>JGI20166J26741_12232250_pt1 | contig 17974 bp, 19 predicted proteins | sample TergutCu122P5_FD_26741 | JGI IMG/M metagenome (IMG submission 26741)
CCCATTCGATGGACATGTTGCACACGGTCATGCGGCCCTCCATGGAGAGCTGCTCGATCGCGCGCCCGCGGTACTCGGCGATGTAGCCGGTGCCGGCGCCCGTGCCCTCCTGGGCGATCAGGGCCAGGATCAGGTCTTTCGCGGTCGCGTCCGGGTTCAGGTCGCCGTCGATCTCGACGGCCATCGTGCGCAGCGCCGGTTGCGGCAGCGTCTGCGTGGCCAGGACGTGCTCGACTTCGGACGTCCCGATCCCGAACGCCAGCGCGCCGAACGCCCCGTGCGTCGCCGTGTGGGAGTCGCCGCAGACGACCGTCATCCCGGGCTGGGTCAGGCCGAGTTGGGGACCGACGACGTGGACGATGCCCTGGTCGGGATCGCCGAGGCTGTGGATCGGCACGCCGAATTCGGCGGCGTTGCGCCGCAGCGTCTCGACCTGCAGGGCGGCGACCGGCTCGGCGATCGGGGCCGCGATGTCGTCCGTCGGCGTGTCGTGGTCCTCGGTGGCGAGCGTCAGGTCGGGACGGCGAAGGCGCCGCTGCGCCAACCGCAGGCCGTCGAACGCCTGGGGGCTTGTGACCTCGTGGACGAGATGCAGATCGATGTAGAGCAGGTCCGGCTCGCCCGGAGCGCGGCGAACCACGTGGTCGTCCCAGATCTTCTGGCAGAGCGTTTTCGCCATACGCTCCATTATGGTTGGGCGGACCACGATTCGAGATGATAGTCTCACCCTATGGACGATTCGAGCGGTGTCGGCGTACTCGACAAGGCGGCCTCGGTGCTCTCCGCCCTGGAAGCCGGCCCCCTGACCCTGGCCAGCCTGGTACAGACGACCGGGCTCGCCCGTCCCACGGCCCACCGCCTGGCCGTGGCCCTGGAACACCACCGGTTCGTGGGGCGCGACCTCCAGGGCCGATTCGTCCTGGGGCCGCGACTGCAGGAACTCGCGGCGTCGGCCGGGGAGGATCGCCTGCTCGCCACCGCCGGACCGATCCTGGCCCGCCTGCGTGACATCACCGGCGAGTCGGCCCAGCTGTTCCGCCGCCAAGGCGACGTGCGGGTCTGCGTCGCGGCCGCGGAGCGCCCGTCGGGACTGCGTGACACCGTGCCGGTCGGGACGCAACTCACCATGTCCGCCGGGTCGGCGGCCCAGGTGCTGCTGGCCTGGGACGAGCCGGAACGGATCCAGAGCGGCCTCGTCGGGGCCAGTTTCACGGCGCTGACCCTCGCCAGCGTGCGCCGCCAGGGCTGGGCGCAGTCGGTCGGCGAACGCGAAACCGGCGTCGCATCGGTATCGGCACCTGTGCGGACGCCGAACAACAAGGTGATCGCCGCCGTGTCCGTGTCCGGCCCGATCGACCGGCTCGGACGCCAACCGGGCCGCATGCACGCCGCCGCCGTCACCGCCGCCGCCGAACGCCTCAGCGACGTGCTGCGCCGTCAGAGCGCCGACCAGTAGGCCGTAGTTCTTCGGGCAACTCGCCCTCGCCGCCGGCTGGCCACGGTGCTGGCGCGGGCCGGGTGAGCGGCCCGCCCCCTCATGACGAAATCGCCTGGTCGATCATTGATCGACCAGGCGATTCCTCCAGTAGCCCCGAGCGGATTCGAACCGCCGTTTCAGCCTTGAGAGGGCCGCGTGCTGGACCGCTACACAACGGGGCCATGACGGCTGTCTCGCGTTGGGGTACCAGGACTCGAACCTGGACTGACGGAACCAGAATCCGGCGGGCTGCCAATTACCCCATACCCCAGCGCTGGAACAGCGAAGTGCTACTTTACGCGATCGGGCAAGTCGGCGCCAAACCTGCGGCAGGAGTCGTCCTCGCCACATGCAGGGACGTACCCACGGTCCAGGCGATGAGGCCGACGATCGAGTACGCGGCCAGGTTGATCCCGGCCTGGCTCCACGTGGCGCTGGACAGCGCCATCGCGCTGGCGACCCCGCCCGGCGTCAGGGCGGCGACGATGAACGTCGACACGTTGTTCACGGCATGCGCGGCGATGCTCGCCTCCAGCCCGCCGGTGATCACCACGAGCGCACCCATCAGCGCCCCGAACCCGATCCGGGTGAGCAGCAGCGGCAGGTCTTGGTGCAGACCGTGCGCCAGCCCGAACACGCACGCCGAAACGAGCACCGCGAGCCACCGGGACGCGGCGAGGCGGCCGGGCAGCAGGGCCCCGAACGCCTGCGTGAGGTACCCGCGGAACAGGTACTCCTCGCCCGCGGCCTGGAGCGGGGCCGTGAGGACGATCAGCACGATCCAGCCGCCCAGTCCCGACTGGGGCGACCACACAAAGCTGTGGCGCCCGGTCGTCAGCCAGTACATGCCATTCAGGACGACGAGCGCCACGACGACGACGATCGCGAGGTAGCGCCAGCGCACCCCCGGTTGCACGGAGCTCAACCAAACACCGCGGCGGTGGTGCACATACCTCACGACAAGCAGCGTCACCGGGATGAGCGCTGCCAGTTGCAGGTGGGCGGCGAGCATGCCCTCCGGGTACTTGAAGGCGCGGGCCGCGGCGCTGTAGGCGTCCAGCGAGGTGTCCGGATGCCCGCGGAGGGCGTACCCGAGCCCAAAGATCAGGCTCTGCAGCAGGCTCGGCGCGATGGCGAACATCACCAGCAGCGTCACCGCCAGGCCGGCCAACACCGCGCCGGCGTCGATACCCCCGGAGCGTGCCAGGACGCGCGTGTAGTCGACACCGGGCGGCGGATCCGTGGCCGGCATGGCCCAACCAGGGCGCGCCGGGGCGGACGGGAGCGGTGGCATGGATCGAGAGGCCACGGACTCAGTCCTCGGCCACGACCGGATTGGCCAGCGTCCCGATGCCGCTGATGCTGATGGCGACCTCCTGGCCGGGCAGCATCGGCCCGACGCCGGCGGGCGTGCCGGACAGGATGACATCGCCGGGCAGCAGCGTGGCGAAACCGGAGATGAAGGCGACGATCTCGGCGATGCCGCGCACCATGTCGGCGGTGGTCCCCTCCTGCTTCAGCGCGCCGTCGAGGGTCGTCCGGATCGTCAGATCCGAGGCCTCGGCCACATCGAGATTCGTCACGATCCACGGGCCGAGCGGGCAGAACGTGTCGAACCCCTTGGCGCGGGTCCACTGGTTCTCGTCGCGCTGGAGGTCGCGGGCCGTCACGTCGTTCGCACACGTGTAGCCGAAGATCACCTCGGGGACCCGTTCCAGGGGAACCCGGCGGCAGATGCGGCCGATGACGATGGCGAGTTCCCCCTCGTACTGGAGGTCGTGCGTCTCCGGCGGCGCGACGATCGGCTGGCCGGGCCCGATCACACTGGTGTTCGGTTTGATGAAGATCGTCGGCACACTCGGGACCGGGGCGGTCATCTCCGCGGCGTGCTGGGCCCAGTTGAACCCGAGGCAGACGACCTTGCTGCGCGGGATCACGGGGGCGAGCAGCCGGACATCGTCGAGGGCGAAGCGGGCCCCCGTGTACCGGACGGGCCCCGCAAGCGGGTCGCCGGAGATCTGGGCGACCGAATCCGGATGCTCGCCCTCGTCGGCGGCCAGCTCGACCACGCCGAACGCCGGATCGGCCCCCGGCGCGCTGAATCGTGCGATGCGCATGACGACAGCCTAGCGGGACCGTCCATCCACGGCGCGCCACGGCGGCGACCATAATGGGACCCATGACCTACAACGCCGTGGAGACCATCACCCGCAAGCGCGACGGCGGACGCCTCGCCGACGACCAGATCCGGTGGCTCATCGACGCCTACACGAGGGGCGACATCGCCGACGAGCAAATGTCCGCGTGCGCGATGGCGGTGTTCTTCCAGGGCCTCGACGACGCCGAACTGGCCTGCTGGACCCGTGCGATGCTCGACTCCGGCAAGCGCATGGACCTGTCCACCACCTCGCGTGTCGCGGTCGACAAGCACTCGACCGGGGGCGTCGGGGACAAGATCACGCTGCCGCTGGCCCCGCTCGTCGCGGCGTGCGGGGCGGCGGTGCCCCAGCTGTCCGGACGGGGCCTCGGGCACACGGGCGGGACACTGGACAAGATGGAGTCGATCCCGGGCTGGCAGGCCTACCTCAGCGACGCGGCCCTGCTGACCCAGCTGGAGACGGTGGGCGCCGCGATTTGTGCCGCCGGCGCGGACCTCGCCCCGGCCGACAAGAAGTTGTACGCGCTGCGCGACGTCACGGGCACGATCGAGGCCATTCCGCTGATCGCCAGCTCGATCATGAGCAAGAAGATCGCGGAGGGCGCGGCCGGACTGGTGCTGGATGTGAAGGTGGGCACGGGCGCTTTCATGAAGACACCCGAACGCGCCCGCGAGCTGGCGTCCCGGATGGTCGGGCTGGGGCAGGCGGCCGGCGTCCGCACCGTGGCGCTGCTCACCGACATGAACACCCCCCTCGGCAACGCAATCGGGAACGCGCTTGAGGTGGGCGAGGCGCTCGAGGTGCTCGCCGGTGGCGGCCCGGACGACGTGGTCGAGCTGACGGTGACGTTGGCCCGGGAGATGGTGACCCTGGCCGGTCTGGACATCGACCCGGCCGACGTGCTGGCCTCCGGCCGGGCCATGGACGTGTGGCGGCGGATGGTGGAGGCCCAGGGCGGGGATCCGGCGGCACCCCTGCCGCAGGCGCGGTTCGCGGAGGTGGTGACCGCCGAGTCCTCGGGATACCTCACGCGGCTCGACGCCCTCGGCGTCGGCGTGGCCTCCTGGCGCCTCGGCGCGGGCCGCGCCCGGCAGGGCGAGGCGGTCCAGGCCGGCGCCGGGATCATGCTCCACGCGAAGCCCGGCGATGCCGTGAAGTCCTGCGAGCCCCTGATGACGCTCTACACCGACACACCCGAACGCATGGAGGACGCGCTCGCCGCACTCGACGGCGCGGTCGGGATCGGGCCGGAACCCCCGACCCGCACGCCGCTGGTGCTGGACCGCATCGAGCCCTGAGCCGCCACACCGGCACGGCGCGCCGTCGCCCGTCGAGGTGGCCCGGCCGGACGGAACGCGTTAGGCTGATGCCCGCATTCCCCGTGAGAGGTCGTCCCAGTCTCGTCAGGAGCCCATCGTGAACACCCCGTCCCGCATCACCCGGCGCCCCACCCTGCCGGAACGGATGCGCCGCGCCATGTACCCGCGCGTCCGCGCCCTGTGCGAGTCGGACCTGCGCATGCGCCAAGGCCGCCTCGTCGTCGACCACACCTCCGCCCGGTTGCCGCGCGACGGCCGCGCGATGGTCTTCGCCGCGAACCACACCAACATTCAGGACATTCCCCGCCTCGCCCTGGCGCTGAACCGTCCCTTCTACACCATCGTCGCCGGCAACGCCACCTACGGCCTGGTCAACTGGCTGGCGTCCTGGGCGTTTGGCACCCTGTGGCTCGTCGGCGGCAACGACTCGGCGGCGGACGCCAACCATGCGAAGGTGTTGCGGAACGCCATCGGCAAGCTGCGCCGCGGCAACAACGTTCTCATCTTCCCGGAGGCCGTCTGGAACCCCTGCTACACCTGGAGCGACGGCAAGCCGATGCTGCCCCTGCACAAGGGCCTGGTCGGGATGGCGCGCGAGGGCGACGCCCACATCATTCCCGTGGTGACCGAGTACGACATGCACAACACGTGCTACGTCCACATCTGCGAGCCGTTCGACGCCGGGGGCTACCCGGACGATGTGGCGGCCATCACCGCGTTGCGCGATGTCATGTCCGAGGCCAAATCCGCCCTGCGCACCACGTACCGTACCGCGCCGTCGAAGGAGGTGTTCCTCGCGATGCGCACACGGTGGCGTTCGGAGTACCCGTACCTGGCCCCCGCCGTCGTGATGCAGTTCGTCCAGGGCTACAAGGACCATCCCGAAGAGATCCAGCGGTGGTTCCTCGCCGACGAGCGCTGAGCGACACGCGAATCGTCCCCCTTGGCCGGTGCATCATCCAGTAGGGTGGAACGCGGCACCAGCACACCCCACGCGATCACCCGGATCCGAATTGGCGCCGGCACCCCACAGGACGGACGGTCATGAACTTCTCGCTGCTTCCCCACGCCGGACCCCGGCGCCCCACGCCCGGCGAACTCGCGCACAGAGCGGCCTGGCCCCTCACGCGCCGGCTCTTCGACCTCGACCGGCAGGCCAAGCACGCCGACGTCATCGTCGACGATGAGTCGGTGCCCCTGCCCCCGCCCCGTCACGCCGTGCTGTTCGCCGCCAACCACACCAACATCGCGGACGTCCCCCGCATCGGGTACGCCCTCGACCGCCCCTTCTACACCGTCGTCGCCCGCAACGCAGCGTTCGGCGTCGCGAACACGCTGACGTGCTACCTGTTCGGCACGATCTGGCTCACCGGCGGCGAGGCGACGTCGAAGGCCAAGCAGAAACTCGCCCGCGGCCAGGCCGTGAGCAAGCTCCGGGCGGGCCATAACGTCCTCATGTTTCCCGAGTCGGTGATGAACCCGTGCCACACGTGGCGGGACGGCACGCCGCTGCTCCCGTTCCACAAGGGAATCGTCGCCATCGCGCGCACCGCCGACGCCGAGTTGATCCCCGTCGTCACCGAGTACGGCCCGGGCGGCGCGTGCTACATCCGCTTCGGCGCCCCCTTCGACTACCGCCCGTACGACGATGCCCTGTCGGCGGCCGCGGCGTTGCGCGATCTGATGGGCGAGGCGAAGCTGGCGCTCCGGGACAAGTACGGGACGGCGCCGACGAAGGAGGCGTTCCTGGCGTTGCGGGCCGACTGGCGTGCGGCCTATCCGTTCCTGAAACCGGAGACCAGCGTCACGTTCGTCGAGGGCTACGACGACGACCCCGAGGGTGTCGCCGAATGGTTCCTGGCGGACGAGGCATGAACCCGCCCCGGTCGCCCGGTCAGTCCTCCTCGGACCCGGTCTCCGAAATGATCACGGCGCCGTCCTCGCCCACCGTGACGTCGCGCTCGACGAATTCAGGCTTGATCGGTTCGTAGTCGCCCTCGAACAGCGGCGAGGAGATGATCATGTCGGCCGTCGCCACGTTGCAGGCGCTGGGAATGTTCCACAGCGTCGCCAGGCGCAGCAGGGCCTTGACGTCCGGATCGTGCGGCTGCGGCGTCTCCGGATCCCAGAAGAAGAACAGCGCGTCGAGTTGACCCGTCGCGATCATGGCGCCGATCTGCTGGTCGCCGCCCTTCGGGCCGGACAGGAGCTTCGTGACCTTGAGCCCCGTCTCGTGCTCGATCAGCGTCCCGGTCGTGCCGGTGGCGTACAGCGCGTGTCGCCGGAGCACGGGCACGTTCCAGGCGCACCACTCCAGGAGTTGGCCTTTGCAGTTGTCGTGGGCGATCAGTCCGATTCTCAAGTACTTGCTCCTCGTATGGTCGATGTCGGTCACGTCTGCGGCATCCGCGCACAGAGGTACCCACAAGTTTATCTGGAGATTCGTTCTCGTCCAAACCGTCAAAGGAACATCACAGGCGTCTGGCTCGCGATGGTTGGCGCCGCGAGCGCGTCGCCTGCCGCCTCAGCAGATCCGCTGGGTCCAGCCGAAGTCGTCGGGACGCCGGCCGTACTGGACGTCGAGCAGGAACTCCCGCAGGGCCAGGGTCTTCGGCCCGGCGGACGCGGAGGGCAGGCGCCACTCCCCCGACTCGTCGAGCAGCGCGCCGATGGGCGCGATGGCCGCGGCGGTCCCGCAGGCAAAGATCTCGGTGATCGCCCCGCTGGTGATGCCGGTCCTGACCTCCTCCAGGCTGAGGGGGCGCTCGACCGGCGTGAGGCCGACCCGGGGTGCCGCCTTCAGGATGGAGTCGCGGGTGATGCCCGCCAGGATGTCGCCGTTCAGCGACGGGGTCACCAGTTCGCCGGCGGCGGTGATGCACACGAAGTTCATGCCGCCGAGTTCCTCGATCCACGTATGCGTCGCGGCGTCGGTGAACAGCACCTGGGAGCAGCCGTGCTGGTGGGCGATCTCCTGGGACAGCAGCGACGCGGCGTAGTTCCCACCGCACTTGGCCATGCCCGTCCCGCCCGGGGCGACCCGGCCGGCGTCCGTGCACACCCAGATGTCGACGGGTGCGACGCCGCCCTTGAAGTAAACCCCGACCGGCGTGCCGATCACGGCGAACGTGGCTTGTCTCGTGGCGCGGACGCCGATGTACTCCTCGTCGGCGATCATGAACGGGCGGAGGTACAGGCTCTGCTCGTCGCCGCCGGGCACCCACCGGGCGTCGAGTTCGACGAGCGCACGCACGCCCTCGACGAAGTCCTCGACGGGCAACGGCGGCAGCGCCATGCGGGTCGCGCTGGACGCGAAGCGCGCCGCGTTGGCCTCGGGCCGGAAGCACCAGATCGAGCCGTCCGCGTGGCGGTAGGCCTTCAGGCCCTCGAAGATCTCCTGCGCGTAGTGGTACACGGCGCCGCCCGCGCTCAGGGGCAGCGGCCCGTACGGCACAAGCGCGGCGTCGTGCCAGCCCTGGTCGGGGTTCCAGTGCGCGATGGCCATGTGATCGCAGAAGTGCTCGCCGAACCCGGGATCGGCGTTGATGGCGGCGATCTCGTCGTCGGGAGTGAACACGGGATCGGCGGGCGGGGTGAACTGCAGCGCCATGGTGATGACCTCCTCAGGGATGCGTCTCTGCTATGAAAAAGCCCCCGCTGCGCTGGGCAGGCGAGGGGCGTTTCGTCGCGCTGGACAAAACGCTAGCCGGTGGCGGGTACTTCGGTCGTCGGCATGCCGTCATCGTAGCGCGTTCACCGCCCGCCTTCCACACTTCAAGACGATTCGTCTTGCCTGTTGAGATGCTAGGCGCCGCGCCGGGGCGGTCCCGGCCTACCATCGGGGGCATGCACGAGACCCACACGCCCACCATCGCCGTGATCCCCGGGGATGGCATCGGACCCGAAGTCGTCACCGAGGCCGTCAAGGTCCTGACCGCGGTGGCCGGCGAGGACGCGTTCAGCCTTGTCACGTACGATCTCGGGGCGGCGCGCTGGCAGCGGACCGGCGAGGTGCTCCCCGACTCGGTGCTCGCCGAGCTGGGACAGGCCGATGCGATCCTGCTCGGCGCCGTCGGCGCGGCGCCCGGCTCGAAGGCGATCCCCAGCGGCCTGCTGGAGCGCGGACTGCTGCTGAAGCTGCGCTTCACGTTCGACCAGGGCATCAACCTGCGTCCCTCGCGCCTGTACCCCGGGGTGCGCACGCCCCTGGCGCCGGAGGTCGTCGACGGCTTGGCGGTCGACTTCGTCGTCGTCCGTGAGGGCACGGAGGGCCTGTACTGCGGCGTGGGCGGCAGCCTGCGCGGTGGTGGGCCCGCCGAAGTCGCGACCGAGGTCAGCGTGAACACGGCGGCCGGCACGCGGCGCGTCGTCCGGGACGCGTTCGTCCGGGCCAGCCGGCGGCGCAACCACCTGACGCTCGTCCACAAGCACAACGTGCTGGTGAACGCCGGGGCGATGTGGCAGCGGATCGTGGACGAGGTCGGGGTCGAGTTCCCGCAGGTCGCGCACGACTACCTGCACGTGGACGCGACGATGATCGCCCTGGTCACCGACCCGGCGCGCTTCGACGTGATCGTCACCGACAATCTGTTCGGCGACATCATCACCGACCTCGCGGCGGCCGTCACCGGCGGCATCGGCCTGGCGGCGTCGGCGAACATCAACCCCGAGCGGGTCCACCCGTCCATGTTCGAGCCGATCCACGGCTCGGCTCCGGACATCGCCGGGCAGGGTGTGGCCGACCCCACGGCGGCGATCGCGTCGGTCGCCCTGATGCTCGACCACCTGGGACGTCCCGAACAGGCCAAGCGGATCGAGGCCGCCGTCACCGCGGACGTCGCCACCCGGGGCGCCGCACCCCGGAGCACGCAACAGGTCGGCGACGCCATCGCCGCGTTGGCCACCGGCTGAGGACGGGCGCCGCGCGATCAGTCGTCGCCGCCGTAGCCACGGGCCTGCGCAGCAAACAGGGCAGTGTAGACGCCATCCAGGGCGAGCAGTTGCCGGTGCTCGCCCTGCTCGACCAGCCGGCCATTCTCGAACACCAGGATCACGTCGGCCACGCGGATGATCGGGAACCGATGGGTGACGAAGATCGTGAGGCCGTCCTCCGGGAGAGCCGCGCCGAGCAGCACGGCGCGCAGGTCGGCCTCGGCCTGAGCATCGAGGGCGCTGGAGGCCTCGTCGAGGACGCGCAGTTGCGGGGACGAGGCCGCCCCACGGTACGACGCGTACAGGCAACGCGCGATCGCCACCGGCTGCCATTGGCCCCCGGACAGGCCGCGCGAGTCCGGCCACCGGGACCCCACCAGGGTCATGAACCCCTCGGGCAGGTCCAGCGGCAAGGACGCACACCCGACCTCGTCCAGGACCCGGGACACGGCCGCGGCGTCATGACGCGAGGGCGTCGGATCGGCGACACCGGACCAGTCGCCGAAGGCCACGTTGTCAGCGAGGGGCGCCTCGTAGCGCATGACCGACTGGAAGGCGGCACTTGTCCTGGGAGACGACGCCCGGTTACCCTCCGGGCCGATCCACCCGATGCGGCCGCCGGTCGTGCGCCGAAACCCCAGGAGGAGATCCAGGAACGTGGTCTTCCCCGAGTCGTTCGCCCCCAACAAGGCGATCGAGGCACCGGTGTCCAGGCCGACGCACACATCGGCGAGCGCATCCGTCTCCGCAACCACGGAAGTCATCACCTCACGACCAACCTTGGGCCTCCCGACGCCCCCTGCCTTTGGCCACTCAATCCATTGGCCCCGAGGCCGCGAGTCACCGTCGCTCGGGTCTCGCCGACATCGTGGCCCCGGTAGCACGACGCGTCGACGAGCGGGCTCGCGCCGTGAGCGAACGGTGATGCAGCGCGCGCTGACTGGCATATAGTTAAGGCTATCGTTTTCGGTGATACAAGCACGCCGACCACAACCCGGCAACCAAGTTGTCGGCAACAATGCCGACCAAAGCAACACAGAGAGGATACCATGAATCGCAAAGCAGGTGTGGCGTGGCAGCAGTTGCGCTGACGGGTGCCATGATCGTGGGGATACAGGGCCCAGCGTGGGCTGGCTCCGTGTCCGGTGGTGCCCTGTCGTGCCCATCCAACCAGAATGTTGTGACCAATTCGAAGAGTGCGGGGTACACCAGTCACTCCTACACCGTGGGATCGCTGCAACAGATTTGGGACTACGGGAACGTCTCGGCGTCGAACCCCTACAGGACGTGGGCGACAGGCTCGCGGACGGCCAGCAGTTGGTGGGTATCCGGACAGGTGCTCGAGAGCGGGTCGGGCTCGTGCAAGCTCGCGGCAAACCTTACGTGAGGGGGACCAGTGAGAGCGGCACACGTCGCTTTGCTGCTGACGCTGGCCCTTGCCGCCGGTGGTTGCACCGGATCGCCGGTAGAGGCCACCACTCCCACCCAGTCGGGTGACGGTGCCGCCCCCTGGATGGCGGTCTACGCCGAGTGTATGCGCGACAAGGGCTGGGACGCGCGGGTGCAGACCGATCCCCAGGTCGGCGATCCCGGCGTGGTGAGTTCATTCAACTCGGACCAGCAGGACGCCTTCATGGCCGACTCCGCGGCGTGCCATGCGGCGGCGGGCGTCCCGACGGAACCGCCGTCGTTCTCCGAGGCAGACGCGGGCCACCTATACGACATCTACCTCGGCGTGGCGTCGTGCGTGATCGCCGCAGGCTACGATGTGCCGGCGGCGCCCAGCCGGGAGTTTTTCGTGTACGGCATGATGCACGAGGGGCTGCCGCCGTGGACCCCGTACGACGGACTCCTGTCGCTGGCCCCCGCCGACTACGCAACCGCGAAGGCGGCCTGTCCGATCCCGGACTGGCCATGAGCGGAGCCACACCCGCGAGTACCCCGCCCCGGCATCGCCGGTGGGGCGGGGTACTGGTGGGCGCGGTGTGCCTGGTCGGCGGCGCCGCGGGCGGGTGGTGGGCGGGGACGACGCTGCTGCGTCCGCCCCCGGACGTGCTGGCCGCGCCCGACTACACGCTCGTAGCCGCCCGCACGACCACGATCGGCCTGGACCTGCGCCTCAACACGGCGGCGACCTGGGTGCCCACAGGCTCCGCGGACGGGGCGGCGGACGGGGTGATCACGAGCGTGGCGGTGAAGCCGGGGAACGTGGTCGGGCCGGGCGATGTGATCTACACCGTGGATCTGCGCCCGGTCGTGGCGGCGGCCGGCGACGTACCTCCGTTCCGTGACCTGACGCTGGGGGCGCGCGGCGCCGACGTCGCCCAGTTGCAGCGGTTCCTGGCCGTCATCGGCCACGACACCGGCCAGGCGGACGGCGTGTTCGACACCGCGGTGAAGACCGCCGTGCGGGCCTGGCAGCACGACATGGGGGTGGAGCAGACCGGGGTCGTCCTGCGTGGCGACATCATGTATCTGCCGCAATTGCCGGCGCGGATCACGCCCGCCGCCGGCCTGGAAGTCGGCCGGGAGGTTTCGGGCACGTACCCGGTGGTGTCGCTGCTGCCCGATGCGCCCGTCTTCGCCATCGCACTCGGAGAGGCGCAGGCGGGCCTGATCCACCCTGGCACGGCGGTCGATCTGGCCTACGCCGGCCACGCCTGGACAGCCATCGTGTCGGACGTGCGCGGAACGGCAGGATCATTCCAGGCCGAACTGGCCGGCGCCGGCGGCGGGTCGGTCTGCGGAGCCGACTGCTCGGCGATCCCGCTGCCTGCGTCCACCACGAACGGGTCCGGTGGACAGGGGGCCGAGACGTCACAGAGCGGCGGCGTCCTGATTCCGTCCGTGATCCACGTGATCCCCCAAGAGTCGGGGGTGAGCGTGCCAGCGGCGGCCGTCGTGACGACCGCCGACGGGCGGACGGGCGTCACCCTGGCCGATGGCACCTTCCGCGAGGTGAAACTGGGCACGACGGCCAGTGGGCTCATCGTCGTCGACGGCGTGGCGGACGGGGAGCCGGTGCGTGTGCCCGGCCAGGAGCCGTGACGACCATGACCCCGGCCGAATCAGGCGCGACAGGATTGACCGCCCAGGGTCTGTCCTTCGTCTACCCGGGCGGGGTCGTCGGCGTACGCAGTTTCGCGGGTCGCTTCCCGCCGGGATCGCTGTCAGCGATCACCGGGGTGTCCGGCTCGGGCAAGTCGACGCTGCTGTACCTGCTCGGCCTCCTCCAGCGTCCCTCCGCCGGCGACGTCTTCCTCGACGGTCATCCCACCACGCGCCTGGCCGATGCCCGCCGGGCCTGGCTGCGTGCCCACTTGTTCGGCTTCGTGTTCCAGGACGCCGCCCTCGACCCGTCCAGGACCGTCATGGACAACGTCATCGAGACGGCCCTCTACCGGAACGCGCCCCGGCGGGAGGCGGTGCGGCGGGCGCACGACCTGCTGGCGCAGTTCGGCGTCGGGCTCCGCGCCGACCACCTCCCGGGCCAGGTGTCCGGCGGGCAGGCGCAGCGCGTCGCCCTGTGCCGCGCACTCCTGGGCGATCCGCGGTTCATCCTGGCGGACGAGCCGACCGGCAATCTCGACGCCGACTCCCGCGATGTCGTAATCGGCGCGCTGCGGGAGCGCGCCGAGTCGGGGGTGTGCGTGGTCATCGCGACGCACGACGATCGGGTGGCCGCCGCCTGCGACAGCCACGTCGATCTTGAGGCTGGTGCGTGATGGGCCCGCTGGTGCGGGAGGCGATGGCGAGTGCGCGCAGCCAGGCCGTCACGAGCCTGCTCACCCTGGTGATGGTCGCGGTGATGTGCGCGTCCGCGCTGCTGACCAGCGGACGCACAGTGGCGACCGAGGACGCCGTCCTGGCGCACCTCGATGCCGCCGGCACACGGTCGATCATCGTGCGCGCCGCCGACGGTGCCGGCCTGACCGTCGCGGCGGTGTCCCGGATCGCCCGCATCATCGAGGCGGAGTCGGTAACCGGTTTCGGGCCGGTCGTGGATGTGCGCAACACCCGCATCCCCGGCGGCACGCCCGTGGGACTGCGCGCCGTCTACGGGCTGGGGTCGCCAGGCCAGGTGCGGGCGACGCCCCGGGCGGCGCAAGCCCTTGGGTTGCGCGATGGGACGGGGGAGGTCGTCACCGCAGACGACCACCGCTACCTGGTGACGGGGACCATGGCCCTGCCCAGCTACCTGGGTCTGCTCGGGTCCGTCATCCTCGAATCCCGCGAGCCGGCCGGCGGCGAGGAGGTCGACCTCATCGTCGTCCTCGCCACCGAACCACGCCTGGTGCGCGCAGTGGCCGAGACGGTCGCCGGGCTCCTGGCTGCGGCCGACCCCACAAAGATCTCGATCGAGACCTCGGCCACCTTGGCGGACGTGCGGGCAGCCATCGGCGGTGAGCTTGGCCGGTACGGGCGCGCCACGGTTCTCGGCGTGCTCGCCATCACGGCGCTCCTGCACGGTGCCAACCTCCTGGCCCTGGTCTATCTGCGCCGCAAGGACTTCGGGCGTCGCCGCGCGCTCGGCGCCACCCGCGGGCTGATCGTCAGCCTCCTCCTCACGCAGGCCGGCATCCTTGCGGTCATCGGTGCCGGGCTTGGTATCGGAGTGGCGTCGGCCGTGGTCGCACGTTCCGGCGCGGCCCTGCCGAACGCCCAGTACTGCCTCGCCCTGGCCGTCGCGGGCCTGCTGGTGACCCTGGTCGCTGCCCTCGTGCCCGCGCTGGTCGCCTCACGCCGCCAACCGCTCCAGGAGCTCCGCGTGCCGTAGACCGGCTTGGCGCCTGACCGCACGCGCCATGCCACGCCACGTCAGGATGTGGTACGTTCTCATCATGAATGGGACGACAACACTGACGATGGGAGACCGGGGCCGGCTCGTGATTCCTGCCGGAACGCGCGAACGGTTCGGGTTGACGACCGGGACCCCGGTCGTCCTCGTCGAAACCGACCAGGGGCTGGTGCTCATGACGCGCGAGCAACTTCTCAAGCGGGTCCGGTCCGATCTGCAGGGGCACGACCTCGTCGGGTCGCTGCTGGCGGACCGCCGCCGCGAAGCCGAACGGGAGGCCGCATGATCGTCCTGGACGCGTCCGCGGCGCTGGCCTTCCTGAAGGGCGAACCAGGCGCCGACGCGGTGGAGGCGGCCCTGGTGAACGGGCCGGCCGTCTGCGGCGCGGCGAACTGGTCCGAGATCGCCCAGAAACTGCTCGCCGCCGGGCGCAACTGGGCCGACGCCAGGGCGGCGCTGCTGAGTTACGGCGTGACCGTCGAACCCGTGACACGCGACGACGCCGAATGGGCCGCGGCCCACTGGGCGGAACACCCGTCGCTCAGCCTCGGCGACCGCCTCTGCCTGGCCCTCGCCCACCGCACCGGTGCCGACGCCTGGACGACCGACCGCACGTGGGGCGACGGCCCGGGCATCCGTCAGATACGGTGACCGGGCCGTCGGCACCCGCTACCGGGCGGCGGTCCCCTCCGTGTAGTCGGCGTCGGGCGAGCGGATGAAGCTCATCACGCCGCGCAGCTCGCGTCCCACCTTCTCGATCGGGTGGGCCTCGCCGGCGGCGCGCTCCCGCTTGAACTCGGGTGCGCCAGCATCCTGGTCGGCGATGAACCGGGCGGCGAAGGAGCCATCCTGGATGTCGGCCAGCACCGCCTTCATCGTCTCCTTCACGCGGGCGTCGATCACGCGCGGGCCGGACACGTAGTCGCCGTACTCGGCCGTGTCGGACACCGACCAGCGCATCTTCGAGATGCCGCCCTCATAGATCAGGTCGACGATCAGCTTCACCTCGTGCAGGCACTCGAAGTACGCCGATTCGGGCTGGTAGCCCGCCTCGACGAGCGTCTCGTACCCGGCCAGGATCAGGTGCGACAGGCCGCCGCACAGCACGGCCTGCTCGCCGAACAGGTCGGTCTCCGTCTCCTCGGTGAACGTCGTCTTCAGCCCGCCCGCGCGCAGGCCACCCGCCGCCTTGGCGTAGCTCATCGCGAGCGGCCAGGCGTTGCCGGTGGCGTCCTTCTCGACCGCGACGAGCATCGGGACGCCGCGGCCGTCCGCGTACTCCCGGCGCACCAGGTGGCCCGGGCCCTTCGGCGCGACCATGCACACGTCCACGCCGTCCGGCGCCGTGATGTAGCCGAACCGGATGTTGAACCCGTGCGCGAAGAACAGCGCGTCCCCCGGCACCAGGTGCGGCGCGATCTCGTCGGCGTACAGGTGGCGCTGCACCTGGTCGGGCGCCAGGATCATGATCAGGTCGGCCCAGGCGGCAGCCTCGGCCGGCGTCATCACCGGCAGGCCGGCGTCGGCGGCCTTCGCGCGGGACGTGCTGCCGGGCTGCAGCCCGACGCGGACGTCCACGCCCGAATCGCGCAGGTTCAGCGCGTGGGCGTGGCCCTGCGAGCCGTATCCGATGATCGCGACCTTGCGCTGCTGGATGATCGACAGATCGGCGTCCTCGTCGTAGAACAGTGTGGCCATGGTGGTGATACTCCTTGTCGTCGGTGGATAGATGAAGTCTAGGCGCGCGCGAGCGCCGGACGGCGGGTCTCGGCCATGGCCCGGGCGCCCCGGGTCAGGGCGACGTGCCCGGACGTGGCCATCTCGATGATCCCGTACGGGCTCAGCAACTCGACGATGGCCCGCAGCTTCTCGGCCGACCCGGTGGTCTCGATCGTGATCGACTCCGAGCCGACGTCGACGGCGTGGGCTCGGAACAAGTTCACGATGTCGATCACCGAGCTGCGCGTCGACTCCGTGCAGTAGACCTTGAGCAGGATCAGCTCGCGGTCGACGGCACCCGCGTCGAGTTCGATGATCTTGTAGACCTCGATCAGCTTGTTCAGCTGCTTCACGATCTGCTCCAGGATCGCCGGATCCGCGACCGTCGCGACGATCGTCATGCGCGACACGTCCGGATCGAGCGTCGGGCCGACCGTCAGCGACTCGATGTTGTAGCCGCGCCGGCTGAACAGCCCGGCGACACGTGTCAGGACGCCGGGCGCGTTCGCGACCAGGACGCTCAGGGTGTGCGTGTTCACGACGCCTCCTCTTCCCACCGCGGCGAAACGCCGAAGCCGATGTTCATGTTGTCGGGGCTGCTCCCGGCCGGCACCATGGGCCAGACCATGGCATCCCGCGCCACCTGGAACTCCACGAGGACGGGCCGGTCGTTGATCGCCATCGCCTCCTCGATCGCCGGATCGAGCTCCTCGGGCGTGCGGACGCGGATCGCGTGGGCGCCCATCGCCTCGGCCAGCTTGCAGAAGTCCGGCAGCGAATCGGTGAACAGGTCGGAGTTCGAGTACCGCTTGCCGTAGAACAGCTTCTGGTGCTGCCGGATCATGCCCAGCACGTTGTTGTTGATGATCGCGACCTTCACCGGGATGTCGTTCAGGGAGCACGTCGTCAGCTCCTGCTGGGTCATCTGGAACGAGCCGTCGCCGTCGATGCCCCACACGCACGCGTCGGGACGTCCCACCTTCGCGCCCATGAGCGCCGGCAGGCAGAAGCCCATCGTGCCCAACCCGCCGGACGTGACCCAGTGCCCCGGGTGATCGTGCGGCAGGAAGTGACTCGACCACATCTGGTGCTGGCCGACCCCGGTGACGAACACGGACTGCGGCCCGGCGATCTCGCCCAGCCGCTGGATGACCCGCTGGGGCGACAGCTTGCCGTCCTCGGTGTCCTCGTCGAGGGTCAGCGGATAGCGCCGCCGCAGGCTGTCCAGGAAAGCCCGCCAGGGGCTGAGATCCTGCATCGTCTCGGTGGCCAGCGCCTTGTCCAGTTCGATCAGCACCGCCTTCGCGTCGCCCACGATCGGCAGGTCGGCCGCCCGGTTCTTCCCGATCTCCGCCGGGTCGATGTCCGCGTGAATCACCGCCGCACCCGGGGCGAACGCGTCGAGCCGGCCGGTCACCCGGTCGTCGAAGCGGGCACCGATCGCGATCAGCAGGTCGGACCGCTGCAGCGCCCCCACCGCCGCGACCGTGCCGTGCATGCCGGGCATGCCGTAGAACAGCGGATCGCTGGACGGGAACGCCCCCTGGGCCATGAGCGTCGCCACGACCGG
>JGI20166J26741_12233361_pt1 | contig 17973 bp, 8 predicted proteins | sample TergutCu122P5_FD_26741 | JGI IMG/M metagenome (IMG submission 26741)
AAATTAGGCGAGTAGGTTATTACATGCATAAATTTATTACGAATAAGATGAAAAAAGAGTTATCATTCTGTCTTTTTTAGTTTAATTGTTATGATTTTTTATCCTGGAGGGGAGACCTGTTTCTGGTGTAGTACGTAAATTTAAATACTCGCTGAAAAAAAAGCATTCATTCTGCCCATTCCGTAGGGCTTTAAATAGGAGCGGCAAAGGGTTAAAAACTAATAACACCTACTCAAAACACTTTAAAAGGGAGGTTATTTTGCTTTTTCACAAACAGATGGAAAAGATAACTGAAACCAAACCCATCCAAGCTGCTGCGTAACCTCCCTCAGTGTCAAGCTTCATGAAATTCTCCAACACAATCAACGAGCGATTGTTTCTGGCAATCGACTTGTCAACAGACAGAAAGTGATGCAAACAGCATTAACCATATAACTGGAAATTATGATGAGGTGCCTGATTTATAATCACAGTCAAGATACAGTCAGGGACCTCATGCTGTTATACTTGGAAGTCACGTTTTAGTTGCGTAGTTAAATTATTTACAAAATATTTTGTAGTTGCATCCTCAAATAATAGTTTTGTCTCTGTTTATTGTCTATGGTGTTTTTTTCAGACTTGTGTAACATATGTAACATTTTAAATCTGTAATATGTTAACACAAAGTCATGCAGTAAATTTTATTGGTTACTGTGTGAATCAAGTAGAATATTGAACTTGACATTGTGAGTATCACATGTATAAAGGCCTGTTCCATAATGTTAATGAAAGATAAATTATTACTTGATTTTCATTGTCATTACTTTTAGACCATGTTTTTGTTGAAATAAACACGTTTTAAAATTTGCGTAAAGTTATTTCAAATTCATGTACAAGGTGGCACATCACTTTACTGAGACTTATAACCTTTGTGTCAGTAGATTTCACATACGTCAGTCATTTATACTCTTCTGACTATATTATTTGTAGCTATACCCACAGTGTATTGGTAGAAAACTGGAAAAGAAAAAAACACCATATCTGTCTCCTGCAATTGGTAGCAAACACAAGAATTTTGTCATGGTAATTGTAGCTTCTGTTGATACATTGTTGAATATGTGACCACTAAGGCACTACATATATAATGTCAACTCTCGTAATAAACTGATGATGTGTAGGAGAGCTGTCTTGTGGGAAGTGATGCCATGTAGTTTGGTGGAAGTGTTCCAGTGTTTCATAGGAACTTAATCAGGGTAGATGAATAAGTCTTTCACACAAAATGCAGGGTGGACCATGGCAGATCTCTGGTTGGCCAGTGGGAGGTAGGCTGGAAGTCAGGTGTGCAGGAAAATGAATAGGGACCCCTAAAAGAACTGGTTATGAGTGGACTAAATCAGTGTTTTTCAAACTTAGGGCCACTTTTCATCAGTGTGTTGTGAGAGGCTGTTCACTTGGTCGCCACTGTCATTCTTTCTGTTCTTTTCACCTCTGCCTTTGAGTTTTGGGTTTTCCACCATGGACAAGGTCACTGTACACTTTGAGGCCAACAACCAAGGTATTATTGCAGGCTAATTTCTGGAAAACCCTAGGTCAGGAAGGCAGTTGTCCATGTTGGACTTAAAGTCACCACATTTCTGCCTGTAGTGACAGTGGTTGTCTTCTTTGTGAATCAGACACAATGAACCATCAGTTCTACATGTATGACTGTGGAAGTTTAACTTTGACACACTTGAAAATGAAGGAGAGGAAGAGACTTATCCATACACCTAATATGTGTGTAGCTCTCTCCACATGTATTGCAGATTGGGATGAGATCATGAAAAGCAGGCAGTCATATAAGGCAGGTAAATAATTCTACTTTTTAGTTACTTCCTATTTTCATATAAAGCATCGTCAGTGCTGTAAAAACACAAGTGTAACTGCTGTTCAATTGCTTATTGTATACAATCCTTCCTATTAAATAATAAGAATATTCATCTTTGGCATACTATTGCTGTTTATATTTCTGTTCATGAAGGATAGTAGCATCAGATTAAAGACATTTGCAGTTAAATGATTCAGACTTCTATGTTTATCACTTTTTCTCATGTTGTTACAAAAGCTTGGGTTATGAATTATTTCTTAGGTTGTGAGAAAATAATTTAAAAAACACTGGATAAAACCACAGCATTACAGTCATGCGTCGCTTGACAGGGATACATTCTGAGATATGCATTGTTAGGTGATTTTGTTGTTATGCGAACTTCACACCAACCTAGATAGTATAGCCTACTACACACTTAGTCTATATGGTATAGCCTATTGCTACTAGGCTGCAAACCTGTACAGCATGTTACTGTACTGAATATTGTAGGCAATTGTAACACAATGGTAATTTTATGGGACCACCGTCGTATATGCAGTTCGTTGTTGACCCAGACTTTGTAATGCGGCGTATGACTACAGCAGCTCCTGCTTGCTGTTTCTGACAAGCCTCATCCAGAGGCATGGAATTCTGCATCATGTGAGGAAATTGGCATAGTACATCCACACACACTGAGCTCTCTACAGGCTAGACAAAGAGACATATTTGTTGCAGTGTCATCTCACCTTGCACCAGAGTGCCAGTTTTGACAGCCTTGGGGCTACCTTGATCATTTTTTGCAGTAGGACTGCTAGCTCCAGCAGCAGTTGTAGAATAAATTGATTGGATGACTATGAGTGGGCAACTGCATGTTATAACTGCTAACTTCATGGAGGAAATGGCACATGACACAGTGATCCAGGAATGCCTCTGCCAGTTTCTGATGTCTGAAATAAATACCCATTTTTCCTTCTTTGTTATTGACTTCAGCCATAAACTCATTAGTTCCTGGGTCGCAGAGGTGACCAGAAACGTACCCACACTGAACTCTGTCTTAATTCACATTTCTGTTGCCACCCATTCATTAAACAGGCTGTGCTTGTTGCAGATCTGATGGGATGTCATTTTATGTAAAAGTTGTTCCTCACTAGAAGGATCCTGTTGTGTGTCTGTCCTTTGTTGATACAACCTGAAGTCTTATTACCAGGTTGCAGTTCAGGGACAGTGTCAAGTCTGTTTGCCTCCTACTGAGAAAGATTACTAGTTTTATTTGCCCTGTGAAGAGTGTCAGGATTGCAGTCTGGATATCAGAAATGGAAACTTTCAATTGGCATCTCTGATGCACTTTCACACCATCTCTCACTGCCTGGCCAAAACTTTTCACTGGTTCGCCCATGTCCCTATACCCGCACTGAATTTCCTGCACATGGCTTATTCATCTACCCTTAAGGCAAAGTAGAAAGTTCCTCTGAAGTGGGTGTACACTTACAAAATACACTGTGCAATATCCAGGGGTGGCTTATCCTGCAGCCCTCCCAGAAATTGTGAGAAAAATTAAACTAAATATCTGAATAAACGTTTTTGTCATGAATGATATCATTTTAAATTCCAGTATTCACAATGTACTCTTTAAGAGCTGCAGAGAACGGAGAAGTGAGCGGGTTATACCCTCTCCAGATATGCGTGGGTCAGCACAGCTAGGGCAAGTTGTGAGAGACATAAGCTAGGTTATACAGCGCAGCCCAGCGAGTGTGTGGAGGACTTCGTATATCTGTTTACCTTTTTTGATGCTTCAGAGGCTGGAATTTTGATAACCATTTAACCTAGCTCTTTTCAAAGCCACAGTTTTGAATGTTTTAATTTTAGTAGTTGTAAGATCAACATGAACTAGAACAGTGTCATGTACTTGCAGGGCATCAGTTTTTCACAATTAACTCTCACCTCAAAGACTGAGATAAAGAATTTAGGTTATGCAACACCTGAGTTAGTCATCATTAAGCAGAACACAAATGTATGTGAGAAAATTTTACACTCCTGTGTACACTCGACGTGAGTGGTTGAGTGGCTGTGCTGATAGAAGTGCTCTATTAAGCCCTTCTGATTAATCACGTATGAATTCTAGCCCCAACCCTACCGTGAGAGAGTTCCAGGAGCAACCAAAGGGCATATCCCAGAAGACTGCAATCATTGTAGTCACCACTATGGTAAATTCACATATTCATAATGATACTAATTTAGAGGTAAATGGGAACAAAATTTTGTGTTAACTGAGAAAAAAGAAAAAACTTGTAATTGGTACATTCTGTTTTGTCATGTTCAGTAAATGTGAACAGTGTTCAGTTAAAGAGTACTGTGATAAAAATTATAGAGAGTTCTGCATTTATTTCTAAGAATGGTAAATTAGGCAGATATGTGCCTCATTTCAATAGTGGTATGAACATAAGCTGTAAGTGGGCTTGACTGGAAACCAAGAACTCAGAGAAATATCAGGACACAAGAGAGATGAAGGTGATGTGGAGGAACTTATATTATACAAACATGCTTTATACTAGTCACATAACATTGCCCGATAGTATGCAGTAAGTGTGATGGGCTGAATGAAATGCCAGAAATACATATAGGAATTGGGCAGAGAAGTATTTTGCAAAATGGCTAATTTTAATAGTGTTTGGTATTAGTACTATTGAACCTTCAGGTTCTGTTATTGAAGATTTAGTTAATGTGATCGCTGTAGATTTCTTCCAGAGGCATCGAAGTTAGCACAGTTTGGATCATATGCAATGAATTTTCTAAAAAATGTGAAGTTTTTTTTGTGGCATTTCATGTGCAATAATTAGTGACAAATTGCTAAAAGAAGAAACATACAGTAATGGTAATGTAAAACACATTTTAATTTTCCTTTTTAAATACTTATTTCACATCTTACAGTTTTGCATATCAGGATACCGACACAAAGTGTACATCATATCACAAATAGCCACATTTGTAACAGTAGTTTATTCAGCATGGTGTGATGGGAACAGTGACAGACTGATGGCAAAACTGTTGGGCTGAAGCAGCTTACAGTCTCCTATACAAGATTTCATAAAGATTTGTGCAGTTACAACTGGGATGTTTCATGCCCAGAGGAAGACAGACATATATACATAATAAAGAAATGTTGCATACCCATGTAGATATGTTGACTAACTGCATGTGAAGGCCAATCATTTTAAGTAATATATGCATATTTTTGCATTTTATAAATGTTTAAAAATCAACATAACACAAAATTAATATTTTTTGCTAACAAAAGCACAAACAAGAAATTACACTGGTTAAGGTAACCTGACACTCCACAACATATCTGCACATGTCTTTCCCCATCCTTGTCTGTCTACATACATCCACATCTTATCTTAACTGTGTGTTTATTCTAGCATTTAGATATCATGGAAACGTATTCTGTAGGTGGGGTTACTGTACTGATAAAAGAAACACCAGAGCTCCTAGGACATTGCTTTGTTCAAGCCACATAAACAAATTTGGGTGTCAAGAAAGCAGAACTCAGTAATATCAGTACATTAAAGTGAACAGTATCAAGACAACTGTATTCAGTAAGTCAAATAAATTAGACATAAACATTCATTTCAGCACTGTAACATAAACAGCAGTGCAGTACATATTTACTTCCAATGTTTCTTTTGGGTGATTATTTTGCTTTGAATGAAACTTCAGTATTAATAAGCATTGTAATTCCAAATAATCATTACTGATCTGATTTGCATGCTTTAATTTGTTTTCCATTAACTTATTGTTTTGTGAATGGCATATGACCAAACTTTGGAAGTCATGAGATGGTTAAAACTCCCCATTTCTTGCAATTTGAAAAACACACTTATATTGTCTGCCTGCCTTCAAATATTTCAGACTGGGAGGTAGCAAGAACTATGAATTCATAATACACAATGTAGTGAAAAGTTTCTGTTATAATATCTACATTCCAACTACATTAAATATGTCAAATACTGGAATAACCTTAATGCTTCATACTGTCACCACATTCATAACCGTTGAAAAAAACAATATTTCTTATATACTGGGAGACAGAATAGTGTAGGGGGTGTAGTTATCAGGCTATGGTTTGGCTGATCTGTAGTTTGAATGCCAGCAGAGGCAAGAGATCTATCTCTTCTCCAAAATGTCAAGACCAGCTCTGGGGCCTATCCAGCCTCTCCTTTTCAACGGCTACTGAGGTTATTTCCTGGAGTAAAGCAGCCTGAGCATGAAGGTGACCACTCACCTCCATTTAGTGCTGAGGTTAAGAATGAGTAGAGCTATACCTCTACTCTTGCCTGCATGGTGTGGACAGAGACAACTTTACTTTTTACCTTTATTTATTATATTCTTTGCAATGCCATTCCCAATTTTATGATTAGTTTCAGTGGCCCATTAGATAACAACATCACCCTGAAGGCAAACTTTGAATACCATGTGCTGCCTGTGCTGTTATTTTACATTCTTCAAAAGTACATAAATAACAGCTGTTTTCATAAAAGTTGCATATTTTTACAAGGTTTATTAGAATGCCAAATTGCAACACGCTACACTACACAGAAAAGGGGTCAATATTTTCATTTACACTGAACACAAATTAAACTGAACACAGATATTTGGAAGCAAAGTATAGTTCATTAAAGGCATATGATGTATCATATTCATTCAGAATGGACTTTTGAGTAAAACATGTACATGGAAAGTTATACTGGTTCGTTGTGTTTTCAAAGAGAACTAAATTTTTCACAATGTCTAAAATGTTTAGCCATGGTCACAAAGACAGATGTTCAACTTCCTATGCCAAGTAGAGGGTTGTCCATTCAGTTTTTTCTGATTAATTAACAGCCAAATGTCACCAATTGTCCTGTAATGTCTTTCATATTGAAAATGTAAAATATGAAGCTCTAATATTAAGATAATCTTACATCTTGTTACAGCTTATGGGTTTACACGAACGAGAAAAACGACTTGCCTGCCTGTACAGTGCTGCAGCACTGCTGTCATTAGTTACCATAATCTGCAGTGCAGTACCATGGAGCCACTGGGAAGAGATTCTTGATACAAGTACCAATGTTCGAAGTGGATGCATTCTGTTTGGCACACAGACATTCCATGTATTCAATGGTGGTGCTATCTCAGTGTGTTACTTTACAACTCTTGCTTCAGTTCCTGCCTTTATCATCGCCATCATCATGGCTGTGTACCATGGCTACAGAGTCTGTATGTTCAGCAGTGCTGCAGATAATACCACAGCAAAAATGAGACGAAGGTACAGTTTCAGCTTCATGTAAAAGCAAACCTTCCAGAGAAAGTACCGTGTCAAAGTTATGATTGTCAGTAGGATGTCACCTCAAAAAGCCACTTCTTGTCCCATTCTCTTACTCTCCATTCAGACCGAATGTAATAGTGTCAAACGATTTGTACATGTGTTTTGAATTTATGAGGCTGAGAGATTGGAAATAATGCGATCTTCACAGCTTTTCTCAGTCTCAACAGGAGAAGGAAAGTCACATTCCTTCCTTGTCTTTAAAGATCCTCATAGCATTCAATACCATGCAATCTGTGCAAATGAGAAACAGAAATTTCTACTTCATATTGTGGAGGCTCTGAAGTAAAATTTCAGCATGCACCAGAGATCTTTTATAGCTTTTCTCAATCCCTCCAGATGAAACTACCTTAAAATAGACATGAACTCTTCCTTTGGTATTCATTATTTGTTATACTGTTTCCACATTATGTAAATGAAGCAGCTCTTCACCAAATATCATCAAATCAAGGAAGGTGGGATGGGTAGATAAATGATGGAAAGTGAGGTGGGTAGAAAACTGGAAGGAAGAGACCACCTTGGAGATGTAGTAACAGATAGGAGGCTAATAATAAAGTGGATATTTAAAAATATGTACATGGTGCAAGGGTGTGAACTGGATTTTTCTGGCTCATGACAAAGTTCAGTGGCAGGCTGGTGTGAACTTGGCAATGAATCTTTGCATTTAAAAAATTATGAATAATTTCATGACCAAGTAAACAGTTACTGTCTTCCAATTATTTTGTTCTGTGCAGCTAGAAGAAACTAGCCCTGTTCTTAATATTTCCTCCTTCGATTGGATAGTCATTCCACACTACTCTTGACCTTCCAATATGTAGTATTTAATTTCACAGCATGACCAAACCACATCAATCTTGAAAAAAACATGCATTCTCAAGGTTCCTCAGTATGTGTTTTGTATACAGAGCCCTTGTATGTGCCTAAATTCAGAGAAATGAATTTAGTTCTTCCTCCAACATGTTGGTGACTTTAGGAATTAATTTGACACAACAGTTTGTAAAATGTGCCTTTTCAGTGCCTCCTATCATCTAGCCAGCTGGGATAGCTGAACAGTGGGAGTACAGTTCCTTTCAAGGGCAGGGATTTTTCTCTTCACCCCCAAGTCCTGATAAATTTTCATATCCAAGAATTACTGGCAACTCTTGCAGGAGTAAAGAGTTTGGAATGTGAAGCTAACCTTTCAGCTGCATCTAGTACTGAGGTCTTAGCATGCATAGAAAGTTTGCCTTCACATCCTATAATTCACTTAGGCAGAGACTACTGCACTTTTGCGTTTTCATTCTCTTCTCGATCGATCTTCGTGAGGGATCTGACATTACTGCAGAACTTAAAAAAGGTACCAATTCCATGTATCCGGATAAATTTTTCTTAACACTATATGTAATGTGAATCATTATAATAGAACGAGGGCATACTGAAAAGTTTCTGGATTGAGTCAAAAACGAAATATACATTTACCTTTGTTGTAGGTCTTTATTGTACTCTTGAAAGTAGTCCCCACCTGAGATAATGCAAAGGGTCCAGTTTTTCTGATGCTGCTGAAAGCAACATTGGAAATGGCTTTTGTAATTGTGTACAGAACGGTCGGCGAGTGTTCCTAAATTTCAGGGATGTTCTGGAAAGCACATTCCCATAGTTGCAGTTTCATTTCCAGAAACAAGAAATCACAAAGGGCCACATCAGACACGTAAGGAGACTGGGGGACCACAGCATGGCTTTAGTGGTCAAAAATTATTGCTGGGTTTGCTAATCAGTGAGCAGCCAAAGGACAAACTTTTCCATCTGCCACATGTTCATATTATCCCCTAGAATTCACTGGCATCTTGCATGCCAGAGGCTTAACTTGCTGATGACTTCTGAAATGGGATTTTGTCAATCTTCATTAACAATTTTGTGAACTTCCTTCACATTTGTGTCTGTGAAACCTGTGGAAGGACAACCTGAATGATCACAATCTTAACTGAAGTTTCCGCACATTTGGACCAAGGATACAGATCAAATCTCTGTTCTCCCCATTACACTGCCTGTGAAGGCCATTCTATGCATTTCATATGTTGCCACTGTAGTTTTCTCAAGTTTGAAGCAACAATACATGGTTCTTTACATTAACGGTTACAAGGCCACATACTGCCCTGAACATGCACAAAAATAAACATCCACTAAGAAGAAATGCAGAGGATAATGGCTGTATATCTCAAAAGACTGATTCAAAAGATAGTGATACTGTGGCACTTCGTGGCAGACAGCTATACTTGCTACTCTCGGTCCTAACAGTGAATTCGGCAACTTGCATGCACTGGAGCACTCTGAAAGACTGCACAAAAAGTTTGTGGAAGATCCTGCAAGAACTAGTATGGTGAAAATGGAAAACCATTTTTAATGCCTCCCAATATTGAAATCAAAATATTAAACTACAATCTCAACATGTACAATTTAGGTTTCAGTCTGTCAGTCAGGTTAGACGTGTAGCTTTTAAAGTTGTTGAAGCTGCAGGGATAAATCATACGTTCAACAGGGAGGGTCAAATGGCTGGTTGGTACTGGTGGGACAAGTTGATGGACTGATATAACTTGTCTCTGAGAACACCACAAAATCTATCAATTTGTAGAGCTTTGACAGCAAACAGTAATATGCTCAGTGACTTTTATGACAAGATGGAGAATCTGTTGACAGCATTGGATTTAAAGAGAAACCAGCTCGTATTGGGAATTGCAATGAAAATGGCCTCACTTGTGTCATACAATCTGGTAAAACAATCTGCCAAGTAGGGAGAAAATATTGTAAAGGATAAGCCCTGGGTTTAACAAATAACAGCGTTCATTTACACTACAGATAAAACAAAACTGCTAGCAATGGAAACAGAACACACACAATAATTTCAAGAATCACTCTCAACAGATAACTCTGCACTCATACATTCAGTACTCTGGGCTCATAGCCCTCACACTGGTCTCAAACACAGTGCTTCACAGATTCGCTTCTCTCACTGTACACTATGCAGTGCCTCAGGTGAATCCCCTTTGCTCTCTGTCGTCCACTCTCCTTGCTCTGCTGTATGCCACACACTCTGAATCGCTGTGACAAGACTGTCCAATTCTTGCTCTCAAATGGCCTTATATGTTGCTTATTGCAAGCCTCAAACTTATGTCACTGTTTTAGTCAGTGCTGGGTATCCCTAGAATGTTCTATCTCCTTCTTGCACGGGAAGATTCTGGCAGCCTTGATGTCAGAGTCTTGGCTGTTGCCCTCTGTTTCTTATGTTTATAAACAAAGCTCTGGTGACAAGGGTGTCACCACAACTTTACTGTGTTGCATATGTGCATCTGGAATGAGCATCCTACCTGTGGTAATTTTCAAAGGTGTAAGAATGAATGAGTTATTGCCTGAAACCCCATGCGCTCATTGGTACATCTGTCACCACAGGGTTGGATCAACGCTGATCTATTTGCAGAATGGTTTCAGTACTTCGTCGAGTGCATTTCGTCTCACAGACCTGTAGTTCTCTTCATGGACTCACATGTTAGTCATATAACCCCCAAAATCCTCTCAAAGACATCAGATAATGGCATCCATCTTGTAACATTTCCATCTTATACTACACATCTACTGCAGCCTCTGGATATTGGTGTTTACAGACCACAGAAGGAAGGTTGGAGGAAAGAAGTGGAGACATTTTTGACTGAACATTCTGGAGCGAAGCCTAACCACTATGACTTTAATGGACCATTGCCTAGTGCTTATCATGGTGCCTTCCAGTCAGCAACAGTGTGTAACAGTTCTGCAAAAACTGTCCTATTCCCTTTCAATAGGGCTGCTATTTCAAGATGAAGCAATTGCTCCATCTCTTGTCACTGAAAGCAAAGATCCAAATGACAGTGAGGTTGGAATGACTTCTGGTGATAATAAACATAAATCCAAAGATGTCATCAAGGATATGCTTCAGTTGCCTGTGAGCAAAACATGATGTAGGATGACCAGAAACAATCCTTCTGCAAAGGTATTTTCTCTGTCTGGGCAAACAAAACAACCCATACCGTCCATATCCATCATAAAGAGGGAAAAAAGGACACAAAATAATGATGATGCTTGTGGTTCGAGTGGAGGATTGTATTAGGATGACGCTAAGAAAAAAATGGCATGAATGGATAGAGTGTATATTTTGTCAAGTGTGGTATCACACAACATGACAAAAAGGTGTGGGTGAATATCACTTCATGTGTGATGGTTGTGAGGATTCCGATGACAGTGAATAATCATACTATGTTTATTCAAAAAGACAGTGTTGGCAATTTATACCATTAAACCAACTCTCATGGATTGAGAAAAACTGCAACACATGTGTATAGTTATCATTTCAGTTTTGTATTAGTCATTATTTACTATGTATACAATGACAAATAATCAATAAATAACTCTATCACAGAATAGCTTCTATACTATGACAGACTTACCTGTATATCATGGAGTTACCTGATTTTACTAGGTTACTTTTACTGTAAATTTTTTTTATTAAGCAGCAGTTGAATTCTGCATTAAAATTGCTGAGTTATAGTAAAAGAGATGCCCTTTTTTTTTTGGTTATAATTATAAACATTTGTTATTAAATTTATGAGCAGCATGTTGACAAAAGCGTAGTATCACAAAGTAACCTTATCTTACCATATTTTAGTTGATAGACTACTTTTAATATATACTGTACCTAATCACCCTACCAGAAGATTTGGCAACTGCTAACACCACTGCCAGTTATTTGACTCTCACCTTTCTCACGTTAACTTCTCATTTCATTCCATTCTCCAAGTGGTCTCCCAAACAAAATTGTGTATGCATTTATTGTTTTCCAGATTTGAGCTACTTGTCTAGTCCATCATAATCCTCTTTGATTTAAATATCTTAACAATTCAAAGTGACCTGTTTAAACCATAAGTTCTTCATGATGTGATGCCCTGCATCACCTACTTACTCATCCATAAAATTTACTTGCTACAGTGCTTGTAATTTACTTCATTTAATTTAATTGTAATTTCCCTCAGAAAAAGAGACCATATTTCACAATTATGTAAAGGAAGTGGCAAAACTGGCTTTCATATATATTACATAATAAGAAAATAAATTCTGGGTGTGCCTACTATTCTGTTTTAAGCTGCTATCATCTCATTTTCATGGTGTGAAACAAACATACCACACACGCATATTTGCATGCATTAGTGTTTCCAGACATTTACTTAATGTCTCAACACTTACAGATTGTGTATTACAAATATTACAATTCGGTTTTGTTTATTTTTCTAACACATCATGTATTTAGTTGTATCAACATTTTACTAATGGACTAGTTCCTGTGACAGAAAACAAACATTGTGTTTTTCTGGTTTATGTTGACACATACATTCAAGAAAAAAATTCATATATTGCATTTACAGGAATGGAGATGTTGCTATAGTAACAGCACGTATGAAGAGAGTGGCTAATAACCCAGGCTGGATTTGCTGGACAGGATTGGTAATCTTGTCTTGTGCCATTGGTATTTTGCTGATAATTAATGCAGGTATTCTAACGTATGGATATTACAGTACTTGTGGAGAATACAGGCAAGGTCTCTCCAAAAATAGTCAAATAACTGGCCAGATGGCAGCAGTTATTAATGCTCGGCTGTCCTGTGGAGCTATATTTGACTTCATGGATTACTTGGAACCTGTTACAAGACCGTTCCAACGAAAGGAATATGTAAATTATAACCGCCCACATGAGGAGAGAGACTTTCAGCGAGGGCCATTCATCAACACTGGACTGTCTCTTCAGATAGCTATAAGTTCTGCTTGGCTAAACTGTATTGTTTGTATTGTCATCTTTGTAAGTAATAGTTTTATTTTATTTAATGAAAGAGGTTTGTGCAGAAGAACAAAATAAAAGTGGAAAAAAGTCCTGCATTTCAGAATACAAAATCTTACTGTATTGACTTTTTACATTCATTAACATCAGATAAAAATTTGATGTATGTGTGACCATGCATCATATATGAGAATGACAAGAGGTACCAACTTGATGCAACAATTATGATTTATTATCATAAATAACTCTACATGTTTCGGACATCTATATTCCATCTTCAGGAGTGCAGATTGTGTGCTGCTGCATATGGTGTTCAGTACTAGGTGTTGTGGCTGTGGTCCTAAGGAGCCGGTGTGTAGTCTTGTGCACTGTGTGTAAGTTTGTATCCATCGCCGGATACAAACTTACACAGAGTGCACACCAGCTCCTTAGGACCACAGCCACAACACCTAGTGCTGAAACACCATATGCAGCAGCACACAACCTGCACTCGTGAAGAGGGGCATATAGATGTCCAAAACATGTAGAGTTATTTGTGATAATATATCATAATTGTTGCATCAAGTTGGTACCTCTCATCATTTTTATCAGATAAAAACTTATTACTGGAAGTATGGTGTAGCTCTTCAACCCCACCAAATCTTCAGGTCTCTGAATTTGTTAAATGTGTACCATATTGAATAAATTTCAGATGTATGGTCCACACCCATTTGTAGCTTATTTTCCTCATTTTGTAAGGAAAGCTGTGCTGAGGGTACCATGTCCATGTATTTCTTTCCCTCCCACCATTAGTTGCAAACCAACTGACAGTGAGACTTTTTTTTTTTTAAATGAAAGTCATGCCACTACAGGCGACCTCATCTTTGTAAGTCCCTGTCAGTAGTATCACCAATATGTTGGTTATTTTCTGAGTTGGGAGTGACCTAGCAAACTAATATAAGGTCTCAAACCTTTTGTGTAAAAACATTTTTTTTAGGAGATAAGATAACAACACAGCTTTTTGTGTAGTGGTGTTAATTAAGAATCACTGGAACCATAGATCTAGATAATAAACATTCCTAAACATTCTACATATACAACTTTTTATGTGTTAAAAAATTGCTAACATGCCGGTAAAAAGAGTTTGTATTATATTATAGTTTTAACATAAGCAGAATTTATTACAAATATGGATAACTAAAATGAATTCAATACAACTCTAATTTAGTGTTCCTGATTTCAGCATCTTTCCTCATTTGACATTCAGTTTCAATTTAAATGATCTGAAATCAAGTTAAGTTTCCTTCCCTTCAGATTATCCACAGGTAACATTCAAATTCACAGCCCTCAAAGGTGTAAAGCTGTAATTATTTTAAACTCCTTCCTAATTTTACCATGTAACTGAAGCAACTTAAGAAAGCTGTAGTTTTTGTGTATGTACCAACCATATCATTGAAGTCTGTCACAAGTCAACTTTGAAACCCTGTAATCCAACACAGTAATTTTCCATTGCATACCATACAGTTTCACTCATAGTCTGACAGTTATGCTGGTTACGTATTAGTGAAAATTTAAAAAAAAAAAAAGAGGAACTAACAGATCTATGAAACACATACCATAACTGGCACAGACAGCAATAATGTCTGTTTGGATCCCTTGTAAATACTTAAATTTGGTCCCTGTATTTGATTTGATATTTAAAAACCACTGTGCTGTTTGTACATGCTTGTTACAACTTGTTTTATGTTTTATTTATTAACCGTTCAAAGCCCAGGTCTAAGTACCTATAACATAACAGAATTCTACACCATGCTGAGTGTGTTTATATATTTCCTATGGTTCTCAGTGTAAACATTAAGTATTTCCCTAAACACCAGTAACTGGTTGACTTTGTAACTGTGAAGCAGTGTGTTTACTGTGTGATAGGAACTGAATTTATAAATAATATTTCAATGAATTTCATGCTTTGGGATGTTCAGCAGTTTTAATTAAAAGTACAATGGACAAAATGAAAAGCACATGTCAGCACTGTGCTTGATACTTACAAACTCCTGCCTACACAATATGTTTGCCTTTAAAACACAGATCATCTAGCTGTGATTTTCTGAGTTAGATGATACCAAAGAAATTTTACTTTGGTTATTTGTACCGCTGACAGTCCTCACACAGATCAGAGGTATGCCCAGAAAATAAGCTTTATACCACAGATGAGAGCAACAAACAGAACTTTGATTGAAATTAGATGGTGGACTGTGATGAATGATAAATGTGATCATTGTTGTTTACGGTGTATCCTGAGGCCTGGTACAGGTCTTTAAGGTTACAGTAGTTTTTGTGAAGATTCAGGTCGCTTGGCATAAGACACTGTGTCATTGGGTGAGTGAGTATATCCCAGACCTGAATCCTCATTATTTATTTTCTTAGGCACTTGGCAAACTTTATAAACATATAATAAAGTCACTTGTGTAGAATCTGTTCACCATGTTTTTCTGGAGTTCATAACAGGTATCAAACTCAGCAACTAGAAAAATGCAAGAAGTTTCTTTTGCCTGCTGTATTAAGATGGTTTATGAGACCCACCCAGTCACCTGTGTCATGGTAAACAGGACTCTTACCCATGTGGTAAGTCACTATATTATGAAGCTGATTGTTCCCTCTAGAGCTAAAGCACAAATAAAAGCTTCATGGTGTGATTTACATGGCACACAACTTGCATATCTTACTAACAGCTGATCCTTTGTGGTATATAAATTGTAATCTCCTTTGCAGTAGCAGGCAAACTTCATAAAGTTTGTTTCTTACCCTAGCTCTTTCAGTTACAAATTCAAGTTATACCCATGGCATGTATCTGAATCTTTTATTGTCCTATTGACATTCTATTCTTGTGGGTGTAACAGTTCAGGCTAAGATACACTTTTTAGTTTTTAGTTTTAATGTCACCACGGAAAACTTCTCCTACTACAAATGTTTGAGAACAGTCAAGGAATGCAAAACAGACAACACTGTTTAATATTTGCTGGCTACATGACACATATAAAACCCTGAGTAAGTGTTTTGCAACAAGTGGTCTGCAGGTTGAAGACTGTACTCAGTAGTGTGTAGAGTGTTTTCCTTTAGACTTTTGATTACTAATCCTAGTTGTATCATTACTGCTAGAGCATGTTTATGTTAATAAATTTGTACACTGACTTAAAGGCTTTTATGGTTTAAGATTTTTCTGATGTTCCAATTCTCAATACTACCGCCAAGCAATATAATTGTATGGAAGTTGGTCTGCAGAATTAGGGAGCTCCAGTTTACCATCAAGACTGAGCAACACTGGTATAAAAGACTTCTGTTACTGGCAGCTTCGAACATATTTTCAGCAAACATGCCACTTACCATGAAAATTATATGTCATCTGGGGTATCACATGTTGTCAGCACATAAAATAAGTACCAAGCTTGTGAGAGAAACTTTCTAGACCTGTAATCAGTTCAGAAGAGCAAGTAGAATTACTGAACTGTTTACAGGTGACACAGGTGACTGGGTGGGTCTTATAAACCATCTTAATACAGCAGGCAAAAGAAACTTCTTGCATTTTTCTAGTTGCTGAGTTTGATACCTGTTATGAACTCCAGAAACATTTTCTTTATGACAGTAGCTGAAGTGAAAGTAGATATGTAGGTTTATTTTATTGTAACAGATCACCATGAGCTCAAGAACTGGGGCGACTTATTGGAGGTGTGTATAGAGGCTAGGGTATTTGGACAGTGGGGTGAGCAGTTGCGCTCCCCCCCTAAGTACCTGTAGTATTATGAGGAGAGGACTACACTGTGTGGATAAGTGAATCATATTTGTGTTCATATCCTGTGAATTTTATTGTATTTAGGCAGGAAAGAGTAGAACCAATAAGGTAAGAGTAGAGTGGATGAGTTCTGAATTTCAGACACAAAGAAATTATTTTTCTAGCAGGAAGATATAAGTCAGTTGCATTCTTTATGGCATTGGCAGTAGACCTTGCAGGTTGTGTGTTGTAAGAAAGGACTTTTCTATTGGAAGGATACGAGTTGGTTTCTCTTAAAGAACAGGTCAGTGAAAGCACATTGTGTGATAATTGAGAAGAGTTGCAGTGAGAGTGATAAAACACACATACACCACTTCAGAGTAATATAAGATATGCATACAAGTAAGTGTAGTTGCACAGTGAAGTGTATTGAAATTGTGAAACTATAAGCATTTATGTAACTTGATATTTGTACCTATGCTTACCGCTGTGTGGGACATAAATAGTTATATTGTGTGTATGAGTGAAATGTTAGCATGGATAAACATTATACAGGACTACATGACCTGAATATTCCTTCGGAAGCCTCTCCAGGTCTTACTGAGCAAAATTTGATATTGTTCCAGTTCGAATGGTTTTAAATGTGGTGAAGCCAGGCATAGAGAAAGAATGTGGTGATGGGATGGTTACATTATACTTGAAGCAAAGCTGCCTACATGTAATAATTGATTACATTCATTTGGCTTTTAACCTAGCATACGAACAGCTCCCTGTTGATGATACTTGGGTATTGAAACACGTTTGAGTTTTAATATATAAATGAGTGTTATTAAATATTTTGTGCATTTGTTGGTTAACATAATACAAATAAATTGAAATATTCAGAATTTATATCATCCGTACCATGTACCAGCAGAAAGTTCTATACTGTTCTTTACATGGCTGACCCAGTATTGCATGGATGAAGCCAAAATAGGACAGTCACAATACTGACTAGGCTATGGGCTAGACCAGCGTTTCTTAACCCTTAACCTGCCAACGATGACTATAGTCGCTCAGCCATTTAATGTTATTAAATGGCAACTCAAATTTAATCCGGTAGCCTAAGGGTTAAACTTTTTTCAAGTGAGGACCACTTTCATTAGTCAGAATGTTCTACAGACCACCCTACTCTTGGGATTATCAAACTCATTAGGCCTGCCCTAAACAGTG
>JGI20166J26741_12234473_pt1 | contig 17959 bp, 19 predicted proteins | sample TergutCu122P5_FD_26741 | JGI IMG/M metagenome (IMG submission 26741)
CGATACGTGCGGACAGACGGACGGAAGGACATGACGAAGCCAATGTCTTGCGACTAGGCGAACGCGCCTAGAAAAGAACAAAGCAACATTTTGGAGCTTATTTCTTCTATTATTGGCAGCCGTGGCACATCTTTTAAATAGTCTGTTAAATAGACTTCTTTGCACATTGAACTGTGTTTCATTGCCTGGAAACCTAGACAATATGGTCTGGGAGTAGCCGGCGTATAGGGTGAATGCGGAGGATGGGGCAGAGACCCGCATAAACGACCAATCCTTGCTGGTCTATCCTTGTGTGAGTTAATATGTAATTACGAATTGAAGCAGAGTATCAAATTTGCAGAACCTCTACACAGGGGACACAAAAGTGTGCAGTCAGAATGTGTGAAAATATGTGGTATCTGTATTCAGTATAGGTCATGTGTTGAACTGGGGAATTCAATGTTTTTAGGTAAAGGCAGCTGCCTTTCCTCTCTGCAGTTACTCAGATTAAACATTTTTGACTAATTTCTTTTTCTTACATTAGCAGTACATCCCCGGTTGGGACTTGACTTCCTCAATCAGCTTCCACCATTCCTCTCTTAAAACCGTCCGGCTTTATCCCTCTGAGGTTTCGTGACAGTATTGTTTTTTACGACGTGGGGTCGTAAGCCCCACACTCAACCCCCCAAAGTGAACCAGGGAGTCCCTTTCAGTTTTGGACGTCACCCTTGACCTATCCGGCATGGGTGGTTCTACCAGTAGCTACGCTACCACCGGCTTAGCCCCAGCACCACGAAAAAGGAGAGATACCTTCGGTGAGGTTTGAAGATTTTAGCTTCTCAGTAATTTTCCGTTAAATTTTAAACCTGCTGTGCTAGTTACAGTTTATAAAACATACACTCGCATTTTGCGGGTGTGGGGAAGATCTCACGTCGAGGAAGTCCACACAGATTCATAACAGATTAATTAAATAAATTGTTGAAACATTTCCACTCCTCATCTTATCACCCTCGTAGGCGTAACTTGGCTAATAACAATGGGAAGGAGCGGCAAAATCGACAATAGGTATTGGGAACTTGATTAACGAAGGAAGCAAGTTGGAAAGAGGGGGAAGATTGGTTGGAATCAGTCCTTAATATACATACGCCCCTTTCACCCACTTTCACCCCAATTTTTGTATTTGCGCCTCTCCAATCTGTAGCCAAAAGAAAACTATTCCTAGGTAGAAAAAATATTGGGTGGGTGGAATTCCCCCCACCCTTGTTCGTCCTTGCCCCTCCCCATGTTACGCCTGTGTCATCCGTGACTCGTTTTGAGATGCGGATGTTCGCAAAATCTGACTACCCACACGTTAGTTTCTTCTTTTGGGGTACTGCAGTCTTCAGCCCCCAAGAAATACATTCCTATCAGTCTTCAGCGCCCACATCTAGAAGGTCAGCCATTGCGCACGTGACACGCCATGGCAGGCAGTTTTGAAGTTCGAGCACCTCGGCATTTTTCTACTGACATCTCAGGACAGATACAAAGCAACGTGTATCTTTCAGGAACTATCATGTATCGATCAGCCAGTCCATCGCACGCACTCTTCTACTCATGCGAGATCTGTCAGGTGTTTACTGGTGCACGTCTGGGGTTGGACATTTATTATATTGCTACTAATACGGACCGCTGAATTTAAACAGGTTGCTATCGCAGTTATGAATATCACGCTTGGCCATACTGTGTTTGTTTCACTTTGATACTCTGTCAAATAATACAGCCCTTGAGTGACACTTGTATTAATGATACACCACTAAATATCACGCTGTGAAAGGGAAGAGTTCTAGAAAAACAGATGTATTTATGAGATATTAAACTGGATGGAATAACAGTGCATACTAAATGATGTTGCTGCTATCTAGAGGTACGCTACGAACGTCTTTCAGCAAAGGTAGGTATTCAGCACGGCCCCTTTCTCTGTACTGCTGCCATCTTCTACTCTTATTCCTATCTGCATGCCAGTTAACATAACGACGTTATTAAAAGTCTTAATATTGTGATGTGCCTGCCAGTATTTTGGTTAATGGGCGAGATAAATTAATTTTGATGTAGCTAGAAAATCTCGTGCGACAAGATATGTGTAGTTTATAAACTTTTAGAGATTGTCAACTTTTCAAATTGACTAACCATATTCTGTAGACAAAGGCCTACCGAAATGCGCGGCAATTAATTTGGACAAGATAACCTGAACTGTGATCGGTGTTCTGCAGGATACGCCACACCACTTTCTCATACTAGGTGTGAATGGAGAAGGATGACTGTTGACAGTCCTATAAGGGCCTTGGCCTTCTTTTGAAGCTACATCTCCAGTTATTTTAAATCTTGTGCAGTGGGAGGAAGTGGGTGGTTAATGTCACGTTGCTTCCCCTTTACCCCCTAAATCCGTTGTGTGAAAACCTGGGTTTCCCTCCGCGAATCAAATACAGATTTTACTGTCGTTTAGCCTCTAGCCTAGTCATTATATTGACTGAGCTGCCATTGAGCTGCCTTGCTCATACCCAATCCTAAACACAGTAAATGAAATAAACATGTTTAATAGGGCACTAAAACTAGATTTTCTTTGCAGTCTAGGTTAATATTAGCCGTGCAAGAAAAAGTGGTTTGGCTACAGGAAAAGGAGACTCGGGATCGAGGCTGTGAGCTTGCAGTGACACTGCAGATTGCTATGGTGAGGGCTATGGTCAAACAGTGGACCTGCTAATTGCTGTGGTGAGGGCTATGATCAAACAGGCGAAATGCTGATTGCTGTGGTGAGGGCTGTGATCATACAGTGGACTTGCTAACTGCTGTGGTGAGGGTTATGTTTATACAGTGGAAATGCTAATTGCTGTGGTGAGGCCTATGATCGCACAGAGGCAATGCAAAGGGTTGTGGTGAGGGCTATAACCTTAGTACGGCACCAAAAATTAATGTGGTAGGGACCATGAATGTACTAGCGGTATTGCAAAGGGCTATTGTGTGAGATATGTAGCACAGAGGTATTGCAAATTCCTTTGGTATTACTTTGAAATAGCTTTCCCCAAGCAGTTCATCTGTGGAATATTCATGTGCTGTGTGCAAAGGATTCCTTCAATTATAGCAGTCCCGGATACCGCAGTGTGCTCTTTCTCTAATTTAGCGAAAATTCATACTAGGCGAATGGAGTGGCATTTTGAAATTCAATAATTTCAGTCACGTAGGAAGGCTGGCCTAAGGCCGCTCCCTGGGGAGGAATTGAAGAGTTAAGCTGCCTGAAATTAAGGTGTTGTCTGTTTAAATTCGTGCATTCCAAGTGTCTCAATCTGGCAGGAGAGAAGTGTGCGTGTTGTTTTCGGCTAACCAATGTAGACAATTCCGCAAAACCCGTCCGGTCCAGTATAAGAACATGCAGAATCACTTCACAGCGTCAGTTTTATCGGATGCCAGGAAATTCATCCTCTATGACAGGAGTCGGCATCCGTTACGTAAGAGCGGGCCACACTGTCAACAGGTTTGGGCCACAGACATCTTAGAGTTAATCGAATGAAGCAAAGTAATTCAAATACGCATATATTATGGTACAATATCTCGGTTCTTTTGTTCAAACACACTGTTACGAATGTTTCAAATCTTTGGAAAAATTAAAGAAAAACAGTCATTGGTGCCCAGCAAATTTCACCTTATACCAGGCCATGGAGGTCCAGACGGGGATTAGAGGTGCGGCAGTACCCTTTCTTTAACCTCGGCGCTAAGTTGGGGTCGGGGGTCAAATCCACGCCCCAGCCGCTTTACGCCCGAGAAAGAAACCCGGTACCCACGGTACAGGAGGCTGGGTGGGCCCCAGGGACGCTGTGGACGGGTACGGAAAGTCTCGTCCCCCACCGGCATTCGATCCGCGGACTGTCCAGTCCGTAGCAAGTCGCTATACCGACTACGCTATCCCGGGCCGTAAACAATAGTAACTGCCACAAAATTAACATACTGGTAACTGATCACCAGCTGATAAAACTTTGTTCCTACGTTAATGTGTGGACAGGAATGTAGTTGTTTCAAGGGAAAATTCTACACTTCAGAGATTTCCATCAAAAATTTGTAAGACCTGTCAAAACCTTAAATAGATGATTTTTGTATCTGACTGCAAAATGAAAAGGCAACCGTAAATACTTTTAACTTCGGGTATTTCATTCTTACAACACTAAAATATGGTCGGCATATCAATTCAAAACTCAAAAAAAATCTTTACTTCAACAAACAATAAATTCTGACATTTCACCTTTTAGTAGCACGCAAATTGTTACGCGTTGGAAATTTGGCGACAGCGTCGTATTAGTGAATAAGTCAGAAAATAAACTGTATTTGAAGCAAATAATAACATGGAAGATGCTAATTCGTTACGAGGTTGCGAGAACAAGGAATTGAAATGTAACTTGATTGGTGCAGGAAGAGTAGGGAAGCTGGTGTGCCTGATGAAACAACAGTACGGGTCTTAGGTTGCCGATCCCTGCTCTCCAGGACACGTACCACTGGTAAATGTAATTTCTGTCACATGGAAACTAATTTGTGTTTATTATGCATTTTTCCACGCCGAATTCAAATATGTTATTAGAATTGCTCTATCACTCACAGTTTTCGTGTGACAGAATATTTTAAATTGCAATTTTAGCGAATTTAGTTTTCTTTGTTACGCTACCAGTATGTTTTAAATGTGGCTGAGCACCTTATTGTATTTGAAACATAGTGTGGGCGTGAAAAATAAATCATAACAAAGACAGTAAGCATGTCAGCCAAATCACTGATAGCCAGACTGTGTAAGCTCAGACATGTACTGACACGTTGCGTCATGAAACTAACAGTATACTCTGCTTGAGGAACACTGCACTGCTAGTGGTGTGCCGACTGCGTTGTGATATGTTGCAAGTATTGTGTGTTCTTTTTCATGTAGCGTTTTATGTAAAATAATTGTGTTTATTATATTTTCATCATGACAAGGAAGTGTTTATATCATTTCGGCACCTTCTGTTACGTGTGTGGTTGAATGACCTTCACATCTCAGAGGCGAAATTTTACCCCGCTCTTTAAGAAATGTTGTGAGCTTTCTTTTGGGTGTAAAGTGGGTGACGAAGATAAAAGTTGGGGGCCTCAGTTCTCTTGTGTAACCTGTGTGAGGCTTCTCACAGGATGGTTAAACGGTTCGAGCCAAATTCCGTTCGCCGTTCCCATGGTTTGGAGGGAACCAAAAGGCCAGTCATCCGACTGATATTTTAACAAACATAACAGGATCACCTTCAAATCCAAACACAGAGTGAAATATCCAAATTTGCCGCCTACAATGAGGTCTGTCCAAAACAGTGAGGTGTTGCCTGTACCAATGCCTACAGAAATCTGACTTTTAGCGATGGCATCTCTGATTCTGATGAAGATCACGGACAGCAAGAAAGGAACAAGGTTGATTGCAATCCGACATTTGACGCAAGTTGTTTCCCATCTGCACGCCATTTATTAACACAAGGAGATCTTAACGACCTTGTCCGTGATTTGAATTTTTTTAAAGAACTAGCTGAACTCTTAGGTTTCAGACTAAAAGTGTGGAAACTTCTCCACCCAGATACTGAAATATATTTCTTTCGCAATCGCCAAAATGGATTCAAAGAATTTTTCTCTCAAGAAAACATCTAGTATTTGGTAATGATGTTTAATCTTATATATAGGCTTTTAAACATCTAAACGGTCCAAATGAGTGGCCGTTATTTATTGACTCTCAAAAGTTAGGTTAAAAGTTGTGCTTCGACATAACGGGAATAAATTCTCATCTGCACCCCTAACCCATGCTGCTAACATGAAAGCGTCATATGAAAATATGAAACTACTTTTGGAAAAGATCACATATGAAAAATATAATTGAAACATTTGTGAGGATATAAGACCATTCCTGTCTTGTTTGGTTTGCAGCTTGGTTAAACAAAATTTTGTTGCATGTGTGTGATTGGGGCAGTAGGGACGGAAAGCATCATTACATTAAAAAATGGCCGCAACGAGAATCCCTTATTCCAGGACAGAAAAATGTAGTAAATACTCCAATAATAAAACCCTAAAAAAGTGTATTTACCTCCTTCGCACACAAAACTTGGACTAATAAAAAATCCCGTCAAGGCACTGGATCAAAATAGCACTAGATTTAAGTATTTGAAAAGGATGTTTCCCAGGATAAACGAACTTAAATTCAAAGAAGGGGTATTAGTTGGACCTCAAATAAGAGAGTTAATACCGGTCGTAAAATTAGAAGACCAGCTAAGGGGAATTTGAAAAAGCAGCATGGAAATCATTCAAAAATGTCACTACCAATTTTTTGGAAAATCAAAAGGCAGAAGACGATCGGGATATGGTGGCTGATCTTGTACAATCCTAAACAACTATGGGGTGTAATATGTCTTTAAAGGTGCATTTCTTAGAATCTCACTTATACTTCATCCCAGAAAATCTCTCGGGGCAGTGAGTGGTAAGCACGGAGTGCGATTTCACCAGGGCAATTCCACCGTGGTTCCAAGGCAAGTGGGCGCGGGGTGGCGTAGTGGTTAAGGCACTACGCTATAAACCGGCAGGTCGCGGATTCTTTTCCAGTCCGCTACGAGCTTCCGAGCGGAGAGGATGTATAGTGGTGAAGTAGCCTACCGATAGAAGCGAAAGCAGTGTAGTGGTTTCCGCTAATAGCGCAGAATTAGATAACAGTGAAAGAGTGGTTGAAGTGACGTGGAGAGGTACAACATGACCTAAAGACTCAACACACTCGTCTGCACCTTTGATCCCGCGAGTCCGCGCATACCGCATACGACATCCACGAGTGGATATATGTTACGCTCAGGCTCCCGGACTCCGACGTACACATGATCCAGATAGATGGAATTAGGAGGCAAATATACGAGGTTTGTTCAAAAAGTATCCGGATTGGAATTGTAGTGGTTGTTCACTGGGTGGGATGTGTCTGCAACCAGTCTTGACATATTCGTACATGTCTTAGCAACTCATGACACAAGTTGCAAGTGGCTGCGTTTGCTCAGTTGGCTGTAGTAGGTTGCGGAAGTAACACGTGCGTTCATGTCATAGCGATTTTTACGATGTGTGAAAGCACCGAACAACGCATTTGCATCAAGTTCTGTTTCAAAATCGGAAAAACCGCAACAGAAACGTATCAATTATTGCAACAAGTATACGGTGAAGATGCAATGGGTCGTACACAAGTGTTTGACTGGGTCCGTCGATTTAAAGAGGGTAGAACCTCCGTTGAAAGCGACTCCCTCTCGGGACGACAGTCAACATCGAGAAACGAGGAAATGATTGCTAAAGTTAGAACAATCGTTCACAATAACAGGAGACTGACAGTACGAAAGATAGCGGATGACTGTGGGATCTCCGTGGGCTCATGCGATGCAATTTTAACCGACATCTGCACATGAAACGTGTGTGCGCGAAGTTTGTGCCGCGTTTGCTAACAGTTGACCAGCGTGAGCAACGTCAGAGAATCGCCGGTGATTTGCTGGAGCGTTCATGTGAAGACGTGCAGTTTCTTAAGAACATCGTGACAGGTGAGGAGTCCTGGGTCTACGGGTACGACACGGAGACAAAACAGCAATCGTCACAGTGGAAGGGTCCCTCGTCTCCGCGATCATAGAAGGGGCGCCGGGTGCGAAGCAAAACAAAGGTCATGTTACTGACGTTTTCTAACTCTGAGGGTATCGTACACCACGAGTACGCTCCTGACGGGTAAACAATTAACAAGGAATTCTACCTGGAGGTCTTGCGACGTTTGCGTGAATCAGTTCGCCGAAAACGACCGGAAAAATGGCGAGATGGCGACTGGATCCTCCACCACGACAATGCGCCCGCACACACTTCACATCTTTTGCAGCAGTTTTTGGCCAAACACAGCACCGAATATCAAAATGGCAGAAAACGACAAAGTGTTGGCAGTACTTCGTGACACAGGCGGTCAAATTGAATATAAATATACAACAGGACAGGTATGGATTGTGACTCTAGCCATGTCAGGATTGGGGACTAAATGCATGCGAGTGGCAAACTTACCGCCGGAATTGTCTCACGAAGCGCTCCGGGCTGCCCTGACTCCGCATGGAAAAATATTAGATATACAGGTTGAGAGGTGGTCAAAGTCTATAGATACGCAGTGGAGAATGGCGTACGACAGGTGACCAAAATGATGACCCAACATGTCCCGTCCCATTTGACGGTGCCTTGACACACAGTCCTGCTCTCATATGAAGGGCAGCCAGCCACTTGGTATGGATGCGGGGAGGTAAGACATATGTATCAATGTTGTCCTGCCCAACAGAGGTCGAGTCAAGCCAGACTTAACCAGTCACAACCGTCTGATGCCTCTATTGTATCGGCATCAACCACACGGGAGGAACATCACCCAACGACTGTGACAATGGACGAAGTGCAACAGGCAACGCCTGTGAACCCAGACGAGACGTCAACAATACCGACCGACACGCAACGGGAAACCGATGTGCACAGAAGTGAGACTGGGTATATCAATCCACAGTCACCTGCTGCTCCACAGAGAATAGAAAGACAGAGAGGGCACGCATCGATCGATACTGTAGACAGAGACAACAGGATGGATACCATGGAAAACATGGCAACAGACAACACACGAGCCGGACTCGCCGAACGAAGAGGGGAGGACTCACAACTCCACGACATGCTGCCTGAGGCCCTACAGAGGAACCAAAACACTGAAGAACAGTGCACAAAAAGAGAGTGCGGGGAAGACACTACGGCTGACGATGAGGCAAAGTCAACAAAAAATGACACGGGACAAACAACAGAGGACATGCCTGGCAGCCCAAAAGATAAAGTGTGATAGAAATGGGGAACAAATACAGGAGAGGAACCGAAACCTGCCCCGCAGGGCGGCAAACAAAGGGGAAAAATAATGCACTACACTGACGCACAAACACCCCACCCACGTGCATAAAGTTTATAGCTAAAATCGCCAGTCCTAATTCAACGATATACAGATCCAAACACGGATGGGGATGCTGACCGATTTCGTCAGGAAACATGACATTGACATCGCTTTAGTGCAAGAAGTCACCGCTCCGGATAGCATAAACATTACAGGTTATGTGGCACACTTCAATATAGGATCTACCATGCGGGGAACAGCTATACTTGCAAGGAAAGAACTCCATCTAACTAAAATCGACCGGGTATCGTCTGGACGGGCTATCGCAGCGGAGTTAAATGGATTTACCTCATAAATGCTTATGCTTCACATGGCATGGCGAGACGAGCGAAAAGGGAACAACTTTTCAACTCCGAACTCCGAACCCGATTCTAATAGGGGAGACTTCTATTGCACCCTACAACCGGCTGACACCACGGGCCCATTCACCTTCAATAGGGTATTCACGGAGATAGCCTGGAGCTACGAGGATCGATCGCATCTACTTGTCAACGGCAATAAAGAACCTCAAACCCGGTATAGAAATAGTTCCAGCCGCATTTACGGACCATCACGTGGTTGTGCTCCGACTTGCAATCCCTGCCCATTAGGTGAGGAAGAAGAGAGGCCGCTGGAAAATGGATCCGACGCTGGCACAAGACAACAATATCCGAGGCAGGATAAAGAATGAGAGGGCCAATTGGCGCCACCACTAGCGTTTCCATCCGGACGTAGTCTTGTGGTGGGAGTGTCACGTGAAAAAAGCACATAAAGCGGCTCATAAGACAAGAGGAAGCAGAGCGCAATAAAAACATAATATAATAGAAAGCCATCTGTATGAATGCCTGTAAGATATTAGGCGCGGGGAGGCCCCGGAGACGAAACAATTCTACGCCTTACAACGGTACAATGCCAAAATTGTGCGCATCCATTCCATGAGGCGAGCAAACGTCCTACTAGATACACACGCACCCGACATGATTGAGGACGAAGCCCCTACCCTGTTCCAAGTGCTAAAACAGCGGCGACGCCGAGAAACCCGGGAGATCCGCAAAGTATACCTACAAGACTCTGATGGCATGACTTACACCAGACCACAAGACATAAGCAGCACCTTTATCCAACATCTGGCTCGTAAATTCGGACCTCTTACAGTGGATGGACAAGCAATCATAGACTGCTGAACTGCATACACCCTGTGAGCCCAACCACATACGCCGAACATCTGGAGAAACCTATAACCTCCGACGAGGTACTCAGCGCCTTGCGCGCAGGGGACCGCCATAAGGCTCCGGGTATTGATGGGATCAGTATCGAATTCTGAACTGCAAATTGGGACCCGATCTGCAAGGATCTCACGCAACTCCTCAACCAAATGTTCCTCCAGAAACACATCCCCTCGGCAGAAACATGGGATTCTCATATGCCTTCCGAAATCCCATGATAGTTGCATCCCAGATGATTATCGTCCCATATCTCTGCTCAATACTGAGTACAAACGCCTGCCTCGGACCCCGGCCCGCCGCCTCCGGCCCATTCTCGCCGACCAATTATCGAAAAGCCAATACTGTGGCGTCCCAGACAACAAAATACTCGACGCCGTAGCAGGCATCCGTGACGTCCTAGCCCACTATAAGGACAAGGGCGTAGCCTTATGCATCCTGACGCTCGATTTCCAAGGAGCATTTGATCGCATATTCCGCCGGTACCTGTTCACAATTCTACGTCAGTGTAGGATAAGCAACTGGTTCGCAGAACGAATACAAGCACTGTATCAACAAGCACTAGCATCGTTACAAATCAATGGATGTATAGCAGGCCCAATAGAAATCCGAAGTGGTATACGACAAGCATGTCCACTCAGCATGATCCTCTTTTTTCTCTGCCTCCACCCCTTTCTTCTCTCGCTGGAGAAAACCCTACCCGGCATCAAGGTCGGACGCTACTTGCATTCCCCCTAAATCGCCTACGCGGACGAAGTAACAGTCTTCGTTTCCAACCCTGAGGACTTCAACATGATCCGTCATGCAGTCCGGCGTTAGGAATTAGCAACAGGAGCCCAGCTTAACCTACATAAGTCGAAAGCCATGGCCATGGGAAAATGGACAGCACCAGCGTCTACACTGGGGATTCAATTCCACGAGCGCGGAGAAATACGGGGATTTACTTCGGCCCTACCGTACCACTCACCACACGGGACAGCTGGACGCGATTCATAAATGCCGTCCGCGCAAAAGCGAGACAATCCTATCCGAGGAACCTTAGCCTAGCCCAAAGGATACTATACGTCCATTTGTGCCTCTTCGCCAAACTGTGGTTCCTGACGCAAATTCTCCTACCAACACGTGTACAAGCTCAGAAATTAACGTCTATAGGAACATGGTTCATCTGGCAGGGGCCAATATTCAAAGATCCAGTAACTACCCTGCAACGTCCTAAACGGGAAGGAGGATGGGACCTCCCTCATGTCGAGACCAAATGTAAAGCGCTCTTATATAACCGGATAGAGATGACTGGCGCCAAGCGAGGTACTGAAATGTCGGAGTTCTTGCGTAAATGAGCCCTAGATGGAGCTGTCAGTAACCCACCACTAGCACGCGGCTTTCTGGCAGCACTCACCTACCTACAACAGTACTCCGTAGATTAACTTACGTTCCTCCACATCAGGCAAACGAGTCGAGAAAGTCGTAAACATGGCGCATATATGATACATCGTTCCACATGACCAACAATGGTGCCGAACCCTGCAGATTACGAGTCGTCAGGAAATGTCCTGACATCGATTGGGAAAGAGTGTGGAAAAATCTCCACTCAAGAGTTCTATCCGCTTCTCTGACATCTACGTGGTACGTTGTAATACATGAAATTGTCCCCACCAATGATCGCCTGGAAGCCATCCACTTGTCGCCCACAAGCGCACGTTCGAACTGTGGGCAGGAAGATTCCATTCCGCACAGAATCAGACTGTGGCGAAGGCCCGATCATATGGAATTGGGCACAGACGAAATGGGGATTATACTCCGCATGGACCCGAAATATACATTCAAGGAATGGACGCTACGTCCCTTTTTCATCTTCTGGCCTAGGCAACGCCAAGCTGCGATTCTTTGGATCCAGGCCCATCTAGTCCATTACCGACTACAGACACACTGGCGGCTTTCCATCTATGAGTTCATGGACTTTCTGCGGCGATCAAGATGGTAACTACGCCCACATGCTGGAACGCGACTTCCCACGGGGAGGTACCTGCGTGTACTAGTGTGAACAGGTCCAATGGGTGCCCTCCTGGGGAACGACGCCACGCCCAGAGGAATCTCGACCCCGATTCGCAGCACATAGACCCCGGACCCATGCAGATGCATGCCCCATTGCATTTTTCTTACTTGTTAGAGCGGGCGTACACACACCGACAAATTCGGTGTCGGTGCCGGCGTCGATATCGTTGTTACCACCAGTACAATCCAGGTCTGGTGTACACAACAAAATCGCTATCGGCGCTTGCAAGGCAGTCAATTTCGTGAGTGATGTAGAGCAGGCAACATGGCTCCCATGTGGAATAGGAGGTTTTATCTGTTGTGTTTGCTTCACCTCCGTAGGAGACGAAGTCTAAAGCGGAGAGAAATAGAATTTTTTGAGCATCCCATAGTAGCCGCAAGGACACTTGATAAGGCTCTTACCGTACTCTTTATGGGAGACTCCGAGAAGATGAGAGGAAATTCTTTAACTACTTCAGAATGAGTATTTCTACATTTGACTACGTTGTGGATCGTCTGGCTCCTCATCTCGAACGCCAGAACACAATGATGCGTGAAAGCATTTGTCCACGGCAAATGCTTGCAGTAACTCTAAGGTAAGTTGATTGCAATATATTGTCTAATGCAAAGAAATTACCATTACATTCCCTAACAGGGTACATACAAGTCGTTGGTCCTTTGTAAATTAAATCAAACATTGTGCCTTCGGACTAAACTGGTAATCTATTATGTAGTCAAACACGAACAACAATAATTATTGTGTAAATTACATGAAGGATAACTTCGTTTTTTAAAAGAACTAGTCAATGTAAAAAACTTTTCTCCAGAGACGCTACAAAACATCAGATCACATGGAAGTCGAGTGTGCACCTGTTCTGCGCACCAATCCGGCGTATTTATAGAGCGGATCGCCGGCACCACGCCGACATTTCAGTGGTCGTCCGGATAACTTTGTCCTGTCGGCCCCGTGTACCGCCTGGCCATAAAGATTGCATGAAATATCAGTACCACCGATATTGCCGCCAGGGCCGACACCGATTTTGTCGGTGCGTGTACGCCCGCCCTTAGGTTATAATGCCCTAACTAAACAACAAAACAACAAAAGCGCTACTGTAATGTAATGACAGAAAGCAAATAAAGTGACGTTTAAAAAATTCCCGATGGTGCCATTGGAATTTTTCAGTGACATAATCCTTCCAGTCGCACTATGGTCATGGGGTCGACTCAGCCTCTAACAGAAATGAGTACCAGGTGTATTTCCTGGTGGTAAAGGCGGCCGGTGCGTAAAGCTGACAACCTTACCACCATCCTGTGCCGTTGTCATGAAATCTGGGATCTTTAACTTCCTGGAACCCTCTGGGCCACTCCAGGCCTCTAACGGGACTGCTTTACCTTTTTACCAAGGCAAGTGGAATGCCAGTATGGTGTGGATGATTACTGCCAGACATTTAGACAGGGAGTTCCACAGACAAAGTGTAGCAGAAAGTGATCCACTGTTACTTATTATGTAATGAATCTACTGGAATACAGGATGCGGCAGAAATAGTTACCTAATAATAAATATGAATAATATTTTACTAAAAGCAATTAATATCAGCTTTAGCACGTTAAAATTTACTATTGTGCTTAAATTGTTTTTACATTGTTTCTCTTTTTGTGTACAATGTCTTTCGTGTGGCCACCACTCTCCCAAATTCACAGGTGCCCACGAATTAAAAGGCTACACATAACTTATCGAAGTGTTTCTTCTGAAATGTTGACGATTTCGTCCCGTATGGCTTGTCTGAGCGCATATAAGTTTATATGGCGATTAATGTACGCTTCAGTTTTCAAATAACCGTACAGAACAATGTCAGGTTCTGTTAGGTCCGGCGAACGAGGAGGCCATGGCACATCACCAAACCGACTAGTCACCCGCTGCGGAAATGAAAAACAAAGCGCAGCCATGCTAATCACTGCCGTGTGGGCCGTAGCACCATCTTGTTGAAATCACAAGTTATGGTTTGGTGGAAGCTTTGGGGCTAGAAATTCATTGATTATCTCTGTGTAAAGTTGCGGTGTGAATGTGATGGCTTGTCCGTCTTCATCCTCTAGTGACTCCTCTGGACCAAACAACATAACAGGCGGTAACTTTTAGTCATAAAGGGGGCGTTGGTGAAGTTCGCGAGGATTTGCAGCTGACCACTATCGAAAGTTCTGCGTATTAAACGTGCCATGCAAATGAAAATCTGCCTCATCGCTTATCACAAGGTTGTTCGGCAGGTCTGGATTTTCAGTCAATATTCCGTGAAACTGACGACAAAATTGCAAGCGTACCTCTTTGTCACCCAAAGAATGCACAGTTTGCAATATGTATGGGAGAAGATACAGGTCAATAAGTGGAAACAGCCGTAGGCCTACACTGCTGTCAGACATGCCTACGCTTGCGCGTGATGACATGCAAATCGCCTCGGACTGCGACTGATACGAACCCTGGACAATATTGAGGAGTGTGGGAACTGAGGACGGCCGACCAAGTGGCTCCTAGTCGACTAACTGCGAAGGTCACTGCTTTAGCTCAAACACCTGTACGCGATGATATCCAAGCGGAGAAGCGCCTAACTGAAATTTTAAAACGCTTCACATTTCTGCTGTACCTGTATAATGCAAATGCAGACTTTCATCTTCAACCGCGCGTCACTCAAAAACCTTGCGTGATAGAAAAAAGCTAACAACCTATGTGAATTCAGCGCAAAAAATGCTATTGGGTTTACTTACTTTAGTTCGTGTGAAAAAAATATTTTGTTATATTGTGTAATCTGTTGTGTTTCTAACGGTAAGTTGTAAGGGCAATTCTTTAGACACGTTTGCTGTCGGTCAGGTAGATGGGACAGGTCTAATCAACCTGTACCTCGCAGGCAACATGTTGCCCGTGACACAGTGTTGTGGTTCCCGCAGAGACAATCGAAAAGAGAAGTTACTACCTTTTTCATCACAAGTGTTTTCTCGTTTTATTACATTTATCTTTTTATTTTTATTTGCCCCCTTCTCTTTTCTCTTCTTAATTTTTTGTATAGAAGAAAGACGGCAGTATGTCATATGTCGGAAAACGCTGTCGAGTATGAAGATAAGCAAATCAAAGCGACATCTGGAAAAATACCATGCCAACTAGCTAACAATATTTTCCGTATTACCCGTTCATTAGACATATATACTAATGGTCTAAACAAATACACTTATAGTCAGTCTTGCTCTATTACTATTGCCTACTGCATGTTTCTGCTTTTTCTGGGCCATCATCAGGGAGATAACAGATACAAGAAATGGATAAAGCATTTATATACAGGATGATTCATGACTTGTAGACATTGTTGCAGGATATGAGTTCCTAGGTCTTTATGATCAAAAATGTTAATATCAGTATGGGTCCTATTCTCAATGGTTACGGAATTATTGTTGTTTTTTAATTGTCGTAAACACCCTCGTGTGTTCCACGTATCTCAACGTCACACTACGCGGCCTTGAACCAGCTGCAACAGGAACAGTCAGAGGAAGACGTGACTCGCAACTCGCGCTGACAGAACCGAGCGGCAAGGTGAGTTGCGGCGGGGGTGCCTAAAACACACGTCTGTAGAGTGAAGGAAATTTCATGCAGTTACGTTAAATTTATACTTTAAATTTATTAGGTATTATGCTTATTTATTATTTTGTGCCGTTTATTTTCAATAATCCTAACCCTCTATTCTAAGTTTCAAGAGGCCATAACTCCGTAACTGTCCAAAATTGGTCACATGATTATATGAACTTTTTTGATCACAAAAACCTAGGAAACAATCTGCTGCAGTGACGTCCATGAATCATGAATCATCCTGTATTTCGCCACTAGGCAAAGCAGCTAGTGCTTATGCCCAACGTAATGGCAAGCTCAAAAAGTACAGTATATGTATTCGTAATATCTTGGAGAATTTAAATTATAAATATGTATTAAAAAGTACATATAAAATAGCAATAAAAATATATATATTTTCAGTCTAACATCCACTTCAATTTCTTCAATCCGTTTGCGTGAATTCAGCTCCGTTGAGTCTGAGTTAGACATATTTTGCCTAAGTGAAAACAGTTAACTAATCCGGTTGTGTTTTTTCCTTGACGATGGCCCATAAAAGGCCGAAACATGAAGAAGATTATAATAGTATGTAATGGCAGTATAGCATAACTACTTATAAGTGCATTTTGTTGTACTCGTTGACGTATTACCTAAAAATATCGAGATTTTTACAGGCTAAGAAGAAATTAAATTTAGCAACAAGACCCGAGTTAGTTAAATATATAACCGACATTTAAAACCCATTTGTCGCTCCTTATCATGTTGCACACAGAATCGCCCCGTGCAAAGAGCGCAGCCACATGGCTGGAGAAAATATTTTTACACACACCATTTTTGCGGTTACTAGTATTTAGATTTCACATTTTCTATTCCGTGCATTACATTTTAATGACTATAATTGAAATCAACAAATGCACACAATTACATTAGATTTACAATAATGTTATAAAACATCACTAACTCGTAGATGTTTCGGGCCTATTGGCCCACCATCAGGAGCTACGATAATTGTATACAAGACGGGCAATGTACGTATATTTTTGCAGAGGAAAAGCAATGAGTATTACATATCCTGAGCGTGTGTTCGTAGCCTTAGTTATCCAGCATGCAATGTGCATGCGCCATAATTTCATCTGTGGCCTGCCCCGCTCCACAATATTTTCCACATTATCTCATAAAAAACAGGATTTTCGAAAAAAAAAATACTGGACACAAAATGTGTGTTTTGATTTCCTCTACAACTTTTGTCTCATTTCTCATTTTAAGAAGAACTGAGCGAGGTATGATCAAAAAGTATATTGGTCTTCATTTAAAGTACCCGTTATTCTTGTTCGATTTTAATGAAACTTGAATATTCCCGACAGTTGTTCAGAAAATACTCAAATATCAAATTTCATGAAAATCCTTCTATTAAGAGCCGAGTTGTTCCATGCAGACAGACGAACGGACCGAAAGAAGATATAATGAAACTAATAGTCGCTCTTCACAATTTTGCGAAGACGCCTACCAGCGTCTGCTTAATGTATTGGTCTCATGCATGTAGAAGAACGGCTGAAAATTCTTCGGTGTAGAATACGCAGGAACAAAAAGAAGGCATATCTGAAAGCTAAAATCGAGGAACTGGAAACTAACTGTAAGATCAACAATATCAGGGACTTGACTTCAAGAAGGGGTGCCAGCTGAGAACTATTATAGTAAAGGACGAGAAAGGAGATTTGGTTGCTGACTCCCACAGTATTATGACGAGGTGGAAGAATTAGTTCTCCCACCTGTTGAATGCACATGGGGCTAAGGATGTTAGGCAGGAAGAAATACACACAGCAGAACCACTAGTGCCTGAGCCACGTGGCTTTGAGGTTGAGCTAGCTATTGAAAAGCTAAAATACCACAAATCACCAGGTATTGATCAAATCCCAGCGGAACTGATTAAAGCAGGTGGTAGCACAATTCGTTGTGCGATCCATAAACTTATTATTTCTATTTGGAATAAAGAGGAATTGCCTGGAGAATGGAAGGGGTCGACAATAGTACCTATCCATAAGAAGGGGGATGAAACAGACTATAATAACTATAGGGGAATATCGCTTTTGCCAACTACGTACAAAATTTTGTCCAACATTCTGCTCTCAAGGTTAATTCCATATGCAGAGGAAGTTATTGGGGATCATCAGTGTGGAT
>JGI20166J26741_12235584_pt1 | contig 17956 bp, 16 predicted proteins | sample TergutCu122P5_FD_26741 | JGI IMG/M metagenome (IMG submission 26741)
TCATCTATCAAAACACGATCGACAGGGACATCATTATCTTCGGTATGCCGGCCTACGAGGCGGAGCGGGCCACGCGCGCCGGCCGCCCGCTGAGAGGCCGGGTTCACAGCGGTGCGCCCCTGGCGGCATGGGATATTGACAAGGCCCAATGAGTTAACGTTAACTTTTTCCAAATCTCGATTTGACCTGGGGGACAAGAGGGAGAGAACCTAAAATATAGACAACAGAAACCATGTAAAACTATTTAGTTTTGACGAATCACTCTTTGACCCCCTAAAATATGAATAAAATATGTTGACATTTTCTCGGCAATGTATTATTTTTAAGGAAGCAAGAAAAAGGTTTACCCAATTCAGACGCGAAGCAATGTCTCGGCAAGAAACCGACCCCAAATTATGATGCATGGAGGAATCAAAATGAAGAAGTCATTAGCTCTTTTCCTGGCGGTTCTTATGGTGTTTGCGCTTGTCGCCTGCGGGAACGGAGGGACTGCCACTACAGCCCCCGCCACCACGGCTCCGGCCACTACCGCTCCGGCGACCACGACGACCACGGCCCCGGCGACCACCGCTCCGGCGGCCACCACAGACCCCGCAAGCATGACCGGCGACCTGCGCGTCACGTACCAGGCGTGGATGGCCAGTAAGTACGACTTCGACAAAATGAAGGCGGATTTTGAGGCCAACCACCCCGGCGTTAACGTCGTTTACGCCCAGGTCGATACAGCCGACGTCACCACCAATATGCTCCAGTGGTCCCAGGGCAAGACGGACTGCGACATCGCCATCGGCGGCAGCCGCGAGATGGCCGTCCAGTACGCGGCAAAAGGTTACATCATCCCCTTTGACGACAGCTTCTTTACCGGCGATCTGGCCAAGGACAAATTCTTCGCGCCCTTCCTGGAACTCGGCAATATTGAGGGCACACAGTACATGGTGCCCTTCACCGGTGAGGTCATGTTCATCGTCTGCAACACACAGCTGATGAAAAACGCGGGGCTCGTCAACGCGGACGGCACCATCACCGCCCCCAAGACCTGGGACGACCTCTACAATTACGCCAAAGCGGCCACAGTGAAAAATGGAGATAAGCTTGTCACAACCGGCCTCTCCATCGACTGGGGCGCCAACTTTATGACCTACTCCTATCTCTCCTCCCTGCAGGGCATCAAGGGGAACATCTTTGAGGCGGACGGGCACACCATCGACTTTACCAGCGACAGCGTGACCTACCTGCTCAACATGTGGCGCCAGCTCGTGGCGGACGGCTTCACGCCCACCGATACCTTCGCCGACAATGACGCCGGGCGCACCAACTTTAAAGCCGGCAATGTCGCGATGCTGATGACGGCGGCTTCCCGCTGGATTGAGAGCCAGACCAACCTCGGCGGCCCCGGCACCACCTCCCTCATCCCGATCCCCGGCACCGACACGAACGGTTCGCTGGTGTACATCCACGGCGCGGTCATCCCGGTGTTCTCCCCGAAGATTGAACTCGCGAAGCTCTTTATCAAGGAGGAGCTGCTCAATTCGGATGTTCAAAAGAACGCCATGAACAAGACCGGCAAGATGTCCCCGCTGCTGGCCAACTATCAGGGCCTTACCGATCCCTATTGGCCGGTCGTCATCCAGGCGACCGAAAACGGCATCACAACTCCGCTCTACAAGGACTTCTCCAAGCTCGACACCGGTATCCAGACGGAGCTCCAAAAGTGCATCTCCGGCGCGCAGTCCGTCGCGGATACGCAGAAGAATTTGAGCACCCTGATCCAGAGCCTCGATCTGACGACAGGCTTAAAATAGCGAACGATTAAAGGATGCCTGTTGGGGAGTTGCGGCCGTATTGAAGCAAGTGTGGCCGCAATTCCCTTAACTGATAGAGAAGGGGATGTCGATGAGGAGAGGATCAAGCCGCCGTCTGAATAAACAGTTCCCGGGGTATGCGTTTATGCTTCCGGGTTTCCTATTTATTGCGGTTTATATGGCGTATCCGATGATACGCTCGCTGTACCTCGGCTTTACGCAGTACAATTTTGCCTTTGACGACAAGCCAATTTTTGTCTGGTTCGCAAACTATGTCAAGATGTTCAGCGATACCTATTTTCTCGACGCGCTGAAAAATACCGCCGTCTTTACGGTCGTGTTTCTTCCGAGCGTCATCATCATTTCATTGGTTATTGCCCTTCTGCTGGATCACGGTGTCCGCGCCTCCGCGTTCTTCCGGACTTGCATCTTCCTGCCGGTGATTGTGCCGCTGTCGCTGTCCGGCATCATTTTCCAGTGGATCCTCAATCAGAACTACGGCCTGCTCAACTGGTTTCTCTCGGATGTTCTCCACCTTGGAGGCCTGGCGCAAAACTGGCTGGGCGACCCGACCTGGGCGATGGTCAGTATCATCGTGGTCAGCCTGTGGAAAAACATTGGGCTCCTGGTGGTCATGTTCATGGCGGGGCTGCAGTCCATCTCCAACGACATCATCGAGGCCTCGCGCATTGACGGCGCCAACGTGATGCAGCGGACGTTCAAGATCGTTCTCCCCAACATCCGGGAGAGCTTTGTCATCTGCGGCATCTGGGCGATCATCCAAGCCGTAAAGGTCTTTGAGCAGCCGTTTATTATGACCAACGGCGGCCCGGGGACAGCCACTCTTGTGCTATACCAATACACGTGGCTGAACGCTTTCAAATACTTTGAAATGGGCTATGCCTCGTCCATCGCGTATTTCATGGGCATTGTCATATTGACGCTCTCCCTGCTGAATATGCGCATCAACAGGAGCGACGGGGATAGAGACGAGGCAAAACGGAAAAAAGAGCGCCGCCGCGCCATGCAGGCGGGAAAGAAACTGGGGGCGGGCGTATGAAAAAGAAATTCAGTGCCGCCAATCTCATTATTTTTATTGTTCTCGCCGTCATATCCTTTGTGTTCATCGTACCGTTTCTGTGGACGCTGCTCACCTCGGTCAAAACAGACGCGGAGATCTATACGTCGTCCATCGTGATCATCCCCAGCCAGGTGACCTTTGAGCATTATATCAAAGTCATTACCAAGATGGGCGAATTCCTAAAGTTTTTTAGGAATTCGGTGGTTACGTCTTTCTTTAGCGTGCTGTTCGTGGTCATCTTCAGCGCCACGATGGGCTACGCTTTCGCCAAGCTCCGGTTCAAATTCAAAAATATCTATCTCGGCTTTATCCTGATGATCCTTACGCTGCCCTATGTCATCTATCTCATTCCGATCTACCTCATGGAGTCGAAATTAAACCTCATAAACACCAATACGGGCCTAATCCTCCCGTACATCGCGACAAACCTGCCGATGGCCGTGTTTATCATGAGAGGCCAGTTCAACGGCGTACCGGATTCGCTGAGCGAGGCCGCGATCATCGACGGCTGTAACATGTGGCAGGTGTTTAGGCGGGTTGTCCTGCCGGTGGTAAAGCCCGGCATTGCGACGGTCATTATCTTCACCTTTATCAACGTGTGGGGTGAATTTACCTACGCGAGAACGCTGACCTCCACCTCCGCCGCTCAGACGCTGCCGGTCGGGATCACGTTTCTGCGGGACGAGGCCGCTTCCTGGCAATACGGCACACTGACCGCCACGATCACCATGTCCCTCATCCCTCTGCTGGCCATCTTCCTGAGTATGCAAAAATATTTCATCAAAGGAATCTTAGAGGGCGCGCTGAAGGGTTAAACTGCCGCGAGGAAGTGTCTGTAAATCGACAGTTGCGCCCGGTAACGCGACCAAGGAGAGCGCTATGGCAATGTTTGAGAGAGGAATATTCAGCGTGCGGCTTCCGGCGGAAGGGAGCACGGAAAAACAAGGCATGCCGCTGTTTTTCAGCATTCTGTTTCAAAATGTGTCCGAACTGCTGCGGCTAAATCTGCTGTTTCTGCTGTTTTGCCTTCCGGTGGTCACGATACCAGCGGCGATAACCGCCATGAGCAATGTCACGTTTAAAATGGTCAGGGAGGAAGTGTTCTTTTTCCGGGAGGATTTTATCGGGGCTTTCCGGCAGAATTTTTGGAAGTCGCTCGCCCTGGGAGGCCCGGCGCTTGTGATTTTGGCTGCGGCAGTTTTCCTCATTCCGTTTTACAGATCGGCGGTAGCGGTCAGCCCGGTGTTTTACGCCCCCTTGGCCCTCGTGGCGCTGACAGTAATTTTCGTCTTCCTCATGAGCCTGTATGTCTTCCCTTTGCTTGCGGCGGTTGAGCTGTCAATCGGCAAAATCATCCGCAACGCGGCGCTTCTGGCTCTTGTGCGGCTCCCCTATAACGCCCTGGCGCTTTTAAGCGCGGCGTTTCTCCTGCTCCTGGTGATACTGACGCTTCCGGTGTCGCTTCTGATCATTGCGGCCTGCCTTTTCTCCCTGTTCAGCTTGATCGGCTCGTTCTGCGCCTGGAGCGGGATTCGCAAATATGTCGTGAAAGGCGGATAAACCGATCGCACGGGTTAGCCTGCAAAACATAAAAAAGGTATATGGCGGGGATATCGCCGCCGTCACCGACTTCAGTCTGGATATCGCGGACGGGGAGTTTGTTGTCCTCGTCGGCCCTTCGGGCTGCGGAAAATCCACCGTCCTGCGCATGATCGCGGGGCTGGAGGAGGTCACCTCGGGGGAGATCATGATTGACGGGATCGTCGTCAACGACATGCCCGCCAAGGATCGGGACATCGCGATGATCTTTCAGACCTACACCCTCTATCCCCAGATGACGGTGTATAACAATCTGGCCTTTACCCTCCGGCTTAAAAAAGAGAATCGGAGGGAGATCGACCGGAGGGTTCGGGGCGCGGCTGAGATTCTGGGGATCACCAAACTGCTCGCGAGAAAACCGCGCGCCCTGTCAGGGGGGCAACGCCAGCGTGTGGCGATCGGCAGGGCAATCGTCCGCAATCCCAAGGCCTTTCTGATGGACGAACCGCTGTCTAACCTTGACGCCGCCCTCCGCAATCAGATGCGCGCCGAAATCGCGAAGCTCAGCCAGCGGATCCCCGCCGCCTTTCTCTATGTCACCCACGACCAGACCGAGGCCATGACTCTGGGCGACCGGATCGTGATCATGAGAGACGGTTTTATCCAGCAGATCGGCGCCCCGGAGCAGGTTTTTGAGCATCCGGCAAATCTGTTTGTCGCGGGATTTATCGGCAGCCCGCAGATGAATTTTTTTGACGCCGGACTCCAGGTGGAGAACGGCCGGTATCTCCTGTCAATTTTGGGTAGGGAGCTCGTCCTCCCGGACGAAAAACGGGAGATTTTGAGGAAAAATAACGTCGGGCCCGGCGCAGTTATAGCCGGGATCCGGCCCGAGCACATCAACCTGAGCGGCCTCGATTCCGCCTGGAACGCCGTGGGCCGCGTGGACGTCTGTGAGATGATGGGCAGCACGATTCAGGTTCGCCTGTCCGCCGAGGGACAGGAGGTGGTCGCGATCCTCCGGCGGGCGGATATCCCGGAAGCCTGCGGAATATTCAAGCCGGACGGCGAGATCAGCTTTACATTTGGGTCAAATATGTTATACTTGTTCGATAAGGCCACCGAAAAAAACATATTGGGCTGAAGAGGTTGAGGCGCTAGGGAGTGTGACATATGGCGGAGAAGATTTGTACCATAAAGGACATCGCGGCGGCGCTTGGCGTGTCCGCGACAACAGTTCACAAGGTTCTCTACAATAAAAAAGGGGTCGGCGACGAGACCCGGCAAAAAATACTCAACTATGTCGGCCAAAACAACTTCCGGCTCAATAAAGCCGCGTCCGCTCTGAAACGCAAGCCGATCAAGTTGGCGGCTCTGTTGATAGAGCCTGTCCGATCCAGGCGCTTTTTTTATGCCGACATTTTAAGCGGCGTGGCGAGCGCCCTGTCCGATCTGATGCCCTTTAATGTCGAACTTGTAAAATATTATTCCCCCCTGGAGGGCGGCGCGCAGGTTGAGATTTTGGAGCGGTTTCTACAGGAGCGCGGCGATGAGACAGACGGCCTGCTCCTCGTCCCAGCCCACGAGTCCAAGCTGACGGAAGTGTTGGGAAAAATCGCCAAAAAGGGCATTAAGATCGTCACCGTGAACAGCGATACGGAGACCGGCTCGCGGCACGCCTGCGTCACCAGCGACGCGCAGATGTCCGGCGAACTGGCCGGCGAGCTGCTGTGCGATCTGGGGATCGGCAGGGGCGGCCAGGTTTTGCTGCTCGGCGGCAACCGCGACATGTATAACCACCAGCGCACTTCCCGCTCCTTTCTGGCTTATATGCAGCAGGAGCGCCCTGACGTTGATATTCTTGAAATCTATGACAGCCAGGACGCGGACGGCGTGGAGCGCAAATTGAGGAAATTTTTGAGGCTGTTTGAGGGCGTTGCGGGCATCTATTGCAACACCAGCATCAACACCCTGAATATGTGTAAAATCGTCCGCGATATGGATCTGGGCGGGAAGCTGCCGGTTATCGGCAGCGACGTATTCGCGGAATTGATCCCCTATTTTGAAGACAGGACGCTCACAGCTGTCATATACCAAAACCCCACGCAGCAAGGCTATCAGGGGCTTCAGACCCTTTTTGAGCTGACGACGGGGGGAACCCGCGTGCCGGAGCGTTTTGAGATGCGTACCGGCATCACTTTCCGCAGTAACGCCCGGAGTTTTTTGGGCGGCAAGGCGGAGTTAGTTTGAGATAAGGAGATAAAGGACTTGAAAAACTTTTTGGGCGGCGATTTCTTGCTCGGAACGGGCTCCGCGTCCGAGCTTTACAATGCGCACGCGGCGAAAATGCCGGTCATTGATTACCACTGCCACATTGACCCGCGGGATATCGCCGAGGACAAGAGATACGCCTCGATCACGGAGCTCTGGCTCGGCGGCGACCATTACAAGTGGCGCGCAATGCGTTGCAACGGGATTGCCGAGCGGGAGATCACCGGCGCGCTCCAGAGCGATCCGTTTTTGGTATTTCGGCGCTGGGCGGAGACGCTGTGCCGCGCCGTCGGGAATCCGCTTTACCACTGGAGCTATCTGGAGCTGAGGCGCTACTTCGGCATCGACGATATTTTAACCCCCCAAAACGCCCGTGACATTTATGAACGCTGTAACGCCCGTTTGCGGGACGCGGACATGAGCGTGCAGGGGATTATCAGGCGCTCGAACGTCAAGGTGATCTGCACGACCGACGATCCCGCCAGCGATCTGCGCTGGCACAGGGTGATCGCGGAGGGCGCGAAAGACTTCGACACCGCGGTTCTCCCCGCGTTCCGCCCGGACAAGGCGCTCAATATCGATCAGCCGGGGTTTTCACAATATATGGAGCTTCTTTCGGAAGCCGCGGGCATGGAGATAAAAAGCTTCGCGGATTTAAAGACCGCGCTCCGGGCGCGCGTGGATTATTTTCACGCTTTCGGAGGCCGCGCGTCCGATCATGCAATCGACTGCCCGCTGTACGCCGAGGCGGACGAGGCGGAGCTTGAGGCGATCTTCAAGCGGGGCGTCACCGGCGAACGCATGGACAAGACCGATGCGGACAAACACAGAACCGCCCTGCTGCTCTTTCTCGCGGGCCTTTACAGGGAGCGCGGCTGGGTCATGCAGATCCACTTCGGCTGCATCCGGAACAACTCCGCGGAGAGCTTCGCGCTCCTGGGGCCGGACACGGGGTTCGACTGTGTGGGCAACAGCCGGGGCGCGCGGGAGCTGGTCAGCCTGCTCGACGCGATGGAGCGGCGTGATGGCCTGCCGAAAATGGTGCTCTACTCCCTGAATCCCTGCGACAATGAGATCATCATGTCCATCGCGGTCAGTTTTGAGCGCGACGCCGGCGTCCCGGCCCGCATCCAGCTCGGCAGCGCCTGGTGGTTCAACGACCACAAGATCGGGATGGAAAAACAGCTCACCGATTTTGCGAATCTCGGCGTGCTCGGCAATTTTATCGGTATGCTCACGGACAGCCGCTCCTTCCTGTCGTACACTCGGCATGAGTATTTTAGGAGAATCCTCTGTAATCTGATCGGCGGATGGATGGAAAACGGGGAGCTCCCCGCCGATATGGACAGCATCGGCGCGCTGGTGGAGGACATCTGTTATAACAACGCGGTCAGCTTCTTCGGTTTCGATGTCTGAGACAGGAGCGGTAGCGAATGGCGGTTTTTAACACCAGTCTCAGGGATTCTCAATCCACAGACGTCGAACCGATTGCGCCGGAAAACTTTGATTTTGACGCGTATTGCGATTACGAGGCGGGTCTGCTGCCGGCGAACAGCGCGTTTGCCGGGGCAGAGAGCGGGCTCCTGGTGTATCGGCGATTCCGCGCTGACGGGGTCTTTTATGATAAATGCAAAAATCCCGGCGAATCGCTCGCGCTCCAGCTTGGCGCGCTTCAGGCGAGCATGGCGTACAGGGCGGATATCGCCAATTTCCTGGAGCCGTGGTACGGGATCGGATATATTACCTCCTGCTTCGGGTCGAATTATAGCTGGAGACCCGGACAGGCTCCGGAACCTGAGATAAAGTTTGGCTCCTGCGCCGAGATTCTGGCGCAGGAGCCAAAGCCGATCAAGGATACGCCCATCGGGAAACATATTCTTGAAATGATCGAGTATTTTCTGGATCGGACAAAGGGCCGGATGCCCGTGTCCTTTACGGATATTCAGTCCCCGCTGAATATGCTGTCCTACCTGATGCCGACGACGGAGCTGTTTATGGAGTTCTATTCCGACCGCGAGGGCCTGCGGCAAGCCGCCGCGCGGGTGGCCGATTTGCTGACGGACTTTTTGCGGGAACAGGCGAAGCTCATCGGCGGCGCCCTGGCAAAACCCGGGCACGGGTTTGCCAGCAGCCGGGTTTTTCACGGCGTAGGCGCCAGTGACGACATGTCACTGATGCTGTCGGCCGGCGATTATGAAGAAATTTTTATGCCGTTGGATGAGCAAATCGGGGAGCCGTTCGGCGGATTCTGCTACCACTCCTGCGGAAACTGGGCGGCCAAAATCGACATGGTCAGGCGTTACCGCAATATCCTCACCGCGGACGGCGCGTTCGGCCCCGAGACAGACCCCGCGCCGAACGACCCGGCGCTTTTCGGCCGGAAATTCGCCGGATCCGGCGTCTGCCTGAACGCCCGCTGTGTTGGGAGAGCGGATGACGTGTTTCCGGTGTTTCAAAAACTCTGGCGCCCGGCGCAAAAGCTCATCGCCGTCACCTACTGTCAGACGCCGGAGGAACAGGACATTTTATATGGCAGACTCCACGCGCTGACGGGAGGGGGGTCGCAATGCGCATAAAATATGGGATCACCTTCCACCCGAAGTGGTGGAACAAAAATGCCGGGATCGACTTCTCGCAGCCGTTTTTCGATGATCCGGCCTATAGAATGGACTGTGACGTCAGAATGCGCGGCTGCCTGTATGAGCATTTCGGCGACTTGGGCGTCGGCGAAAAAGCGCCCGAACCGAGGCCGCTTCTGGGAACCGACCTGCTGGCGGCGGGGTATCTTTACTCAGAGCTTTTGGGCTGTAAGATTGTTTATGAGCCGGATGACTCGCCCAAGGTGGTCAGTCCGGGACTTCAGGCGGATGAGATATCCAAAATCAAGGCCCCCGATCTGGATGAGAGCCCCGTGTGGGCACGAACCCAAAGGCAGATAGACTGGCTGCTTTCAAAGTGCGGCCGGGTGGAGACGTATGTGAACCTCATGGGCATACAAAACGTCGCGATGGATCTGATGGGGCAAAATTTATTCACGGCATATTACACGGATGAGGAGGAAGTGCGCGGCCTGCTGGAGGAGATCTATCTGCTCACACGGGACGCCGGCAGGCGTTTCCGGGCGCTGTCCCCCGACAACGCGGGCGGCGTGACGGCGATCGTCCGGGATGTCATGCCCGCGTGCTATATCAATTCGAACTGCTCCGTGGAGATGATCTCCAACGCGCTGTATGAAAAGTTCCTCCTGGAATATGACCAGAAGCTCTCCGATGATTTTGGCTGTTTCGGCGTCCATCACTGCGGAGCGAGCATGGAACATGTAGTCGAAGGCTATTCTAAGATCAGAGGGCTTTGCTTTGCTGAAGCGGGCGCGGGGTCGGATCTCGCCGCCGTGAGGCGCGCGCTTGGGGGTATCAGGATCAACGCGCGCTACTCCCCCGTGGCGCTGATCAGCGAGTCGGAGGACACGATCGCGGCAAATGTGAAACGGTTGTATGACGGCGGAAAGGCTCCGGCGGGGAGAGGGCTGCTCTCCCTTTCCTGCGTCGGGATAGACGACCAGGCGCCGGACGGGAATATCAGGGCATTCCTTAAAGCGTGCAGGGAGTTATAAAAGACATATTTTCTATAAAAAGCTCGTTGAAACGCGGATGATCCGCGAGATTGATCTCCGAAACAGCGGCGAACAGTTTCCCCATGTCCGCCCGCGCCCTCTCCGGTGACAGCAGCAGGCGGGCCGCGCCTCCCAGCGAGGCGTTGCCCACGGCGCGCACCTTGTCCTTAAGCTCCGCGGGCAGCAGACCGACGGTGACGGCGCTGTCCACACACAGCGCCTGGCCGATGCCGCCCGCCAGATACACCGGGCCGAGCGTTTCATAATCCAGCCCTGCAGTCTCGAGCAAAATCTCCAGCCCGGAGCGCACGGCGGATTTGGCCAGCTGCAAATCGCGTATCTCTTTTTGCGTAAACAGCGCGGGCGCGCTGTCCGCAAGGAGGCCTGTCTCGTCTACAGCCCCCTCGCGGACGAGACGAGCCAGATCATCCAGCACACCGGACGCCCCGCCGCCGTGGGACGAACCCTCAAACGCCGGGCCAGCCGCCGTGGCGGTGACGGTCAGCCTGCCGTGATCGTACAGAGCCATCTCGCCGTTGGTGCCGAGGTCGATGAGCAGAAAACGCTCCGGAGCGCCGGGCAGAATGCTCAGAAGTCCCGCTGTGATGTCGCCGCCGACAAAACCGGCAAACCATGGGACGATGACCACCGGGCAGCTGTGCGTGGACACGCCGAACACATCCCGGAAGTCAAACTGCTCCTCCGGCCTGTGCGCCGGCTGAAAAGGGGACACGCCCAGACTCTCACAGGACAGCCCCAGCAGCAAATGGGTCATCACCGTGTTCCCGGCGGCGACGATCTCCTCGAGCTGGGGGTTGTCAACGCGGGCGTCCAGCAGGGTTTCAATGCCAAGCGCGATATTCTCCACGATCAAACGGCGCATGTCCGCAAGCGCGCCGTGGCCGGCGGCGCCGATGCGCGAGATCACATCCGGGCCGTAAGCCCTCTGCGGATTCATAAAGCTGTGCCGCGCGGCGCACACGCCTGTCCTCAGGTCAAACAGAGCCATGACGACATTGGTGGTGCCGATGTCCACCGCCGCGCCAAAACCCTGCCGCGCCTCGACATGCTCCGTGCCCGCCGCATAGTCCTCCAAAATGGCAAAGCTCCCGCACTTCCCGCACAGCAGGCAGTTTCCGATACAGCTTTCCGACCGGGTTCGATTCATAGACGATTTGTTGTCCGCCTTTTCCGCAACGATTGAAAAGTAAAGATAAACCGGCGTTGGTTCTGGCACGATTAGACGATTCAATTTTACTTTCGGAGGTCACTTTTATGCAAGAGATTTTTGACAGCATTTCCGCCGCCCTACAGGCCGGCAAGGCCAAGGCGGTCAAGGAACTGGTCGAACAGGCGCTGGCGGAGAACATTCCGGCCAAGGATATTCTGGAGCAGGCGCTGCTGCCCGGTATGGACGTCATTGCCGTCAAGTTCAAGAATAACGAGGTTTATGTGCCCGAAGTGCTGATCGCGGCGCGGGCCATGAATACGGGTACGGCGTTATTAAAGCCCTACCTGGCCGAGAGCGGCGCAAAACCTGTCGGCAAAGCCGTCATCGGCACAGTCAAGGGCGACCTGCACGACATCGGCAAAAACCTGGTTCGCATGATGTTCGAGGGCAAGGGGATCGAGGTTGCCGATCTGGGCGTGGACGTATCGCCGGAGCGATTTCTGGAGTCCTACCGCAGCGAGAAGCCGGATATTGTCGCGCTGTCGGCGCTGTTGACCACGACGATGCCGGAGATGAAAGACATTGTGGACGCTTTTGTGGCGGCTGGGGTGCGTGATCAGGTCATCATCATGGTGGGCGGCGCGCCGGTGACCGACAGCTTCCGTGAGAGTATCGGCGCGGACATCTATGCGGCGGACGCGGCGTCTGCGGCTGAGGAAGCGAAAAGGGCCATCCTGCGCAAAAGAGGCGAGCGCGCATGAACATGGTGCAGTGGATCGGTTCTGCTGCAGCGCAGCACAGGCCCATGCCCGTGCTGTCTTTTCCGGGGGCGCAGCTTCTCGGGGTCACGGTTCGCGAATTGGTCAGCAGCGGAGAAAAGCAAGCCGCCTGTATGAAGGCCGTCGCAGACCGCTATGATCCGCTGGCCTCGGTCAGCTTGATGGATCTGTCCGTGGAGGCCGAGGCTTTCGGCAGCCCGGTACGCTTCTCGGACGATGAGGTGCCCGCCGTGACAGCCGCGGTGATCAGGGGAGAAGCTGATCTGGAGGCGCTGGAAGTCCCCGCGGTAGGCACTGCCCGCACCGGCGAGTATGTGGATGCCATCCGCCGCGCCAAAAAACTGATTGCCGGCGTCCCCATATTCGCCGGATCTATCGGGCCCTTTTCCCTGGCGGGACGGCTGATGGATATGACCGAGATCATGGTCTTGTGTTACGAGGAGCCGGAACTGGTTCATAGGGCACTTGAAAAGGCGACGCAGTTCCTGATCCAATATAACGCGGCTTTCAAAGAAGCCGGTGCGGACGGCATCCTGATGGCCGAGCCCGCCGCCGGGCTGCTCTCTCCCGCGCTGAACGGGGAATTTTCTGCGCCTTACGTAAAACGGATCATCGAGGCGGTACGGACGGACGGCTGTGTGTTCCTCTACCACAATTGCGGCAATACGATTCCGCTGATTGCGCATATTTTGGAAACTGGCGCCAAGGCGTTTCATTTTGGCAACGCCATTGACCTGTCAAAGATGCTGCCGCTGGTGCCGAACGACATACCGGTGCTCGGCAACATGGATCCGGTAGGGCAGCTCCGCAAAGGGACTCCAAATTCCGTGCGCCAATCGGTGCTGAATCTGTTAAGCAGATGCGCGGAGTACCCCAATTTCATTTTGTCTTCCGGCTGCGATATTCCTCCCGCCACGCCGCTGGAGAATATTGACGCATTTTTTGACGCGGCCAAGGAGTTCTACGGCAACTAAATGAGGCCCTGTCCGCGCCCGCCGTCCGGGACACCGTAAGCGGCGCATGTTTGATCGTGAACGGAGGGTCTCTCAAACCGGACAAGCCCTTGACACCGATCCGCAAGAGCCGCCTGGCGCTGAAGCAGATACCGGGCGATAAACTCCCGCGGTTCTGAAACCACATCGGTCACGGGCGGTTCGAAGGGAATGCTTTTTATCAAATTCAGAAGTTCCCGCTCTGTAAGCCTCCGCACATAGATCGGCTTCCCGACATGATGGATTAATGCCGCGAAGTCCCTTATTAAGAGATCGTCCGGCGCGCGATTGGGGTAGCCGCGCGCGATGAGCGCGATGTTGTGATCATACAGGGGCGCGAGGGATAAAATCTCCCCGGTGTCACTGTCACGCAGGACACCGAAATTGTTCTCATGCCGATCCATGTTATAGATCAATCCGTCGAAGTAGCACATCCGCACATACTGTGACGCGATGCTTGTATCAAGCCCTCGAAGTGTTTCATAGATTTTCACATAATCCGATTGATCCCCGATGATCCCTATAGCGGGCTCGAAATCAACCCGGGCGTCATCCGTAAAGTCGCGGCTCTTGATAAAATCACCCGCCGTAGCATACTCCGCCATATTGAGGCCCAGGAGCTTTCCGATGCGGTAGGCCAGCAACTCCGAGAACAACTCCTCCGGCTTCCCGGCCTTAACCATCCACCACTGCCCATTCTCCAACCGCCAGCACTTTTCAAAGCTGCCGATGTTGGTGAGCTCCGGGGTTCGGCTTGGGGGCTGGTCGAAAGAATTCACATCCCCGGTCAGCGCGAGCTTGTCAAAGCGGTTCACCTGAAAGCGCACATCTTCACATCGCAGCGTTTCATCCTCTAATGGTTTCACCCAGTAGTTATCCGTGATCATGGCGGCATTGACCGCCAGAACCGTCGACAGGTCGTCTTTTGCCTCTAACCGCAGAGCGCGCTTTAGCAGCCGGGAGTTGGTGCGGTGCCCGTCAATGGCGCGCGACTCCAGCCACGCCTGCGCGTTCCCCGTGCGCTGCAAAAACAGAGGGAGACGCGCCGGGATGATCGGCTCCACGGCGCCGCTCATGATTTTTGCGATGGGCGTATTTTTTGATAGCAGCAATAGATCCTGCACGCGCAGCCCTCCTGTTCCCGGAGAATCTTGTACGGTCATTGTACCATAGAATTCCTGGCTCAGCAAATGGTTTCGAATGAATCAGACGGAAACCGGCGGGGACTGCATATCCTCGGCGGCAGACTTCAGCGCCTCCGCTAGTCTTTAAAATACTGCGCGAACCAAGCCATGATCTCTTCCAGCCTGCGCACCCGGTGTTTGGGTTTGCCGCTGCGGGAGAGCTCATGATTTTCACCGCGGAACAGGCAGAGCCGCGCGGGGACGCCATGGTATTTGAGCGCGGTGAACATCTGCAGGCCCTCGGCGAGCCAGCAGCGGTAGTCCTCGTCCGAATGGAGAAACAGCGTGGGTGTTTTGACCCGATCCGCATATTTGAGCGGTGAAGCCTCCCACAGTTTCTCCTCATTCTCCCAGGGCGTGGCGGCGATCTGATCAGGGCTGAAGAAATAGCCGATGTCGGTCGTGTTGTGCATGCTGATCCAGTTTGAGATGCTGCGCATCGAGACCGCCGCGCGGAATTTGTCCGTGTGCCCGATGATCCAGTTGGTCATAAAACCACCGTAGGAGCCGCCGCAGACGCCGAGCTTTGTCCGGTCGATCTGGGGATAGGCGCCGCAGGCCGCCTCCGCAAAGGTCATCAGGTCGCTAAAATCGACGGTACCGTAGCGTCCCCGGAGATCCGCGAATTTGTCACCCCTGCCGTCGGAGCCCCAGGGGTTGCAGATCAGGACGAAATAGCCGGCGTTCGCGTAAATCTGGTTTTCGTGGAAAAACGTATCGCCATAGGCGGTTTTCGGCCCGCCGTGGATGTTCAGAACCGCCGGATATCGCTTGTCCGGGTCAAAGTCCACCGGCTTTAAGACAAATCCTTCGACACTCTCCCACTCCCCCCGCGCGTCCAGACGCTCCGGGGCGGAGATTTTTTTGTCCCGCAGCGCCTCGCCGTTGAATGCGCTGAACTTCTCAATTTTTCCGTCTTTGAGCAGAAACAGCTCCTGCAAAAAATCCGCGCCGAGCCCGTAGTAGAGGATTCCGTGCGGCGTGACGTCGAAGGCGTCAAAGGTCGGGGACTGGGTCAAAACCGTATCGAGTCTGCCGTCCGGATGGAGCAGGCGCAGACTGTTCCGCACGTGGTCTGGCGCGCAGTAATAGATGTCCCCGCCGACGTGCCGGAGGCACGCGCCGCCGCCGAAGCGGCTGTCGGAATTCGTCTGGCCATACCCCTCGTCCGGGGCGCAGAGGAGGGCGGTTTCCCCATCTCTGACGGTATAGAAGCGGGGGTTCTCCTCCAGACCGTAGCTGTCGCCCGGGGAGGCCAGCATGACGAAACCGTCTTCGGTGAAATCGATCCAGTGGATCGCGTATGTCCCGCCCGCCGCGACGGTTTCGGTTTTTCCGGAGGCGAAGTCGTAGCAATAGGCTCCGTCCTTGAGCGTCATCTTGTCGGTGAAGCGGTTCGCGGCGAAGACGACCTGACTGCCCCGGAGATTGAAACAGCCCACGTTTGTGAACTCGTCCGTGACCGGGGTCATGGACTGATCCTTGAGGCTGAAGATGGAAAGCCTGTTCCGCTTTTTGTTTGTAAAACCCTCGCCGTTCGACCAGAAGGGGGATCTCGTCCAGAACTTCGTAATCGCGCGCCTCCTCATCGGTTCCGTCGCGGCCGCCGACCCCGCAGACCAGCGCGAAGCTGTCATCGCTCACTTTTTTGATGTCGCCAACCTCAAAGGGTACGCGGAAGAACTCCCCGGCCTCGCCGCCGCGGAGGTCGAGCTTATAAAACACCGTCAGCTTTTCGCCTTTTTTGGTTTTCTCTTTGTCCGCCTCGGCCCGCAGGGCGGGGAAGAGGATCGCGTTGCCGTCCAGCCAGAGGAAGCTCTTGCAGTCCCCGGCGGTGGTGAGCTGCCTGATCTCCTTCGTCAGGAGGTCGATGACATACAGATCGCTCTTGTAGCCATTTGCCTCCCAATCCGCCCGGCTGACCACAAAGGCGGCGCGGTTCCCGTCCGGTGACGCCTCGAGCTTTGAGAGATAGCGGTAGTTCAAAAAATCCTTGATCTGCAGATTTTCCATGGGTGGCTCCTAAAATTATTTGACTTCTTTTACTATACTGCACTATAATACATCCCAGGGACTTTTTCAATGAAAACATCGTGCGGAGGCGCAAAATGGAAAATATCCGTATTGAGCTCACAAAAACGCCGAAGGCCAAGCCGGAGATCAAAGGCATCCCCTTCGGCACCCACTTCACCGATCACATGTTCCTCCTCGACTATGAGAAGGGGAGGGGCTGGTTTGATCCCCGAATCGTCCCCTACGGCCCCATCTCCCTTCCGCCCTCGGCCATGGTGTTCCACTACGCCCAGGAGATCTTTGAGGGGCTGAAAGCCTACCGCACGCCCGCCGGGGGGATTCAACTCTTCCGCCCGGAGGAGAACATCGCGCGCATGGCCGCGTCCTGCGAGCGGCTCTGTATCCCCGAGATTCCGGCTGAGCTGTTTCTCGCCGCCCTCAAAAAGCTGGTGGAGGTGGAACGGGACTGGGTGCCCGCGGAACCGTCGGCCTCTCTGTATCTGCGCCCCTTCGTCATCGCCACGGATCCCCACGTGGGAGTCCACGTCAGCCACGGCTATCTCTTTGCCATCATCGCCTGCCCTGTGGGCAGCTATTACCCCGAGGGGATGAGCCCCGTGAAGATTCTCATCGAAGCCGAAGACGTCCGCGCCGTGCGCGGCGGTACGGGCACCGCCAAGTGCGGCGGCAACTATGCGGCCTCCCTGCGGGCCCAGGAGCGGGCCGGCGAGTTGGGCTACTCCCAGGTGCTCTGGCTGGACGGCGTGCACCGGGAATATATTGAGGAAGTGGGCGCCATGAATGTCATGTTCAAGCTCGGCGGCAAGATCGTCACCCCGGCTCTGCTCGGCACCGTCCTGCCCGGTATCACGCGGAAATCCTGTATTGAACTCCTGCGCGGCTGGGGCTATGTCGTGGAAGAGCGGGAAATTTCCGTCACGGAGCTCCTCCTGGCCATCGACAGCGGCGACTTGGAGGAGGCTTTCGGCACCGGAACCGCCGCGGTCATCTCCCCCATCGGCGAGATCGCCTACGCGGGAAAAACCCACGAGGTCTCCGGCTTTCAAATCGGCGAACTGACCCAAAAACTCTACGACACCCTCACCGGCATCCAATGGGGAACGGCCCCCGACCCCTACGGCTGGTGCGTCAGGGTGTGTTGATGTCGCGGCAGATGTGGTGATTGTCAAACGGACAAAATAAAATCAACCATAGAGGGTTGATTTTCGTGAGTATATGTGGTAAAATAAACATATAGCAAGGGCAGTAGCCTCTTGCGTCAGGAAGCTAACCTATTCCACCATGATTAGCTCAAAAAGAGCCGTCACCTGGCAGGGCGACGGCTCTTGCCTTTGATACGCAACGTTACGGTGAATCCACCGATATGAAACGTAATCGTAATTGGCATATTTAGGCACTACTGAAAAAGCCTACACACGCACAGCCGCAGGGAAAACGAGCTAATTTGTGGTATACTGGACGCAAGGAAAACCTGGAAACACCCTTAAAAA
>JGI20166J26741_12237806_pt1 | contig 17934 bp, 17 predicted proteins | sample TergutCu122P5_FD_26741 | JGI IMG/M metagenome (IMG submission 26741)
GCGCGGTGAGGATCGGCCTCGCCCTCGCGCGGGCGGGCGGGTACCGGGCGATCCGGGCATCCTGCCCGCGCAATTGGCAACCGGGGCGGGCCTTCCTCACTGGGCTGGGGTTCACGCGAGAGGTGCCGTCCCGGCCGACGCGGACGAACGACGCCGTACCCGCCCACGCGGCCGCTGCGGAAGCCTGGATCCTGGACCTCGACGAATCCTCGACGGTCACGCGTTGATGCGGAACACGTCGTAGATGCCGGGGAGCTTGCGCAGCTGCGCCACGACGTGCTGCAGGTGCGTCGGGTCGGACGCCTCGAACGTCAGCCGGATCCGGGCGATGCGAGTCTTGCTCGTGGTCACGCTCGCGCTGGCGATGTTCACGCGTAGATCGGCCAGGCAGCGGGTCACGTCCGACAGCAGGCCCGGCTGGTCGAGCCCCTCCAGCTGCACCGACACCAGGTAGCCGCCCCGCGCCCGGCCCGCCGAGGGTGTCCACGCGACCTTCACGAGGCGTTCCGGCTGCGACAGCAGACTCTTCGCGTTGGTGCAGTCGAGGCGGTGCACCGACACGCCGTTCTCGCGCGTGATGAAGCCGAGGATCTCATCTCCCGGCATCGGCGTGCAGCAGCGGGCCAGCTTCACCCACAGTCCGGGGTCGCCGTCCACCATCACGCCCACGTCGCCGCGGTCCCGGCGCAGCAGCCGGCTGGTCACGAACTGCGGCGTGTCCTCCAGGTTCTCGGTGACCGCCTCCTCCAGGCCGCCACCCGTCGCGACAAGCCGCTGCACCACACCGGGGGCGCCGAGCGCGCCCTCCCCGATCGCCGCGTACAGGGCGTTCACATCCGCCAGCTTGTAGCCGTCCGCAACGGCGGTGAGGTGCTCCACGGTGAGCAGGCGCTGGAGCGGCAGTCCCGTGCGGCGGAGCTGCTTCGCGAGCAGGTCCTTGCCCGCCTCGATCGCCTCCTCGCGGCGCTCCTTCGTGAAGTAGCCCCGGATCTTCTGCTTGGCGCGCGGGCTCGCGACAAAGCCGAGCCAGTCGCGACTGGGGCCGGCCGTCTCCGACTTGCTCGTCAGGATGTCCACCTGGTCGCCATTGGCGAGCTTCGACTCGAGCGGCACCATACGCCCGTTCACGCGGGCGCCGATGCAGCGGTGGCCGACCTCCGTATGGATCGCGTAGGCCATGTCCACCGGCGTCGAGCCGGCCGGGAGCGCCAGCACGTCGCCCTTGGGCGTGAACACGTAGACCTCGGCCGAACCCATCTCGAAGCGCAGCGAGTCGAGGAACTCCCCCGGGTCGTCCGACTCCCGCGTCCACGCGGTGAGCTGGTGCACCCAGGCCAGTTCGACGGTGTCCGGATCGACGGCCGTCGCGTTCGGGTTCTGCTTGTACTTCCAGTGGGCCGCGACGCCGTACTCGGCCCGCCGGTGCATGTCGTGCGTCCGGATCTGGAACTCCACCGGCTTGCCGCCGGGCCCCAGCACCGTCGTGTGCAGCGACTGGTACATGTTGTACTTCGGCAGCGCGATGTAGTCCTTGAACCGCCCGGGCAGCGGCGTCCAGTGCGCGTGCATCACGCCCAGCGCCGCATAGCAGTCCCGCGGGGAGGCGACCAGGATGCGCAGGCCGACGAGGTCGTAGATGTCCTGGAACTCCCGTCCCCGCACGACCATCTTCTGGTAGATCGAGTAGTAGTGCTTGGGGCGGCCGTACACCGTCGCCTTGATGCCCGCCTTGGCCAGGTCTGCGTCGACCTGCTCGATCACCTGTGACAGCTGACGCTCCCGCTCGGGGGCAGCCTGCGCGACGAGGCTGACGATCTCCTCGTAGATCTTCGGCTGCATCGTCGAGAACGCGAGATCCTCCAGCTCCCACTTGATCGCGTTCATGCCCAGGCGGTGGGCCAGCGGGGCGAAGATCTCCAGCGTCTCCTTCGCGATGCGCGCCTGCTTCTCGGGGGCGAGGAACCCCAGCGTGCGCATGTTGTGCAGCCGGTCGGCCAGCTTGATCACCAGCACCCGGATGTCGCGGCTCATCGCCAGCACCATCTTGCGGATCGTCTCGGCCTTCGCGGTGTCGCCGTAGGTGATCTTGTCCAGCTTCGTGACCCCGTCCACCAGCTGGGCGATCTCGTCGCCGAAGTCGATACGGAGTTGTGCCAGCGTGTACGGCGTATCCTCCACCGTGTCGTGCAGCAGCCCGGCGCACAGCGTGGTCTCCGTCATGCCCAGCTCGGCCAGGATGGTCGCGACCGCGAGCGGATGCGTGATGTAGGCATCGCCGCTCTTGCGCACCTGGCCCGTGTGGTAGTGCTCGGCCGTGCGGTAGGCGCGGGCGATGCGATCGAGATCTGCCTTGGGGTGGTTGGCCCGGACGATCGTGAACAGCGGGTCGAGCACGGCCGACTGGGGCGAGCGCACCGCGCCGAGGCGGGCCAGCCGCTGACGCATCCGCAGCCGCGGCTGCTCCGGGCCGCTCGCGGCCCGTTCGACCGCCGAGCCGCGATCGATGGCCGCCGCATCCGTTGTCGGCGCTACATCCGTTGCCATCGGCCGCTCCCGCGATCACCTGCTCGTGCCGACGAGTCTAGCGCGTGCCGCCGGACGGGCCTCTCCCGCAGGCCGCCGCCGTCAGTACACGACGACGGACGACAGGTGCTCCAGCCCGTTCGCCGCCAGCTGGGCCCGGCCGCCGAGATCCGCCAGCTCGATGAGCACGGACACGTGGACCACCTCCGCCTGGGCCGCCCGCACGAGGTTCGCGGCCGCGATGAGCGTGCCGCCGCTCGCGAGCAGATCATCGATCAGCAGCACCTTCTGGCCGGGCTTCAGCGCGTCGACGTGCATCGCGAGCGTGCTCGTGCCGTACTCGAGCTCGAACGCCTCCTCGAACACGGCGGCCGGCAGCTTGCCCGGCTTGCGGATCGGGACGAACCCGCGCCCGAGCGCCATCGCCATCGGCGTGCCGAAGATGAAGCCGCGCGACTCCACGCCCGCGACCATGTCCACACCCTCGGGCACCTCCGACACCATCGCGGCCAACGCGATCTGGAACGCGGACGGGGACGCCAGCAGGGGCGTGATGTCGCGGAACTGGACGCCCGGCTTCGGGAAGTCGGGGATGGTCCGGATCAGCCGTTCGAGCCGGGCGACATCCGCTGGGTTCGCCACCATGTCACTTCTTCCGCTGGCCGCGGCTGGACCGCACGGGCTGCGGCCGGCCGGCGTCGGTGGACCGCGTGGGCACGGGCGCCGCGGTGATGAGCAGACTGGACGGCACCGCCGGGCTGGCGAGGCTGACCGGCGCCTCCGCCGCGACCACGGTGGTCTGGATGCGGGCCTGGCTGCGCGCCGCGCGCTTTGCGAGCGCCTCGCGGTGCGCCTTCATGCCGGGCTCGGCCTCCTTCATGATGCAGAGCAGCGGCGTGGCGATGAAGATCGACGACCACGCGCCGGTGATGATGCCCACGAGCATCGCCAGGCCGAGGTCGGGCAGGGGTCCCTGCCCCCCGAGGTAGGTGACACCGGCGAACAAGATCGCCGCCACGGGCAGCACGGCGATGATCGTCGTGTTGATCGACCGGACGAACACTTGGTTGATGGCCTTGTCCGCCGCCTGCGAGTAGGTCTGGTCGGTGCGTTCGATATCGGCCGTGTTCTCCCGGACCTTGTCGAACACCACGACGTTGTCGTAGAGCGAGTAACCCAGGATGGTGAGCACGCCAGTTACGGTGGCCGGGGTGACGGCGAACCCGACGATGGCGTAGATGCCGACCGTGACGATCAGGTCATGCGCCAAACCGGTCAGCGCCGCAACGGACATCTTCCAGTTGCGGAAGTAGAGGCCGATCATCAGCGCGACGAGCACAAGGAACACGACGAGCGCCTGCACGGCCTTCTGGGTGATCTGGCCGCCCCAGGACGGCCCGACGAGGGTGAAACCGACCTTGGTCGGCTCGACGCCCGCGGCGGCGGCGAGCGCGTCGCGCACCGCAGTCGTCTCGTCCGTCGACAGCGTGCGGGTCTCGACCGCGACCATCGACTCCTTGTTCAGCGTCGTGACGGTGGTCGCGTTCATGTCGGGCAGACCCACGTCCCCAACCACCTGCGCGTAGTCCCGGATCGTGGCGTCCGTGATCGCCGTGACCGGCACCTTGAACTGAACACCGCCCTTGAACTCGATGCCCAGGTTGAGCCCGCGCAGGAGAAGCCCCGCCAGGCATACCACGACGAGCACCGACGAGATCGCGAACCAGAGTTTGCGCTTGCCGACGAAGTCGATGTCGAAGTCGGACGTGTACAGCCGGTGCGCGAAACTCTCGTGCACGGGTTTCGTGGCCACCGCCTGATCGGATGTCGCACTCATGGCTCAGGCCTCCTTGCTGATCGACGCGGCCGCGGACGTCGCCGAGCGCACGGCCCGGCGACCGCGCAGCACCTCCGGGCTCACACCCAGGTGTGCGGGATCGAAGCCGCTCATCGGATGCCCGCTGGCGTAGAAGTCCATGCGGGCGAGCAGTGTCATCAGCGGCTTGCTGAAGAAGAACACGATGAACAGGTCGATCGCGGTGGTGACGAACAGCGTGAACGCGAAGCCCTTCACCGAGCCGATCGACAAGACGAACAGCACCGCCGCGCTGAGCAGCTGCACCGAGTCGGCGATCACGATCGTGCCGCGGGCCTTCGTCCAGCCGCTCTCGACGGCGTGCTGGAGCGAGTAGCCCTCCCGGACGTCGTCGCGTATTCGCTCGAAATACACGATGAACGAGTCGGCCGTCACCCCGATCGCCATGATGATGCCGGCGATGCCGGGCAGGCTCAACGCGAAGCTGATCGTCTGTCCCAGCAGCACGACCGTCGCGTAGGTGATCAGGGCGGCGCTGGCGAGCGACCCGACGACAATCACGAACAGGGCCCGGTAGTAGATCGCCGAGTACGCCAGCACCAGGATCAGGCCGATGATGCCGGCGATGATGCCCGCGCGCAGCTGCTCGCCCCCCAGCGACGGGGACACGGTATCGACGGTGGACACGTCGAACGCCAGTGGCAGCGCGCCGTACCGCAGCACGCGGGCCAGGTTCTGGGCCGAATCCTGGTTGATGTTGCCGCCGCTGATGCTCGCATTGCCGGTCTCGATCGCACCCTTGTTCACGGCCGGCGCGGACATGACCTGCTGGTCGAGGACGATGGCGAACTGGTCGGTGGGCGCGTTGGGATTGGTGATGTACTGGTTGTACAGGTACGCCGTCGCGAGGGCGAACTGCTTCGTCCCGATCGCGTCGAACGCCAGGTCGACCTCCCAGGTGAGCTGCCCCTGCGGCATCGCCGCGTTGGCGGCGACGATGTGATCACCCGAGATGATCACCGGGCCCAACAGGTACTTCGCGGTGCCATCCGGGCTACACGCGAACAGCGGCTGATCCCATACGTCGGGGAAGTAGTCGCCACAGTTCCACTGGTCGAAGTCGGACTGATCGGTCGCCGACGGCGTCCAGTTGAGGAGATCGTTCAGGTTCACCGTGTAGGGGTCGGTCGTCGGCGCCGTGGGCCGGGGCGCGGGCGGCGCGGTGGGCAACGCCGGTGCCGGACGGCCTGAGGCCGTGCTGGCGGGGGCCGTCGACGTGGGCGTAGGACCGGGCTCGATGGACGCCGAGTCCGTCGGCGTCGGCGAGGCAGCCGGTGTGCCCGAGTCCGTCGGCGTGGCGCTGGCAGGGGGCGTCGCAGCAGCTGCCTGGTACACGTTGCGGAACTGCAGCGACGCGGTCTTGCCGACCAGGTTCAGCAGGTCGTCGCCGGCGATGTTCGGTACCGCGATCTGGATCTGCTGGGAGCCCTGCAGCGTCACCGACGCCTCGCCGACGCCGAGCGAGTCGACACGCTGCTGGATGATCAGGCGGGCCTGCTCCATCGCGTCTGCCATCGACCAGTTGCTCGTGGTGTTCCCCCCGGTCGGGGTGGTCCCGGGCGTGGATCCCGGCGAGGTGGTGTCGGTCGGCGAGGTCGACTCGGTGGTGCTCGGTGAGGCCGGCGGCGTAGCGGTCGCAGTCGGTGCCACGCTGTCACCGGGGCTGGTGGGCGTCGTCGGGGACACCGTGTCCGTGGGCGTCGGCGTCGCGCCGGTGGTGTTCGTCGACATCGGCCCCTTCGGCGCGTTGGATGCGAGGTCGGACTGGCGGGCGGTGAGGGTCACCGTCGTGCCGCCGCGCAGATCCAGGCCGAGCTGCGGGGCCCATGACTTCGTGAGCGCCATCAGCCCGTACAAGAGCACGATGACAAGGGCGAACGCGACCAGCTTGCGAATCGGCTGGTAGTTGCGTGTGGAGTAGGTCTTGGCCACCGTTGATGATCCTCAGTGTGTCGATGCGTTTCCGGATGGGTCCTGATCTCCCCCGAGCCCGGGGCCTGACTCGAACACGGAGTCGGGCACATCGGCGGGCTGCCACAGGGCCGCGTTGCCCGTCTCGTCGGCGGGTTCGGCGGCGGCGGGAGCGTCGGCGTACTCGAACTCCTCGTCCTCGGGCTTCATGGTCTTGACGATCACCTGCTTGAGTACGGTCACGTCGGTACCGGGGGCCAACTCGACGACGACCTGCGTGTCGCCCATCGCGTGGATCGTGCCGATGATGCCGCTGGACAGCAGCACGCGCGTGCCCGGCTGCATGCTGGACAGCAGCGACTTCTGGTCGGCGGTCCGCTTCTGCTGCGGCCGGATCAGCACGAAGTAGAAGACCACGCCGATCAGCGCGATCCAGATCAGCATTTCCCAGCCACCAGTCATGAAGCAGTTCCTCACACGCGTCCAACACGCCTGCCCTCAGGCGCACCCCACGAGTGTACCGGCTCACCCCCCAAGTCCCTAGCCGACCCGGCGGCTGCCCGATTCTCAGCCGAACAGGCTGGCCGCTCCGCCGGGAGCGGGCGGCGTCAGACCAAGGTGTGTCCACGCCGCGGCCGTTGCGACTCGGCCCCGCGGGGTGCGCATGAGGTACCCCAGGCGCACCAGGAAGGGCTCGGCCACCTCGGCGACCGTCTCGGCCTCTTCGCCGACGGAGATCGCCAACGTCGACAGCCCGACCGGGCCGCCGGCGAACTTGCGGCACATCGCGTTCAGCACGGCCTTGTCGAGGCGGTCGAGGCCTAGCTCGTCGACCTCGTACAGCTCCAGGGCGTCGCGGGCGATGTCCCGCGTGACCCGCCCCTGCCCGCGCACCTGGGCGTAGTCGCGGACGCGCCGCAGCAGGCGGTTGGCGATGCGGGGCGTGCCCCGCGACCGCCGGGCGATCTCCTGCCGCGCGTCGTCGTCCGAGGCGATGCCGAGCTTGTCGGCCGACCGGGTCACGATGCCGACGAGCGCGTCCGTCTCGTAGTAGTCCAGCGTCGCGGTGAAACCGAACCGGTCGCGCAGCGGCCCGGGCAGCAGTCCGGCTCGCGTTGTCGCCCCGACGAGCGTGAACGGCGGGATGTCGATCGGGATCGCGGTCGCACCGACCCCCTTGCCGACGATGACGTCCACCCGGAAGTCCTCCATGGCCAGGTACAGCATCTCCTCGGCCGGGCGCGACATGCGGTGGATCTCGTCGAGGAACAGCACCTCGCCTGCCACGAGGCCGGACAGGATCGCCGCGAGGTCGCCGGCGTGCTGGATCGCCGGCCCGGAGGTGATGTGCAGCGGCGCGCCGAGCTCGGCGGCGATGATCATCGCCAGCGTCGTCTTGCCCAGTCCGGGCGGACCCGACAGGAGCACATGATCGGGCGTGGTGCCACGGTGCTTCGCGGCGGCCAGCACCAGGCCCAGCTGGTCGCTCACGCGGGGTTGCCCGGCGAACTCGGCCAGACTCGCCGGCCGCAGTGCCGCCTCGGCGGCCTTTTCCTCCGGCGCCGGCCAGGGATCCAGGGGCGAGTGTTCGACCACGGTCATGCCCCTCTCAGGCTCGGGCCAGGCTCGCCAGCGCGGCGCGCATGATGGCGGACACGGGCATCGACGGGTCGGCCGCGACCTGGTCCTCCACCGCCTGGCAGGCCGACTCCGCGTCGCGGGCCGTCCAGCCGAGGCCCTGCAACCCGGCGGCGACGGCCTCGCGCCAGTCGCCGGACCCGCCGGGTGTGCCGGCGGGCGCCTCGGGCGCACCGGCCGCGAGCGCGGCCACCTTGTCCTTCAGCTCGATGACGAGCCGCTGGGCGCCCTTGCGCCCGATCCCGGGCACGCGCGTCAGCGCCGCGAGGTTGTCGGTGCGGACGGCCTGGGCCAGTCCGTCCGGCCCTAGCACGGACACCGCCGCGAGCCCGATCCGCGGGCCGATGCCGGATGCCGTCTGCACCAGCTCGAAGCAGTCGCGGTCGCTGCGCGACGCGAACCCGTACAGCGTCAGGGAGTCCTCCCGGACGACGAGCGAGGTGTGCAGCGTCACGGTGTCGCCGACGGTCGAGGTGGCGGCGAGCCCGGGCGGCGTCAGCACGCGCAGGCCGATGCCCCCGACGACCACGACCACGCCCAGGGGATCCACCTCGGCCACCTGGCCGCACAGGCTCGCAATCATGGCCGTGCCCCTGCCAGGTCCGGCACGGCGCGCCGGGCGGCGACCGCGCTCCAGGACCGAGCTCGGTTCCCCGCCCCGCGGGCGGCGGCCGCCGCGGCGTAGCGATTCACCGTCCCCCCGCGCCACAGGTGGCACAGCGCGAGCGCGACGGCGTCGGCGGCGTCCGCCGGCGTCGGGGGCGTCGCGAGGCTCAGCAGGCGCGCCACCATGCCTCCCACCTGGGCCTTGCCCGCCTGGCCTGATCCGGTGATCGCGGCCTTGACCTCCGTCGGCGTGTGCAGGGCCACCGGCAGGTCCAGCCGCGCGGCCACGAGCAGCGCCACCCCGGCCGCCTGGGCCGTCCCCGTCACGGAATGGAGGTTCTGCTGGGCAAACACCCGCTCCACGGTAACGGCGTCCGGCCGGTATTCCTCCACCCACTCCAGCAGCCCGGCTTCGATCGCCGCCAGGCGCCGTCCGGTGTCCAGGTCGGGCAGCGTGCGAATCACGCCCGCCGCCACGAGGGCGGGGCGCCGGCCCGGGACTTGCTCGACGATGCCCAGGCCACATCGCGTCAGGCCGGGGTCGACCCCGAGAACCCGCATCGCGCCTCCTTGAGTGGCATCGCGGCGCAGGCGCACCGCGATCCGAACAGACGTTCGGATACTACTCGACACGCATCGCCCGCGTCGGTCGGCGCGCCGACGGCCGTGCGCCTCGCACCGGGGGTCAGTCCTCCTCGGCCAGGGCCGCCTCGACCGCCGGGGAGTACTGGGCGTTGGTGTAGACGTTCTGCACGTCGTCCAGGTCATCCAGCGCGTCGACGATCCTCTCCAGCTTCAGCGCCTGGTCCACGTCGTCCACCGCCTGCTCGAACGCCGGCACGAAGGCGACGTCCGCCGACTCGTAGTCGAGCCCGGCCGCCTGGATCGCCTTGCGCACGTTCACCAGGTCCGTGGCGTCCGTGATCAGCGTGAAGCCCTCGCCGGCATCGGTGATCTCCTCGGGCATGGCCTCCAGCGTGGCCTCCAGAAGGTCGTCCTCGGTGAGCGAACGGCCCTCCTGCTTCTTCGCCACCTCGATCACGCCCTTGCGGCTGAACAGGCGCTGCACGGAGCCACCGTCGGCCAGCGTCGCGCCGTTGCGCGTCACCGCGACGCGGACGTCCGCGAACGCACGGTTGCGGTTGTCCGTCAGGCACTCGATGAGGATCGCCACGCTCGCGGGGCCGTACGCCTCGTACATGATCGTGTCATAGGCCGCCCCGCCCCCCTCGGCGCCGGAGCCGCGCTTCACGGCGCGGTCGATGTTGTCCGCGGGGACGGAGTTCTTCTTCGCCTTCTGGATCGCGTCGTACAGCGTCGGGTTTCCCCCAGGGTCACCGCCGCCGACCCTGGCCGCGACCTCGATGTTCTTGATGAGCTTGGCGAACAGCTTGCCCCGCTTGGCATCGATCGCCGCCTTCTTGTGCTTCGTCGTCGCCCACTTGGAGTGACCGCTCATCGGCTGACCTCACCTTCCCGCCTGTCCGGCGCGCTCATTCTACTGGCTCAGTTCCCTCACGTAGAGCACCACCCGGTCCTGGATGGCGAAGCCGCACCGGTCGAGCAGACGGGTCGCGGAATCCGGGTCGCCCGTGTCCACACCGAGCCCGGCCCCGTCGAGACCGGCCTCGCGGAACGAGTGCATCGACGAGACGATCAGCGCCAGACCGATACCGTGGTGGCGCCAGGGTTCGAGCACGCCCAGCCGGGTCGTCCACCCCTCCGACTCGGCGGCGTCGTCGTCGACGTACATGGTGTTCAGCGCGTAGCCCACTACGGAGTTATCGGCGTCGAGCGCCACCCACGACCACTCGGGACGCTCGTGGGTCTCCCCCAGCGACCACTCCCAGTCCGCCCGCGTGTACGGCTTGGCTCCCGGCAGCACGCCGTGGATCGCGTTGTGGGCCACCCGCACCGGCTCGGAAAGCGCGGGGTCGTAGTGCACCAGCCGCACGCCGGGGACGACGGGCAGGGGGGGCACCGCGTGATCATCGAACTGGAGGTGGGCATCGAAGTACCACCGCTGGGGGGTGAACCCGGCATCGCTCAAGGCGCCGCGCAGGCCGGTGAACTTCTCGTCGACCAGGTACCCCAACCACAGCGGTTCGTCGCGCGGGGCGCTGGCGTGCCAGTCGCGCGCCCGGTTGGCGCACCAGTCGATGAGGCGCCGGCCGATGCGGCGGTGGCGGGCCGCCGGGTGTACCCCCACGTCGAGCCACACATGACTGCTCAGCTCCGGGGAGACGCTCGGGTGGATCCACGCGTAGGCGACCACCGTCCCGCCGCTGTCACGGCCGACCGTCGCGCGATAGCCGTCGAGGTGTACATCGCGCTCGAAGTCACGACGGAGCGACGGGAGATCGCGCCGCTCGAGAGGGTCGTCGAAGTAGTCGATCGCCTCCCGCAGATCGGCCAGGTCCGGCAGGTCATCGCCGGTCAGGAAGGACCACTTCAGGCTGCCCTCGACCACCGCGTCGGCGTTGCTCACCGCGTCGTCCACTCACGCCTCCCGTCGTCTCCATCCTGCCCGATCCGCCCAACCGGCGCCACCGGCTGGCCCGCGATCGCCGCTGAGTCCGTCTATCCCCGCGCGACGCGCAGCGCCTCGCCCAGGTCGATCGTGCCGCGGTACAGCGCGGTCCCGATGATCGCCCCCTCGACGCCCTGGGCGACCATTCCGCGCAGCGCGCGAACATCGTCCAGAGTGGTGACGCCGCCGCTGGCGACCACCGGGACGTCCGTGCCTGCACACACGTCGGCGAGCAGGGCCAGGTTCGGCCCGGCCAGCACGCCATCCGAGCCGACGTCGGTGACGATGAACCGCCGGGCGCCCGACGCGGCGAACCGTTCGATGGCGGCCATGACGTCGTCGGCCTGCTCCGTCCACCCGCGCGTGGCCAGCCGGCCGTTCCGCACGTCGAGGCTGATCGCCACCCGGTCACCGTGCTCGGCCAGCACGCGCGCACACCAGTCCGGACGCTCGACCGCCGCCGTGCCGAGGCTGACACGCGCGGCCCCGCTCGCCAGCGCCCGCTCGAGCGACGCGTCGTCGCGGACCCCACCGCTGAGATCGACCAGCAGACCGGATTCGGCGACGAGCCGCGCCACGATGCCGGCGTTGCCGACCCGCCCGAACGCGGCGTCGAGATCGACGACGTGCACCCACTCCGCGCCCGCCTCCCGCCAGCGCGCGGCCACCGCCAGTGGGTCGCCGAAGCGGCCGCCGGTGCCCGGCACGCCCTGCACCAACTGCACCGCCTCGCCGTCCATCAGGTCGATCGCGGGATACAGGGTCAGTTCAGCACCCATCCGCCTCACCGTCCTCGATCGGCGGGATCCCGGCCACGCGGCGCACCTCGGCCAGCCAGTTGCCCAGCAGACGCGCGCCGGCCGCCCCGGACTTCTCGGGGTGGAACTGGGTGGACCACGCCAGGCCCGCCTCCACCGCCGCGACGAACGTGTCGCCGTCATGCTCGCAGGTCGTGACGACCACGTCAGGGCTCGTCAGGTGATGCACCGCGTAGGAGTGGACGAAGTAGAACCGCTGCCCGGCGACGCCGGCGAACATGCGCGAGCCGGGCGGCGCCGTGACGAGGTTCCAGCCCATGTGTGGCAGGCGGCGGCTCGTCAGGGGCTCGACCGCGCCAGGAAGGAAGCCGAGGCCGGGGGTGTCGACGCCGTGCTCGATACCCCGCGCGAACAGCGCCTGGTGGCCGACGCAGATGCCGAGCAGCGGGCGGCGCGCCGCGGCCAGCCACACGCTGATCAGCTGGTCTCCCCCGACCCGCGCGAGTCCGGCCAGACAGGCCGCGAAGGCTCCCACGCCGGGCACGACCAGCCCGTCGCACGTCTCCAGGACCGGTCGGTCCGCGGTCACGACCACGTCCGCCCCAGCCGCCTCCAGGGCGTGCCGGACCGAGTGGAGGTTGCCCGACCCGTAGTCCAGCACCCCGACGCGCGGGGACGTCACAGAGCGCCCTTGGTGCTCGGCACGCCTCGCACGCGCGCATCCGGTGCGACCGCCGCCCGCAGTGCCCGCGCCAGCGCCTTGTACTGCGCCTCGACGATGTGGTGCGGGTCGCGCCCGGCGAGCAGCGTCAGGTGGACGCACAGTCCGGCGTGGGCGGCCAACGACTCGACCACATGGCGCGTCATCGAGCCGGCGTAGGGCACGCCGGTTCCCCCGATGCGCACCTGCGCCATGCCGTCCGGCTCACCGCCGACCACCGCGTACGGCCGTCCCGACACGTCGACAACGCACTGCGCCAGCGCCTCGTCGAGGGGCACGAGCGCGTCACCGAACCGCGCGATGCCCGCCTTGTCCCCCAGAGCCTGGGCCAGCGCGTCGCCGAGCGCGATCGCGGTGTCCTCGATGGTGTGGTGGCCGTCGACGCCCAGGTCACCCGTCACCTGGACATCGAGGTCGATGAGCGAATGCTTCGCCAGGGCGGACAGCATGTGATCGAAGAAACCGACGCCCGTCGCGATCTGGGCCGCGCCGGTGCCGTCCACATCGAGCGTAACCACCACGCTCGTCTCACCCGTCGTCCGGGAGATCGTCGCCCGCCGTGTCATCGCGCCCCACCCTCCAGCTCGCGCGACGCGCCCTCGGGCAGCACCGTGAGCAGCGCCGTCTTGAACGCGTCCATGTCGGCGGGTGTGCCGGCGCACACCCGTAGGAAGCCCGCCGGCCCGGTCTCCCGCACCAACACCCCCTGGTCCAGCAGTCCCTGCCACACCGCGTGCGGGTCGTCGAACGGGCCGAACAGGCAGAAGTTCGCCTCGCTCTGCGGCACCGTCAGCCCCTGGGCGCGCAGCCAGTGCTGGAGCTGCTGGATCTGTGCCCGCAGCCGCGCCACCTGGCCGAGCAACTCCGGCGCGTTGGCCAGGGCCACCCGGGCGACCGCCTGCGTCGTCGCGGACAGGTGATACGGCAGACGCACGATCCGGCAGGCGTCCACGATCGCCGGCGTCGCGGCCAGGTAGCCGAGCCGCCCGCCCGCGAGGGCGAACGCCTTCGACATCGTCCGGGCCACGATCAGGCGCGGATGGCTCGGCAGCAGCGCCAGCGCCGAGTCCTCCGGATATTCGGTGAACTCCTGGTACGCCTCGTCCACGACCACGAGCGCGTCGACCCGCTCGCAGATGTCCGCCAACACCGCCACCGGCGTCCGCGTGCCCGTCGGGTTGTTGGGGTTGGCCAGCATGATCACGTCCGGGCGATGCCGCTCGGCGGCCGCGACCACCTGATCGGCATCCAGACCGTAGTCGTCGCGCCGGGGCTCGACGACGTAGGCGGTGTGGGTGTCGCGCGCGTACTCCGGGTACATCGAGTACGTCGGCCCGAGGCTCATCACCGTGCGCCCCGGACCGCCGAAGGCGAGCAGCAGGTGCGTGAGCGCCTCGTTGCTGCCGTTCGCCGGCCATATATTCGCCGGACCGAGGCCGTAGCCCAGATAGGCCGCAAGATCGGTGCGCAGCGCCCACGCCTCGCGGTCGGGATAGCGGTTGATCGTCTTGGCGGCCTGGGCGACCGCGTCCGCCATCTGTGAGCGCACGCGCGGGCTCGGCGGGTAGGGATTCTCGTTCACGTTCAGGCGCACCGGCACGTCTAACTGAGGCGCGCCGTACGGCACCTGCCCCACGAGGTCGTCGCGCAGGGGCAGGTCGGCCAGCGTCGGTGCGGGTACGGCCGTGGTCGCCTCGTCTGGAGCGGCACTCACGCGCCCACGTCCTTTCGGGGAGTCGTGCCTTGTCGCAGAGCGATGGCCAGGGCGTGGCCGGGCAGGTGCTCGGCCCGGGCGAAGTCGATGATGCCATCGGAGATCGCGGCCAGACCCGCCGCGTCGTACGCGATGACGTGGATGTCCCGGCAGAAGCTACGCCGCGTCAGCCCCGAGGAGAACCGGGCAGCACCGCCCGTTGGCAGCACATGGGTCGAGCCCGACGAGTAGTCGCCCAGCGGCACCGGCGAGTACGGCCCGACGAAGATCGCCCCGGCGTTGCGCACGCGGGCGGCGTCGGCGGCCGCGTCGCGCGTCTGCACCTCGAGGTGCTCGGCGGCGTACGCGTCGACGACGGCGAGGGCCTGCGCGGCGTCGGCCACCAGCACGATGCCGGACTGCTCGCCGCCGAGGGACTGCCCGAGCCGCTCGGCGAGCGGATGGGTCTCCAGTTGCGCCGCGATCTCGTCCTCGACGGCCCGCGCCAGGCCGGGGCTGTCCGTCACGAACACCGACGCAGCCAGCGGGTCGTGTTCGGCCTGGCTGATCAGGTCGGCCGCGACCCAGGCGGGATTCGCGGAGTCGTCCGCCCAGACGCAGATCTCGGATGGCCCCGCCTCGGAGTCGATGCCGACGACGCCGCGCAGCGCCCGCTTCGCGGCGACCACGTAGATGTTCCCCGGCCCCGTGACCATGTCGACCCGGGGGCACAGGCCCGGCACGCCGTAGGCGAACATCGCGACGGCCTGGGCCCCGCCGACCGCGTACACCTCGTCCACGCCCAGCAGTGCGCACACCGCGAGCACGACCGGATGGGGCAGCCCACCGAACTCCGCCTGCGGCGGTGTGGCGACGGCGATCGACTCCACCCCCGCCGCCTGCGCAGGGACGACGTTCATCAGCACGGACGACGCCAGCGGCGCCAGCCCTCCCGGGACGTACAGGCCGACGCGGCGCACGGGCTGGATCCGGTAGCCCACGCGGGCCCCCTCGGCCAGAGCCGCCTCGCGCCAGGCGGGCTCCGCCTCGCAGGTCTCGGCGACCACGCGGCGCCGGTGGATCGCCTCCTCGATCGCCGCCCGCAGCGACGGGTCGAGGCCGGCGAGGGCGTCGGCGATCGCCGACGCGGGCACGCGGAACGACGGCGGCACCACACGGTCGAACGCCTGGGAGTACTCTCGCAGGGCGTCCGCACCGCGCGTGCGTACCCCATCGCAGATCGGGACGACACTCGCCAGCGCGGCGGCCACGTCGAAACTGGCGCGGGGCACGACGGCCGAGTAGTCGTCCAGCACTCGGCCTCGTAGATCGATCGTTCTCAGCACGGATCCCATTCTACGGGGCGACGCGCGCCCCCGGACCCGCCGCATCGCCGCGGGACGCCGACGCGACAGCGCCCGGACGGACCCGTCGGATGCGCCGGGAGGTGAGAGTCTCCGACGCGCCGTACAGCAGCACCGGCAGCAGCGCGCCGATCGGCCACACCAGCAGCGCGCTCTTGGCCCGGAGGGCGAAGTCGAGCGGCACCAGGCCGCCCTCGGCGCCGACCGCGGCGAGACGGTCCGCGAAATGGCGCGGTCCCAGGAACTGCCCCACCTGCCAGCACACCACCCCGGCGAGGAATCCCGCCACGGCGGCGAGGAGCGCGACCGGCCACCCGAGGGGTTCCGCCAGCTTCCAGACCAGCGTGCCCAGCCCCATGCCGACCAGCAGCCCGATCAGCACGAACCAGGCGTCGATGGTGAACAGCCGCGACAGCGCGGACTCGCTGATGGTCGCGCTGCCGTCGAATCCGACCTTGTACACCGGGGGTTGCACCGCCAGGTGCCACACGAGCCCGCTGATCACGCCGGCCAGCACGATCGCCACGACGAGGGTGAGGCTACGCCGACGCCAGCGTGACGCGACCGGGACGCGCTCGGCGGACACCCTGGGCAGCGCCGGCGCGCCCGCCGGCCCCTCGGGCTCGCCCGCCGTGTCGCTCATGTCGCCTTCCTCCTCGGGGCCACTCTACCGGGCCGGACAGCCGTGCCGACCGGTCACGTCAGCCGGATCGTCGGGACCGCGGCGAGCAGGTCCCGGGTGTAGGACGTCTGCGGGTCGAGGTACACGGCATCGACCGGCCCGGACTCGACGATCCGTCCCGCCTGCATCACCGCGACCGTGTCGCACACGTGCCGCACCACCGTGAGGTCGTGGCTCACGAACACCAGCGTCAGCCCGTCGTCGCGCACGCGGTCCATGAGGACGTTGAGCACCTGGGCCCGGACGCTGACGTCCAGAGCCGAGACGGCCTCGTCGGCGATCAGCACGCTCGGCGCGGGCGCGAGCGCCCGGGCGATGGCGATCCGCTGGCGCTGCCCGCCGCTGAACTCGTGGGGGAACCGGCGGGCCGCCTCCGGCTCCAGGCCGACCTGGCCCAGCACCTCGCGCACCCGGTCGGCCACCGCGGTCGGAACCATCCCGCGGATGGACCGCGCCCGCAGCGGTTCGGCGACGATGCGTCCCACCCGCATGCGTGGGTCCAGCGACGACCGCGGATCCTGGAACACCATCTGCACCTCGCGGCGCAGGCTTCCGAGCTGTGTCTCAGGCACGCCGGCGATCTCCTGGCCCCGGAACAGGATGCTGCCGCTGGTCGGCCGCACCAGCGCCAGGAGCAGGCGCACCAGGGTCGACTTGCCCGACCCCGACCCGCCGACGATGCCCAGGCGCTGGCCGCGGCGGATCGTCAGGTCGACCCCATCCACCGCCCGGACGGGGGCCACCCCCCCGCCGGTCCGGCGGTACAAGCGGGTCAGCGCCGTCGCCACGAAGTCCGGCACAGCTTCGCCCCCGTCGGTGTCGCGTCGGTCGTCACTCATGACCGCCCCCTCCCGGTCCACCACCGGGCCGGTCGGCGAGAAAGTCGTCGAGCGTCGGCAGGGGATCCCCCGGCGGGATCGCGTCCAGGCGGCTGACCGCGACGAGCCCGCGAGTGTAAGGGTCCTGCGGATCGACGAAGATCCGCGCCACGGCCCCCCGCTCGACGATCCGGCCCTCGTGCAGCACGAGCACGTCCGAGCACACCTGCGAGACCACCGCAAGGTCGTGGCTGATGAACAGACACGCCGCACCGACACTCGTCAGCATCGTGTCAAGCACGCTCAGCACCTTCGCCTGCACGGTGACGTCCAGCGCGGTCGTCGGCTCGTCGCAGATCACGAGCCCCGGACGGTTGATCAGCGCCATCGCGATGAGCACCAGTTGCCGCTGCCCCCCGGACAGCTGGTGCGGGTAGCTCGCGGCGATCCGTCCGGGATCGGCCAGCCCGACCCGGGCGAGCATCTCCAGCACGCGTTCGCGCGCGTTGCCGACGATGCGCTCGGGCCCCACGCCGTAGCGCTCGGCCTCCTTGGCGCGTCGCGCGTAGTGCAGGCGCAGCGCCTCGGCGACCTGCCGTCCCACGGTCATCGTCGGGTCGAGCGCCGTCATCGGCTCCTGGAAGATCATGCTCAGCGCGTCGCCCCGTAGCCACGAGTACGCGGCATCGTCGAGGCCGACCAACTCCCGCCCGTCGAGCTCGATCGAGCCCGTCAGGTGGGCGTTGTCGGGCAGCAGGCCCATGAGCGCGTACGCCGTCACCGACTTGCCTGATCCCGATTCGCCGATCAGGCC
>JGI20166J26741_12240028_pt1 | contig 17931 bp, 12 predicted proteins | sample TergutCu122P5_FD_26741 | JGI IMG/M metagenome (IMG submission 26741)
AACGCTTTCCTGCGTGAAGGAATAGCTGTACTTGCCGTCCGGACTCGTACCCGTGCAGGCGCTCGCGTTCTCCGAGATTCCGGAGAGGTCCGTGCCGAGGGTTACGTCGTCGTTCTCGCCCAGTATGAATGGGGTTGTGAACGCTATATCGTCGTCAACAGTCGCGAACGTGCCGGACTTATCCAGGGGTTGGCCTTTATCGTCCAGCCAGACCTTATTGATGGTGACTGTCGCGGGCTTCGCGGCCTCTGTTTTCACCACTTCATTGTTGAAGGTAAAGGTTTTACTTCCGTCAGGCCCAACGTCAGCGCTTTGTTCAACCAGGTCGGGCACTACCTTGTAGGTCAACGTTTTAGTGGCATCCGACTTTGTATCAACATAGCTCCAGTCGGCAAAGTTATCGATTTCGGAGATGTTGAACGTACCGGCCGGTAGTTGCTGCACCACGCCGAGGTTGCTAGGATCAAAGTCAAAATTCGAGTCGAAACTCAGCTTATCCACGAGTTCGGCTTGCTGCTCCGCAGGCAGTTCATCGAAGTATCCGGTCCAGTTCTTATTAACCGTGATCTTCGCGGGTTCGTATGTAATCTTAATTTGGCCCGTGTTGGGAAGATCAACCTGAACTTGGCTTCCATCCTCATTCCATCCTACATCTTTCTGGGGTACATAATCAGTATAAGTTATGGTTTCAACAGTTTCTACCACCATCGGCTTTATGGGACTATTACCACCATTATTATTGACGTATAGAGTAACGTGGTATGTTTCGCCATTTAAAGACCCAACCTTTTTTAAATCAAACGTAACGACATACACCGCGGCGGGAGCAATTTTTTTATCGTCAGCGTTCGCTAACCGAAGGTGAGGGGTAACTGTCCAAACACTGCCGTCGCTAGCTGTTGTGGTTATGGTTACAGGTGGATCGTAATCCCAACTACCTGTTGTTACGTTAAACGAGAATAACGCTTTACCGTCCTCATAACGGGTGAAATTCAAATTGGCTTTATTAAACTTAGTTCCTCCGCTATTCCAACTTAAAATGTCACTGTCGCCAATAGAAAAAGTCTGATTGGATATGGTTACATTCTTTGTCCAATAGTACGGATTTCCCTTTAGCGGCTTGAAAGCAGCCGAAGCGCCGTTGTTGGTGTAGTACGTCGTATTGAGGTCCCACCCCGGATTCAGCGAGACGGTAAAGGTGCATGTCTTAATGCCATTCACGATATCGTTTTGTGAGACGGTCCATGTCGCGTTACTCGGATCAAATGTGCCTGCAGTGTATATGGCGTCGCCGTTGTAGCTGAACATCGGGCCGATTGTGTCGGTAATAGTGACGTTTGGGCTGGCAGGATCCAATGGAAGCTGTTGGACGCCATTGTCGTCGGTGTATACCGCGCCCCAGGCGGAAAGTGTGATTGTAAATGTGCCGTCTCCATTGTCAGCAACGCTCTTATCGGTCCAGACTTGCCCAGGAGCCAATGGGGCCGGAATGCTCGTTGCATCATTGTTGACATCACTGATGGTAGTAAACCATGATTGAATAGGGTTAACCCCAACTGCGTCAAGAGGATTCGCCGCAAATGCCGGCATAGCTGGCAGCATCGCTAGTGCCATTGCCATTGCTAATAACCAAGCTATAAATCTTTTGCCGGCGCTCGGCCGTTTATGGACATTCATTAGAAAATCATTCCCCTTTCGTTGTTCGATTTTGGTAAAATTATGCCGAGCCAAGGCAGTTGAACAACAACAAACAACGGAGTTATTCCTGTCCGTGCGGGATCGGAATAATCCTTTGTTTTGAAGCGTCGATTTGCGTTGACATATTATTGTCAGCATCCCACCCTTCGTTTGAATGAACGGCTGAACGGTGCGCTTTATGGCAGAAAACAGGGTTCGCGCCGGTCATATGTCTATTGGTCTTGCGTGTTTTTGCCGCCGGCCTGGGTTTATCTAACTTTAACCCGTATGCCGTCACACTCCCCCTTCAATATGGATTGATAGATCGCATTATTCAACGCTGAATTGAATAAACCGAAAAAGACATGCCTAGATTGATCAATCCTTTCATGCCTAATTTCATGCCGATAAGCCGCGAACTATCCAATATGCTTATCAATTATTAATTCGTGTGAGGATTTTGAAATTCTGGGGGATTTTTGGATAAGGCGAAAATTTTAGAAGAGAAGTAAAAAATATGACATTTTGAATAAATACTCAACATAAATTGTCATAGATCATACAATTTAGGCATGACGGTTTGGGCCGCCCGCTTTGATATAGAAGCGGGCGACGTTTCTACTTTCTCCTGCCCTCGTCCAGCCAGGCACGGAAATCCTCAATGGGCAGCTCCCCGGCGAGGCATAAATCGCGTTTTTTGCGCGCCTCCTCAGACCAAGCGTAGAAATCATACTGGGCCATCTTGCGGGTGCGGACGCGGGAATTGTTGCGCTTATACGCCTTGTTGAACGCCTCGTAGACGGGGTTCTCGGCAACCTTGCTCTGGTAGCGGCGCATGGAGCCGATCTCGTCGCAGGGCCTGGTTTCGCCCTTGAAAACGCGGGGGCAGTATTCCATGTCGCTGCGGCCCGTGGGGATGAAGTAACAGCCGCAGTGCTTGCATTTCTTGAAGGGTATCCCGAGGCTGAGCATTTTCAGCAGCTCAAACCGGACGAGGCCGTCGATATTTTCAATGTCAACTGCCTCCAAAACCTCGACGTTGTCGGCGGCGATACGGTTTGCTATTAGCGCCAGCCCCACCTCGGCGCGGTTTTCTCCCGCGCGGCCGTCCGCCTCGGGCTGCACGGGGATATAACGCGATATGAACGGGCGGTTTGTGTAAAAGGGCCGCTCTTTTTTTGTCGCTTCGCGGTAGAGGTCGAGTGCGTAAAGTTTTTGGATCGGGGTCAGGCTGGCTGCCTCCGGGTTATCAGAATTCTCGCGGATAAAGTCCACTTCGCTCAGAATCCACGCCCTTTTACTTTTTACCGCCTCCATTACCACGTCTTTTGTCAGCATCAGGACGTCCTGTATGAGGTCATACCCGCCCGCGCCGATTCTGGTGAAATTGCCTGTGCGCGTCACTAAATTCTTTTTGGTATCGGCCTTCATGCGGGCGCAGCACTCCGTTTTGAGCAGTTCGCTGCCGGGGTATTGTTCTTCAAGATATTCGATGGCCGTGTCAATTTTCTTTACCGCGATGTCCGTCATTTTTAATATGGTGCTGCTGAAAAAATAAAAATACGGGCAGTGCTTGTTGATCTCCAGGGCTGTTTTGACTACCCCGGTCATGCCGCAGCGGTGTGCCTCGGCCGTTTCGGAGTGCAGGACAAACATAAAATCAGAGACTATCTTTGAATACGCCGTATTGAGATCATCCAAATCCGTCCATAAAAATTTAAATAGAAAATGTCCTATCTCAAAGAAAACCCGCTTGCTGAGCATGAAGGGCTCGTCGTCAAACAGAACGCAGAGCTCCTTACCTTTTAAATAAATATGACCCGGCATAATAGTTCCCTTCCAAAAGCTTACACGAAAAATGATAAATTATTTATTTATTATATATTGGTATTGACAAAAACGCAAGGGTATGAGATAATAAAATATAACGACAACAGTTATTTGAATTTATTGTTATCGTTTAGATTTGAATGAGAAGGGGCGACTACCGCTATAACGGTCGCGTAACTGGCGCCGGGATTTACTACCCTATAGGGTAGGCAAGCATATTGCCTGTCTATACGGCTTGCGCCGATAGACCGGCCATGCTTGCAAGGGGGTGCCCCCTTGACCCCCAAAACCGCCCGGCTTCGCCGGACAAAGATTGATCCACAGCGCACAAGGGAAAGCCTAAAGAGAGGTCAAAATTTAGGAGGGTCTGAACTTATTATGAAGAAATCAAAAATGTTTTCTATGCGGTTCACCGAGGCGGATTTTGAGAGGATAAAGCGCAGCGCCGAAAAATCCAGGCTGGACATGACAGGCTATATCACCGCGGCGGCGCTCGACCGAAAGATCGTCGTGATAGACGGCCTTGACCAGGTGGTTTCGGAGCTGAAAGGCGTCGGCCGCAACCTGAACCAGCTTACGACCCTTTGCAACATGGGGAAAATCAAATGCCCTGATCTCAACGAGGCCAAGCGGCGGTTCGGCGAGGTATTCGACGCCGTTTACGCTTTAAGCGGCAGGGGCCGAGATACGGGCAGCGGAAGGGAGGTGGTTTAATGGCAACCGTTATCGCCATCAAGGAGAAAACGCAATCCAAGACCGCGATGTCGAAGATCATGGCCTATGTCGTTCAGGATAAAAAGACGCTGATTGAGCGCGGTGGGGGCGGCGGAGGTCCGGATGACGACACTCAGCGGTACAGGCTCATCTCCGGCCGGAACTGCTGCGCCGAAACCGCCTTCAGCGAGTTTATGGCGACGAAGCGGCGGCACGGCAAGGAGAGCGGGGTCTACTTCTATCAATACGTCCAGAGCTTTAAGCCGGAGGAAAAGACCACGCCGGAGGAAGCACATCAGATGGGCGTGGAGCTGGCCGAATATTTCAAAGGCTATGAAGTCCTGATATCCAGCCATTTCGATGCCGATCACCGGCACAATCATCTCATCGTCAATTCCGTAAGCCATGAAACCGGCCTGAAATTGCAGTTTAACGGGCGCGACCTGATCAAATTCAGGGCGTTGTCCGATGAAATCTGCAAGGCCCGCGGGCTGGCGGTCCTGGAGCCGTACACGCGGCATGACGGCAGAAGCCTTGGCGCGCGGGAATACCGGGCGGCCCTGCGCGGCGACAGTTGGAAATTCAGGCTGATGAGCGCCATAGACCAAAGCTTGGCGGCGAGCGGTACAAGGGCCGGGTTTATCGGCAATATGCGGAGGCTGGGCTATACGGTCAACTGGCGGGACCATCACAAGTATATCACATATGAAACGCCTGACGGCAAGAAATGCCGCGACAACAGGCTCCATGAAGAAAAATATCTCAAAGAAAACATGGAGCGTCAATTTGACGGAAGGGCAGGGAAACGCGTTGAATTTGGAGAAGCTCAAACAGTTGAACCATGCGGAAAATCTGTTGCAAGAATATCAGATAAAGCTCAACCTGTACGCCATACCGCCGGAGACGCTGGAAAGCCTGCTGACGCTGCTCACGGGCATAGCGCGGGAGCAGGCGGCGGCGAGAGAGCAGCTAGATCGGCTCCCTACATGGGAGCACATAACGGAGAAGCTTTACCCGATCTTGAAGGGCATAGCCCGCGGCATTGCGGAGGATGCGGAGAGCATCAGGGGCACTATCCGGAAGGAACTGAGCGCGAACCACGAGGCCACGCTGCTGAGTTTTCAGGCGCGCGACAAGACGCCGCTGGTTCAGAGGCTCAAATGGATGGGCGCGGGCGCGGCGGCCCCGACGATTTTATTTCTGCTGTTCACAGCCTTGAGGCTCTTTTGAACGCGAATAATCGGGAGGAACATCAGAAAAGGGAGCGAGAGGAACGCGAGAAGGAGCGGCAGGAGCGGCGCAAGCGGCACAGGGCAGGGCTCCTCAGGCAAAAGGACGAGCGGGGGATGCAGAGGTGAGAATGCCCGTACCGTTAATATACTTTGCAGACATACAAGCGCGTAGGGCTTAATATAATTTTACAGGAGGCGACGCGTATGATGGTACATGAAGAAATACTGGAAAAAGAAATACTGGAACTGGAAACTGAGATAAAGCTGCACATCAACAGGCGGTTGTTTGAAAAGGGCCTGATTACGGAGGAGCTGTACTCGAAAGCGATAGAAATTATCCTGGTGGGCTGACAAGGCATTGACAAAGTTCGAAATAAATGTTATTGTGTAACAAAAGCAATTGATTGGGGACACTGAAGATGGACTTATTTGATATCCGCGAGAGGCTCAACACAGGCAAGAGCGTTTACGACATACCCATGCGCGTGACGTATTACGCGAGGGTGTCCACTGAGAAGGACGAGCAGCTTCATTCCCTGTCCGCCCAGGTGAAGTATTACTCCGATTTTATCAAAAACAACCCGAAATGGACCTTTGTGGAGGGGTATATCGACGAGGGCCTGAGCGGGACGAGCGTCAGCAAGCGGGACGCCTTTCTGAGGATGATCGGCGACGCCAAGCTCGGCAAGTTCGACTTCATCGTGACCAAGGAGATAAGCCGTTTCAGCAGGAATACGCTGGACAGCATAAAATACACGCAGGATCTATTGGCGGCCGGCGTCGGCGTGCTGTTTCAATCGGACAACATCAACACGCTCTACTCCGACAGCGAGCTCAGGCTGACGATAATGGCGAGCGTGGCGCAGGACGAGGTCAGGAAGATCTCGGACCGCGTGCGCTTCGGGTTCAAGCGCGCCATCGAAAACGGCGTCGTGCTCGGCAACAACAAGATCTGGGGCTACACAAAGGATAACGGCAGGCTCGTGATCGCCGAGGAAGAGGCCGAGATGGTCCGGAAGATATTTGAGATATACGCGAATCAAGGCGTCGGCATCCGCTCCATCAGCGCCTGGCTCGACGAGAACGGCTATAAAAACGGCAACGGCAACATCTTCTCTTTCAGCACCATCAAGGGCATACTGACCAACCCGAAATACAAAGGGTACTATTGCGGCAACAAGACGCGCAAGTACGATTACAGGCGCAGCGACAGGAAATACATGGAGAGTTCCGAATGGGTCATGTACAAGGACGAGGACGCCGTCCCGCCGATTGTCAGCGAGGAGCTCTGGGACAAGGCCAACCGCATCCTGAGGAGGCGCGGCGAGAAGATGTCCTGCGAGAACAAGACGAGCTATCAGAACAAATACCCGTACAGCGGCAAGATCATCTGCATGGAGCACAACACGCCGTATTACCGCGCCGAGTTCAAGTACAAGAACTCCTCAAAAGAGGTATGGCAGTGCCGGAGATACGCCGAAAAGGGCATGACCGGCTGCAAGAACCCCATCGTCTATACGAGCGAAATTGATGAAATAATGCGCCGGGTCATGGACGACGTGATCACGGACAAAGCTAAAATCGTACACGATATGATAAAGATGTATTCGGACATAAACGCCAAATCGTCCATAAAGGACGACATCGCGAAGCTGAAAACCGGCATCGGCGAGATCCTCAAGCTGAAGGACAAGCTGCTGGGCCTGAGCGCCGGGGGCAAGATAACGGACGACGAGTTTGAGGCGCGCAACGACGCCTTCAACGCCGAGATCGAACACCTGCGCGGGAGGATCGCCGAATGCGAGCGGCAGGACGAACAAAACAAGGACTTCGCGTGCCGGGTGGAGGTCCTGCGCAAGGCCATAGCGGACGAGCTGTCGTTCGACGAGGCCGTGAGCGAGGGGATCATAGACAGCCTGCTCGACAGGATCGAGGTCTATAAGACCGACGACAAGAACGTGGTCAGGCTGAAGGTATTTTTGAAAGTCGCAGATAAAGAGGCGGATTATGACGTATTCAGGCGAAGGAACAAGGCTCCTGTCATAAATGGCGTGTCAACTTCCGTTTGGTCCGCTCAATACATTTGATAAGGGCGGATATTGAGACGGAGATAAGCCCCATAGTGGGCACGGAGAAGCAGAGCGAGGAGCTTGTGGAATATCTGAAAGAGGAGATGAACAAGGGCGCCGGCAAGATCTGGGAGCTGAACATGTTCGGCAAATCCATGCACGACCTGGTCAAGGAGGGCCTGCAGAACAAGCTGTACCGCATGCCGGAGGACGCGCAGATGAAGCTGCAGGAGGCGCTTCAGAAGATCATCAACGAAGGCAACGGCGGGTTGATCTGCATAATACTGTGAGGCGAGTATCATAGTACCACGCCCCGTAAACGCTTGTTAATACGAATCTCAATTTGAACCATTTCATTGGAGGGAGGCGCAAAAGCGAGAAAGCTTTTGCGCGTTTCGACCGAACAATGAAAGGTGTGAAAATGAGATTCGTATAAGCGGCGTTTACGGGGCGCGTCTATAGTGACAGATTCCCGAAATAGACGCAGCCGACAGCCTGGGCGAACTGCGCGACAGTATAATTGGGGTTATCGGAAAGCTGCTTCATAAGAGGCGAATAGCTCATGGAGTTGTCCGCCGCCAGAAATTCAAGCCCGGGTCGGATTTTGTCCGCGCCTTTTTTCATCAGTTCAAAACAGGTGTTGTTTTTTATCATGCGCCCGAACAATACGCGCGGCTTGGCGGCGGGGCGCAGGATGTATTCCGTTTCAAGCCAGGTGGCGGCCAGATACCCGCCTATATCCATCCAAAGCCTGCGCGCCGCGTCCTCCTCGTCGCCAATCGCGGGGTCATGTTCCCTGTCGGGCAGGGATATAAGGTATTCCAAAAACGGCTTGCGCATGTCCGCTTTTTCCGTCTCGATAAAAATGCCTTCGCCGTTGCGCGTTTTCTCGCGCCTGATAAAACCCCTGTCCTCTATCTCCGCGATCAAATCCGGGCGCTTATTGTCGGAGAAATACTTGATCGCCAGCCTAAAAACGCCGCTCTGGCTGACGCATTTTTGAAGCGTGCCGGGCAAACCCGTGCTGAAGTTGTTGATGCTGCGCAAATCGTCCGGCTCAAAGCCTTTCTGCGCGAAACTGCCGAGGTCGATGATCCAGTTATAGACCTCCAGCGGTATTTCCGGGATCTCGCCTTTGCCGTCCACCCAGCCGGTGCCCAGCTCTGTGCCGAGCGTATGCGCGAAAACGCCCTGGCTCAGATCGATGTCTTTCCCCGACGCGGTCCATTCCACGGCGGCGGCAAACGACGCCATGGGGCCGTCGTTGATGATCCTGACGTTTTCCGCGCAGCGGCCCAGCCTTTCGTTCAGCGTGAGGAAACGGGCAAACTCCTCTTCGTAGTCCACAGCCGGATTGTCCCGGATGCCGCGGGTCTTGTACGTCTCCCCGCCGACGATGCGGTCTTTGACCACGACGTCGGGAAAGCACACGCCGAGGGCGTCGAGGCGGAGGAGGGCGCCGGCCAGGAGCCTCTCCCCGTTTTCTGCCGCCCTGCGGATATCGGCCGCCGACGCGCTTTTGGCTATGGCCGCCGCGAGTTCCACGTCTAGATCCGGATAAGGTGGCGCGCTCCTCACGGCCTCCGGCAGACGGTCAAAACTCGTTCTTGCGCACAGCAGCCGGACGATGTCCTCGATTGGGGCCATGACTTCGTCGGCGGTCTGATACAGCGCCGGGAACCAGTCGAATTCCTTGATGTATGACAGCCGCCCGTCCACGGCCAGCACGGCCTTTATATCGGTGCCGCCGATATCGATCCCGCACAGGATTTTGCCCTCCAGGCCGCCGTACGCCCGCTCAAAAACATCGCCGCCGCGGGTTTCGCGGGATGGCCGGGGCGGGGCGCCAAAAGACGCGGGCCGCTCGCTTTGAGCCCTGACAATAAACCGGAACCCGCCTTGACGGGGGCCCGCCGAGAGGCTTTGAGCCATGCGCTCCGCCACGTTCAGGCATTTTCCGAAACCCCGGCGCTCCGGCCGGGGCCGGTCCGCGCCAAAGACGCCCTCCAGCCTTTCCAGGACGCCCCGAAGCCATTGATCGGCCGTATCGATATAGAATGTGATGTATTCCCCGCCGAGCGCGGATATTATGTTATATATCTCCGCGCGCAGGTACAGCTCTACAAAATCGCTTTCTTTATTGGAACAAATATCGGAACAAATATCGGAACCAATATTGGCATTTATGTCAAGACGCGGGATTTTCAGTTCAAAGACCTCGTCGGTCTGATCGGCCGCGAGCCTGACGGCCAGCGTTATCGCGCTGCTCTGATCCGCGCGCATTCCGGAAAAAGCCTCGCGCACTTGGGTGATATAGACCGGCAAATCGGCTTTGGCGGCTTCCAGAAATTTCTCGACCATTGTTTACGCTCCCAATCTAATGCGAGTTCGATTGCCCGCTTACACTACAACCGGCTAAAGCCGGAAGACTTGGCGCCGCCTGAAAGGCGGAAGGAATGGCTGACCGCGCGTCGCAAAGCTGTAATTATAGGACGCTATTAATTCAGCGGGCGGACAACTCGTCCGCCCCTACGGAATACGAAACCCTCACGACAAACGCATCATTATGAATTGTGAATTTGGTTTTGGGCAATGCATGGCAAGATACGGCGGCGGGAGCAGAGCCCCCGCCCTACATAAGGAATCGTGACTTAATAATATTTACAGGCTATGCGTCATTTAGTGTTGTATAGCAATAAAGTTCTTTAAAACTTGCAAACTTCATTTAATAACAATTCCTAAGGAAAATCCGCCGAACTCACGTTTACCCTAAAATTGATTCAGCCGCGGACAAAATTTCGCAGGCCGCCGTCCTCCAAAACGGCGTAAAACCGGTCGAGCTCGTCCTTTTTGTAGATTTCCGGGTTTTTGCCGAAAGCGAAGGGCAGACCCAGCAAAGCGTACTTGCTGTATGCCAGCGGATTGTAGTTGATCAGTTCGATTGGCGTATCCGGGGAAAACGAATACAGAAAACCGCTTATCCGCCGCAGATTGTCCTCGGTCGCGGTATAGCCCGGTATCAGGGGGACGCGCACCAGGACGGGGCAGCCGCGCCCGCTGAGGCGTCTGTTCAAAATAAAAGACAGGTTATCCACGATCAGGCCGTTGTCCCGCCCGGTATACAGCCTGTGCAGCGACGGGTCAAACAGCTTCATATCGGCCAGAATCAAATCGGTATACGGCAAAAAACGCTCCAGGACGTCCCTTTTGACGAACAGCGACGTCTCTATGGCGGTGCGCAGCCCGTTTTCCGCGCATTTTTGGAGTAGGCGCAACGAAAACGCGGCCTGGAAAAACGGGTCGCCGCCGGAGAGCGTGACGCCGCCGGTTTCGCCGTAGAAATCCCTGTCCTTTAGTACCTCCGCGAGCACCTGATCCGCCGTCATAAGCCGGGAATCATAGGCGAGCGCCAGCGCGGGGCAGGAATCGGAGCAGGCGCCGCAATTATCGCATAAACCCCTGTCTATCCGGATGTATCCGGCGCCGTCCCGGGGCTCCCCGCGCGCCGACAGCGCTTTTTGCGGGCAAATACCCACGCATTGGCCGCAGCCTATGCATTTGTTCGGAAAATAGCAGAGGCGGCGCTCCAGCTCCAGGCCCTCGGGATTCTGGCACCATTTGCAGCGCAGATAACAGCCCTTTAAGAATACCGCCGTGCGTATGCCGGGGCCGTCATGGGTGGAAAACCGCCGGATGTCAAAGACGAGGCCCCTGGAATCCGGGCATTCCCCGGGCCGGCTCATATATCGCCGTAGCTCGTTCTCGCGATGATCTCGTCCTGCAGATCGCCGGAAAGTTCCACGAAATAGGCCGTGTAGCCGGCCACGCGCACGGTGAGGCTGCAGTATTTCTCCGGTTCGCGCTTGGCGGCCAGCAAATCCTCCCTGCGCAGCACGTTGAACTGTATATGCGAGATCTTCAGCCGGACAAACGTCCGCAGCAACTGAACGAACTTCTCCACGCCGTCGTCGGTGTCAAAGAACTCGGGCAGGAATTTCATGTTCAGCAGCGTGCCGTTGCTTCCCAGCATTGAATCGATGCGCGCGACGGATTTCAGGACGGCCGTTGGGCCGTTTATATCGCGGCCGTAAACGGGCGACATGCCCCCGTCGGCCAGCGGCTCCCGCGAGAGGCGCCCGTCCGGGGTCGCGCCGACGTTCTGCCCCATCGGCACATGGGCGGAAACCGTGTACAGGCCGGTGTGGTATGGGCCGCCGCGGTAGTTCTTGAACTGTTTTAACTGGGTGTTGAAATAGCGGATCCACTTGTGCCCGATCTCATCCACCCATTCAACGTCGTTGCCGTATTTGGGCGCGTGGTTCAAGAGGGTCAGGCGGAGGGGCTCGTCGCCCTCGAAGTTGTTGCGCATCGCCCGCAGCAGCCGCGCCCTGTCCACGCGGTTTTCGTCATAGCAGAGCTTTTTTATGGCGGCGAAACTGTCGGCGATATTGGCCCCCTGGATCACCTGGATGCCGGACAGGTTGTAATGCGCGCCGCCGCGCGTGACGTCGAGCCCGCGCTCCATGCAGTCGTCGATGACGGCGGAGAGGAACGGGGACGGGAGCAGGCGCTGATGTATCGCCTCGACCGCCTCGCAGCATTTGATCATGCGGCCGATAAAATGGTCCACCTGCCCGGCGAAGGCGGCCTCCAGCTCCCCGTAGGTTTTATAAGCCGTCAGATCGCCCAGGGGCAGGCCCAGCGGCTGCCCGGTCAGCAGGCAGACCCCGTCGTTGAGCGTCAGCTCCAGCGCCTTGAGCAGGTTGAACATGGCGGCGTCGCTCCAGCCCAGGTTGTTGCCGTGGGTCGTGAGTTCGACACAGCCTACTATGGCGTAATTCCTGGCGTCTTTTTCATCGATGCCCTGATTGACGAGCGCCGGGATCACCGCCTCGTCGTTGAAGCACTGCGGCATGCCGCTGCCCCTGGCGATGACCTTGACGCATTCCTTTATAAACGCATGCGGCGAATCCCGGTGCAGCCGCGCGGATAAGTTCGGCTGCGGCAGCCCGAGATGCTCCTGCGCCTTTAGGCAGAGATAGGAGAGCTCGTTGGCGGCGTCGCTCCCGTCCTCGAGCTGGCCGCCGACGGCGACGTTAAAGCCGATCGGGAAGCCCGCGAAATATTTCGCGCTGTGTGAATTGCGCAAATAGACTATCTGATTGAATTTCAACCACAAGCATTCGAGGATTTCCAGCGCCCGCGCGTTTTCCAGCGCGCCGCTGTCGATATCCTTCCTGTAATACGGATACAGATACTGGTCTATCCGGCCCGGCGAAAAAGACGAAGCGTTGGATTCCATATGCAGGATCACAAACAGGAACCAGACGGACTGGACGGCCTCGTGAAACGTCTCCGGGGGCTGTTCCGATAGCTTATCGCAAACCCGCGCAACCTCCAGCAGATCCCCCCGGCGGTCCGCGTCGCTTTCGGCCATTTGCCCGGCCAGCTCCGCGTAGCGCCGGATAAAGCGGCAGGCGCCCTCGAGGACGGTGACCACGCTCCCGAAAAATATCTTCTGATCCTCCTGATCCTCCTGATCCTCCGGACACGCGGCCAGCCTCCGGGCGGCGTCCTCCATGATCCCGCGCGGCCCGAGGCGCAGCCATTTCTCCGTGTCGGGGCAGATATGGCCTTGCGCGTGGTCTTTCTGGTTGATCTTGGCGACCTTGGCTATGGCGTCCGTCTCCTCGCCGATCTCGGCGCGCACGGCGTCCTCCAGCGTGCGGCCCTTCCAGAAGGGGTAGATCTCGTTCCGGAACTCGCCGATGTCCTCTTCCCGGACCTCAAACCTATCCTGCGGGCGGACGGGCAACGTCTCTATCTCCTTGTCCACCCAGGAAATGCCGGATTCCGGGAATACGACCCCGCCCCTCACATCCCTGGTACGGTTGCCGACGATCAGCTCCTCCGGCTCGATTTTGATCTCCAGTTCGCAAAGCGCTTTTTTAAGCGCCTCCGCGCGCTTGACGGGCACGGGGCGGCCCTCGTTCTCCGCGTAGGCTGCGGTGATCAGGCGCGCCTGTTCCAGCGACATGCGGCGCGGCTCGGAGAGCATTTTATCCCGCAGGAGCTGAATCCTCGCGGCGCTCCCCAGTTCCTGCTCCTGGTTCAGTTCCTGGAATATAGTGTTCATACACGCCTCCAATAACTCTCAATACTGCGTATATAATTGTATAATATTGAATATTCGATGTCAATCCGGAAATTTACTGAGCCAAACGCGAGCCAAACGCGCGAGCGGATTTTGAGCGAAAGCAGACGTCTGCAGGGGGGCTCCGCTCCCGCTCCCGCAGCTTGCCATGCAATATCCAACAACAAAATAATGCGTTTGTCGCGGCGGGTTTTGCAGAAAATATTTACAGCAATCAAATACGGCGGTATAATTATCACGCTTAAAACACGTGCCGGGGCGAATGGCCCTGCTATGGAGGTTTTGTTATGGAGGTTTTGCTCGTCGCCGTAAACGCAAAGTTCATTCATTCCGCGCTGGCGCCGCACTCCATAAAGGCGTACTGCGGCCGGCGCGCCGAACTGAACCGGGCCCATATCCGCGTCCTGGAGTTTACCATAAACAACAGCGACGAGCATATGCTATCGCGTATTTTTAAAGAAAAGCCTGAAATAATAGGCTTTTCTTGCTATATCTGGAATGTCGCGGCAATGCGGCGGCTGGCCAGGAGCCTGAGGAAGCTCATGCCCGATGCGCTGATTGTCTTCGGCGGGCCGGAGGCTGCCGGCGACGCCGACGCGCTGCTGCTCGGGGCAATCGCCGACATCGTCGTCACAGGCCGCGGGGAACGCGCTTTCAGCGAAATCGTCGGGCGCTTTGCGCACAAAAAAGGGCTCGATGCTCTCGATCTCTCTGGTCTTTCTGGTATAGGGGGGATCGCTTATCTGCGCGGCGGAAGGGTTGTAGGGGATGAAAACCGGAACCAGAGCCGGAATCAGGAGACTTTTGAGCTGCCGTTCCCTTACCCGGATGGCTTTGACGCGTTTAAAGACAGGATTGTATACTATGAGGCGTCCCGGGGATGCCCGTTTTGCTGCGCGTACTGCCTTTCCGCCGGGGAAGAGCTCATTGCGCGCGGGCTCGGGCGCGTTTATGACGATCTGAGCCGCTTTCTGGCCGCGAGGGTTCCGCAGGTGAAGTTTGTCGACAGGACGTTCAATTTTGACAAACGCCGCGCGGCGGACATCTGGGCGTTTCTGATGGACCGTGACAACGGCGTGACAAACTTCCATTTTGAGATCCGCGCCGAGCTGCTCGACGACGGGATGATCGCGTTGCTTTCGGGCGCGCGCCCGGGTCAGTTCCAATTTGAGATCGGGGTGCAGAGCACCAACCCGGAAACGCTTGAGTGCATCCGCCGCCCGGCCCGGCTGGCCGCTCTGTATGACAACGTCAATAAACTCAGGCAAAACGGCAATATCCATCTGCATCTGGATCTGATCGCCGGCCTGCCCAAGGAGGGCTGCGCCGAATTCGCGCGCTCCTTTGACGACGTATACGCGCTGCGGCCGGACCAGCTCCAGCTCGGCTTTCTCAAGCTGCTGAAAAACTCGCCACTGAGCTTTAACTATAAAGACTTCGGCATAGTCTGCGGCGACGACCCGCCTTATGAGGTATTGTACACCGGCGCGCTCGCATTTGAGGAAATCTGCCGCCTGAAAGACATCGCGCGGCTCGTGGAGATATATCACAACTCCGGGAGCTTCGCCCGCGCCCTCCCATATGCCGTATCCCTATTTCAGACCCCGTTCCGGTTTTTTGAGGCGTTCGCGGCGCATTGGAGCCGGCGCGGCTTTTATGACGCGCCCAAATCAAGGCTGGAGGCGTACAGTATATTCCTCGAGTTCGGAGCGGAGGCCGCCGGCTGCGACCCGCTATTTCTGAGGGACCTTTTAAAACTGGACATATTCCTGAGCGGGCGCGTGCGCTCCGCCCTGGCCTTTCTCGACGACCGCCTGACGGACGCGCAGGCCGCGGCATATAAGGCTTACGTCAAAAAGCTGCCCTCAAACGCCAGAGACTTGACCGCCGTCCGTTTGAATTACGATATGGCCGCGTGGCTGAATGGGGGCGGCGTTGTTCGGAGGGACGGCGCCGCCGTGATTGAATATGACCAAAATGGCGGACGCGCCGAAATTTTGTGTATAATATAAAGCTCGTTCATACGTTCGCCGCTGCGCGCTGTCCGGCGGCATTTTTGGGGGTCAAACGCCCGAAGGCCATCCGATGCTCATCGCCTGTCAGAAACCGCCATAAACAGCGAGATGCCCGCCATCGTCAGCGCCGCCAGCAGCAGCGGGATCATACCGTCGATATACCCGGCGCGCATGTCCAGACGGTAGTAGAGCGCGTAGCAGACCAGGGAAACGGCCGCCGCCGCGCAAATAATCACGATGAATCCAACAGAGCGCCCGCGGGAGAACAGCCCGTATCCGAACAGCGCGTCGATCTCCGCCACCGCCAGCATACCCCAGCCGACGATCAGGATAAGCTCCGTCGTCGCGGGGCGTTTCAACAAATACACGGTGACGGCCCACAGCAGAAAGTACAGGGCGATGCCGCCCGCAAGGATCGCCAAGCCGGGGAGCAGTTGCGCGGCCGACGGTTTCGCAAGCACGCCACGGAGCGCCCAGATGACGCCCAGCAGCCCGGTTATAGCGGCCGGAATCAGCAGCCAGCCCGTTTTGAGGCCCGTGACCGCGCCCGTCGGTTTGAACGCCAGCAGCCACCACGCGAGGTAGAACGCGCAGCAGACGACAAAGAGGATGTTGCCCGTAAAAATCTGTTTTTCGTGCGTGTCAAGAAATGAAAGCATGTCTATATCCCCAATCCCAACTCCCCAGTTTGCGCGGGTTCTCTGCGCCCGCAGATCCCGCCCGGCCCATGGGCCCGGCGCGATGATAACCCCTGCGTCTTCCCGCCTTGAGCGGGCGCGCGTATATTCATACTGTGCTCTTTTTTCGAATGTTTGCCGCGAAGTGACTATAGCACAGATGCTGTTGGTTTTGTGTTACAGATTTGTTAACTTCTGTTGACAAAGTAACAAATCAAAAACCGAGAATGGACTGCCAACATTAAGAGCTGTAAATCCGCTATTCAGACGGTTTTGCGGCTTTTTAATTTGCCGGTCAAAACTCACATTAAGCCTACTATACCATAGCCGAATAGGATTTTCAACATCAAGACCTGATTTTTCGATCAGGTCTTTTTTTATGCCAAACAAGCGAAGCGGAGGAAGAGCGTATGCCGATTTTTAGGATCGAAAAAGATTAGTATGAGTTCCGATACGGCTTCATCAACGACCGATCCGTTGACTTTCAGGCAGCATTTGGTTAGGTAAAGCAAACCCTGTACTCCGCCGACTACAGCGATATAAAGGCCCTGCGGCAGCTTACGAGCAAATATGAAATGACGCTTTTACTTGTCCATCATACCCGAAAAATGCACGATGACAACGACCCCATCAACAATGTTTCGGGCAGTACGGGGCTTACAGGCGCGACCGACGGAAACTGGGTGCTGGAGAAGGTAAAGCAAACCGAAAACCACGCTAAACTCACAATCGATAACCGCGATACCGAGAGCTTTTGCTTCGACCTGCGATTCAATCCCGACACTTGCCATTGGGAGTACGTCGGCAACAACACGGGCGTTGAAAACACGGATGAGGATGTCGCGGTCTTGCTTGACGATTTTTTGGAAACCGAGTGGCAGGGCACGGCCACCGAGTTAAGCAATGCGCTGCTGGCGCTGGACGCAAAGGCGGCCGTCGCGCCGACAAATTTATCAAAACAGCTTAGACGGATTGACGGCTTCCTGCAAAGAGAGTTCCGCATAAAAACCAGCTACAAAAAAGCGGCAGCGTTAAAAAAATCATCCTGCAAAGAATCCCGCAAAACTAAAACCACGAACGGAGGGAACGGTCATAGAAAATTTGCTGACAATCGCTAAACCAGACAGCACTTTTGTTCAGAAGTTGGACAAGCAGATTTTCATCGTGGACATATTTTTCAACCACGGCGCTAAGGAAACCTTCGAGGATAAATTTTTGCGGGTCATCCTTGCCGAAGAAAGAAAACTGCAAATGCAACGCGGCGAAGCATAAAAAATAAAACCAAAACCAGCGGCCGTCGCAATAAAAACCTCAAAACCTGCTCTCTATCCCTAGGGCAGGTTTTGTTACTTTTTTCAAAAGTAAACTCTTATCACCTTTGACATGCCCTGCGGCCATATTAAAGGTGAAGGGGGCCTGCCGGCGGCTCATGCGCCCCCGGCGCACAAAAACCCAAACCAACCAAATATAATCTCTAAAGAAATTCAGACACGAAAACGGCTTTGTCTAAGCAATTGGGAACACTAAAAAAATGAGAAAAAATTACAACTCAAAGTACAAAGC
>JGI20166J26741_12241139_pt1 | contig 17925 bp, 7 predicted proteins | sample TergutCu122P5_FD_26741 | JGI IMG/M metagenome (IMG submission 26741)
TAGCAACTCCCAGACAGGACTAAACAGGTTCTAACCCGAGCAGAAGGGAGGGTGGAGGTTGTGGCTTCACTCTCTCAAGGTCGCACAGCTGCTGCGCAGTACGGCTTGTTTACACACAAATCAGTCCCGGTCATACTTGAACCACCTTGTATTAAAAAAAAAGTTTTAAGATAAGTTATAAATGCATTGCGCATTAAACTTAAATATAATTATTATGTAATTATTCTTGGTTATGCAGTGGGTTTATATTCTCTTCCTCTGAAACCTAAACATGGTGCAATTTACAAGTCCTCATTTCTGATCTGCGAAGTTCAGCACGAACAACAATCCCTCAGACAGTAATACGATCATCAATATTCCTATGCTTTGTATTCCAGTCTACCTACTGAATACAATATAACAGGAGGCTTCAAATTCAGCACAAATTCAACTATCTGTATGTTCGAAATATGTAAAGTAAAATTTTAACATACCTACATATCAGTGTCATTTAGAAAGGCGGGGACTCAGAGTATGTTCTGTTGCACAATGTAATAATTCAATATGACCAAAGTGAAAAGAGTTGAGTTACAATAATGTACATATTCAAGTTCAATAGATACCTCAGTAACAGAATGCCAATGTGTCTTTCAGAAGCACTGGGGAGAGATATAGAGAGATAAGTGTTTCAATTACCTCCAATGTCAATTGTTAAAAGTACACCATGTTTATGGTAGATGAATGAAATATGAGTACAGAGCACTGATGGAATGCACTGTCCATAACATCATATCATACACCAACCTGCAAGAATAGGAATGAGGGAAGATAAGCTAGAAATGTTTTGTAATCTTTACAGAAATGTGGAAACCACTGATCAAGGATCTGGTCGTATGAAGAATGGAAAGCACAAATTCTGTACTTAACACTGGCTTTCCCTCTATGCATGACTTTCATAAATGACCTTTAAAATTTCAATCTCATATAACTCAGAGCATGTCCAAGATACAGGTAAAACATAATTTCAAATCAATGTCCAGGCCAGAAGTGGGGTTTTGTGAGTTAGCTTTTCATGAAACAAAATCTGATGTGACAGTGCAACATATGTACACATTTACACACAATCCATAGATCCGAACATTGGTCAGAATGACTGTACAATATAGATATATATCATACAACACATATAAGTAAGTACAATTCAAAGCATAAAGTGAAATACTTCGCAAAATTATTACATATATAATAGGTCAGTTACAGTACTATTTTATAATGTATAAACACAAAAACAATTAAAAGACTGCAAATCATTTTTAAAATCAGGTCACTTTTCACATTAGTATGGGAGGGAACCACCAAGTAAATGATCGTTTCTTGTTTGGAACAAGCACTTGTAAATGGCGGTTCTGTTTGTAAAGGAGAAAGTATTGGTAGACCTTCTACAAGTGAAGAATGTGCTAAAAACAATTTCGCATAGTTTCGAGAACTGAGGGAGCAAACCCCCAAACAAGTCAAATGAATACGAACACAAAAGGCACAGTTCCAGTAATGTCAGAACAGTTCTCATATGTAGAATAGACACAGACAGAACTGCCGAGACATTCAAAATCTGAGTCACAAACAAAATGTAGCAACAAAGATTGAAATCTTCTAGTATGTTATGCAATGTCAACTGGAAAAGAGTTACCAGTGTTTCTAATGATTGCAGTGCATTCATATTCAGGGTCAATGTCCAGAACTGCTTGACCCTGAAGATGAAGGCATTACAATCCTTCAAAAGGTTAATAACTTGACACTTCATCTTCGCCAAAACTGCTGTGAAAATGTAAGATCTCGTAATATAAGACACACCAACATAAAAAAAATTAGGTCTGTGCATGATGGCCCTCTTGAATGGACCAAGAAATATCCAGATATCATACTGATGGATGTTTTCTTCTGGTATTTGTTAAGAATGATGTCTACATCCCTACTGGACTAACAACACTGTAACAGCCCAAGGCATATCATTGCAAAAACCTCTGCAAAAGCTATAATATTCTCCAGAAAGTAGGGAGAGAGTTCAGCTATCAGTTTGACACTGTCCAAGCCACTTGCAAGATCCAAAATGAACTTCACTAATTAGTTGTAACACTTTTTGAGTTGCTCTTTCATATGGTCTGTAATCTGCAACCACACTTTTAACATGTTCTGAGTAACATAAGATTAAGATCATACAGATCACTTGAAGACACCCTGCATAAAACTTGGGAATGGAGTATCTAGAGGCACCACTAAGATAAAGTACTTGTTTAACTCAGTCCTTCCCAATCCCACAACCTACTAAACCCCACCTCCCTCTATATTTTTACATGAATTATATAACAATGTATGACAATGTTCTTTATTTAAGTAACTGTGGAAATGAACATGTAACTTCTTCACGCTCTGTTCTCAAATTACTTAAAAACCTTTGGAAATGAAAGTAATTTCAGAATTCTGAATTCAATTTTGTATCAGAAGTTTCTTCTCATTTAAATCCATTCAAGTATACTCTGTATATACCACACAAAACATAACAACATTCACACAGCTGTGACTGTGTTGTAATGCCATGGAATCTGGTAGACATATACCGATGTTTTGAACGGACCTGCTGCCTCAATTGACGGGGTGCAAAAACACACAGGTAAATTTCTACCAGACTACACGGCATCACACCCTAGATGACAGCACTCTTCATGTATACATAATTCATGCCACATTAAAATGTAAAAAGAAGCTTGAACTGTACACAGTAACTCCAGAAATCTATAGTCCATGCACCACAGGATGAAAATCAACTGCTTAGAGGAACCAGAAGTTTCTCAGAATCACAGATAATTGAAAGAGCACCAACACATTTGAAGGTGATAATCAAATGTCATCACCACCACCAACACCCCCCCCCAAAAAAAGACCAAAATTCTACAACTGACTTTTCACTTTAAAAACATGCACAAATGTTTTAAACAGCTTTCTTAAAATCAGTAAATATTCTTTTGATGTTTATGGGGAGCCAGAGATATGAAACACTGCAAATCGCTATGCATTGTACAAGATTTAATGAAGAATGTAGGCTGGTTTTATAATTAGTATAAATATGACAAAGTGTTTGGTTAGTCTAGACATACTGGTACTAAACATCCATGTAGAACATCCGCAGCAGAACAACTTGAGTACAAACCCTGGCTTCTACTTAACTTCTAGGATTTCCAGCTATAAACAGATTTTTCTGCCCAACATGAAACGCTACTACAGTATGCCCTTGCATATAAAAAAAAGTCACATTAACATCCATTATTAAAGGAGGTTATTCTTACAAAAATCCTTAAAATGCAACCACCTATTTGTTTGATACTGCCAACAGTTAGAAGTTTTAATGTACTGGCACATACCATGTATTTTTTTAACAAAGAAAATCTGGAGAAATCCCCAACACTATGAAGAATTCTGCCACACTTCAACTTTTTATTTTTCCTTCTTTCTTTCTTTTTGTGTGCATGTATAATATGTACTGGTTGGAACAAATGGGAAGTCACCTCCCCTTGCCTGAATGTTCACAGTCAAATATTTGGGAGTACCCCCGTGCCAAACAGTAATGATCATAACAGAACAGTCCAAAAATTTAGAAGTGCTCTGATACTTATGCTGTGCCAGACTCACTACATAATACAACTGCTCTCATTATTCGTCCGTCATAAGCAATCATTGTGGGATGTTACCATCATTAAAGGGACACCACTCTTATAATGATCAACATTAAAATTAATTATGTCACAAACAAAACACACAGCACAATTTGGCAGCAACCTCCGCACATGTTTCAAAATAATAAACCATAATGGTAATAGATGCCTGGTATATTTCTGTTCCAATACACAAGTTTGATGATGATATGAATACTACACTTCACAAATGCTGAAAATTACTGATGTAATGGAATTCCAAGACAAACACATTACCAAAGTCAAAAATTATACACCAATCTAAAAACCTCCAAAAACCAATTCCAATAAGTAGCATATTTATTTAAAACTTAACAAGAAATGTCTAAACTGCAAATCATTAACACAGTAAGTTGTGGAATGCTAAAGTCTGCATGTGCAAACATTTCTTACAATGCCTGAAATAGAAGTAGGGTTTCATTCTTTTGTTTTTAAAATTGTCAGCAATTGCGCAGAAATGCTTACTTACAAGATGCTCATTTATACAAGAAGGTAAGAGTGAATTACACATCAGTTCCAGTGGTACATAAATGAAAATATTTCATTTTGGAATCCATTAAATAAATACTATTAAATCAAATAAAACTGTGCTAATATTACAAGTTAATTCAGGAAGAATGTACGCACAGCTTTTCTGCCTGGACTTTTGTACCAAAACAAATTACTTCCAACAGATCTTTACCAAATGATATAAAGACTTCATTAATGTACTGGATACAATACTTGCATTTATGAACACACACAATCTCTCTCTCCATGTAATAGGAGAAACACAGGCAGGTTGTGTGCATCTTTATTTCCTCCCACAGACTAAATTTTGTTTCTGAAATGCAATTTATTAACACCTCTTTTTCACAAAGATGTAAGATCTTTCACTTTGAAAATTAACTTAATTCTCCCAGTCAACTTGGAAAATTAACTTAATTCTCTCAGTCCAACACAGCCAAGTAACACCAAACCTGTATCCTTAATAACGTATGTAACAATGAAGTATGCTTTTAAAACACGAAAAAGGCAGATAGTTTTAATCAACTCTGTAAAGCAGTTTTGTTAGTGACTTACAAAATGCTCATTTGGGACTACAGAACTGGAATTAAAACTGAAGCATATAACGCACTCAATTTCATTATGAACTGCACAAACCAGAGTAATACTTGCACATTTGATCACGGAAATGATTATATGCTCATCTACATCCAAAATGTACAACAGACTCATGATTATCCCCATCTAGATTAACTGCATGCCTTTAAAAAATCCCTTAGTTACTAATTATAGCTTCCCATACTGAATGAAGTGTTGCTCACTACATCTGTTTAGTATTACGTATATATCAGTGACATTTTACAACTAACAGCAGACTATGCAACTTTCCAACCCAACACAACTCTTTACTTTATTATGCAATTGCTTTTCCTACTGGCCTGCAACCACCAAAAAAGAGTTCCTTTCTTGAATTAAAAATATATTTTACTCGCTGTTTAATAAAGAGTAGCACGACAAATAGACACTACAGCCCAGTTTGTTACAAAGTTTAACTTAACACGGCGTTTAGGATTCGATTAGTCTGAGGTAAGACACAATGTTAATGGATAATCAGATCCCATTGTGAATAACCACAGCATCGTATCGATGGTTGAACGGTACAAGAATTCAACATCTGACATTTTGACCTTTATAGAGGAGGGCGTACCACTGCCTTGAATTGTTGGAATCCAATTATCCACAACTCAAAACTTCACACAGATACCATTAATTTTCATACCATACACCACATACCATTTATGCCTAACTGGACAGTGCTGTTAACATATGCAGTTTATTTTGAATTTTAGTAATGTTATGCCCCCCCCCCAGCCTTTCATTTAGTTTACATGCATTTTTTGTTTTTAGTGTCATTTAATCATTTGTGTGTAGTTGCAAAAAATGGCATAAAATGCAAGCACATACTTATAACCAGAAAACCAAAATACAGCTTGAAGAATGAAGATCCACCAGAAATGTAGCAGTAACACTTCATACTGGGGGAACAAACATCCATGACATTCAGATGATAACAAGTGAAATTATTAAATTAAGCTAGCAGTTCTGTATCAACCAAAAGCTTAAAAAGCAAAACATGATAACATAATCTGTTTAGAACCTGATCAAGCTACATTACGATGGTTTCATCAGCAAACAGCACAAGGGATACATTTCCAGAACAGTCTGCACTACGTACGTAAATTTTTTATTCCTTTGCATCAGGAATACAGATTTTAATGTTCACTCAGGCTGATTAGAATAATCCAAGATATGAAATGGTATTCAAGTGAGTACCGCACAAGAAGAAAAATTAAATGGTGATGAATCAGCCAAAAGCAGATTCTGGAGTGACTTTTTTTACAGATTACATTCAAGTGCTTCAACTCCTGTTTATTTTCATGCTTTTCTACACGTTGACATAAGCCTGTTGCAGAGTGAAGTGCAGTACAGTTCTGGGACTTTCCAAAAATACCCAGAAGAATGAACATTTTAAGTATTTTTCAAACCAATTATCAACTGACTTTCATGGGGTGAGACTGCAGCATTGACAGCAGTATTTCTGAATTTTTGGTGTATCCACTATCTTTTATTATATGTGCTGCTTCTTCCCTGCATTACCACAACAACCAAGAGTTCACTGTATACACCAGTCTCCTGAAGATTCCTCCTGCCTACCAATACAACCCAGAAATGTAAATTTATACATATAAAAAAATGCCTCAAATTTATATGCAACATCCTGTCTCCCAAAGCCATGCTTGGACCACATTTTTATCAAACAGCAGATTCACAAGTTTGTGACCAATACTACTACACACAACAAAACATACAAACACCTGCTAAATTCTTCTTACCACTTGCATAAAATCTTGCACAATCCAAGAGATTGTAAAAGGAAATCTGGTCCATTACTTCAAGCCTTATGACCAGTTTAACCAAGATTTCAAAGTACACATTTAGAAACTGGACATTGTGATACCTCTGAAAACACAAGTGGCATAATTCAAGTTCCACTAGCAAATTAATAGTAGTGATTTCTTACAAATTAAATACTGTACATGAATGTTGTTACTGAATGAGAAATAATTCGACACAGCTAACATACAGCACGTCTGAATACTAACAATCAATAAATAAATTCAAAACCACATACTGTATAATCCAGATGCAAAACTAATAACAGCAAGTAATTTAATAAGACATTCTCCATCTGAAAATGTCTGCTTCTAGTTACTCAACCCTGGGCTCACAAACATCAGGCGCACACACTCCAACATTCAAACAACTCAACATTAACATGCGATAAACCACAATAATCACAGATAATAAGATTCATCTTTATACAGGCTACTATCACAATCAGAAAACATTTTCATTATAGATAATTCCATAACAAAAGTTGCAACTGTTCATCTAAATAACAAATGACTTTCATGATATTGCCACAGAGGTGTACACTAAAATCACTCACTCAGTGGTATATTTTCAAATGATACGGATTTTACAGTTTTCCATAAATGCAACTTACAGACACAAAATAACATACTCAATTCCCCCATTCTGCAGAGAACCTCAGAACAAATGTTGATAAGATTAAGCCATAATGCCAACTGTGTACTTTACATAACTGCCAAAATTAACACCCTTTCACAAATGATCATAAAGATAACATATGAATGTAAATATGAAAGAGGATTTCTACAAATACGTGAGATGTACTTATGTGTGTGTGAATCATCCTCAGTGTTACAACTTTACCTGCAATTTTATTCCATTCTAAAAGAATTTGTTAGTGAACATTTCAGTACCCTTAAAAAAAAAAAAGACAAGAAAAAATTTTCTGAGGGCCTTGGAAGTGGAAAATATTAGTCGACCCTCTGAACTGAATGACAACGTAGACATACTCTTTTTAATAGTAACACAATGAAACATGACAATGCGCACAAAACTGCAGCATTTCCATTAACATTAATTCTTGGATCTTTAGTTACCATAAAACACCACTGACTGAACAAGATGTTAAATACAAACACAACAGGATCATTAAGAATTATACAGCAAAATGGAAATAAAGTCTTTGCTGTTTTTATGATATCCTTGAGGGACAAAAAAAAAACCCTTAGAATACAAAGTCCCCAGCTGGGATTCAAATCCTGCACCTCCAAAATTGGCCAGTCATAACTCTGTCAAATCAGCCCACTTGGTGAACATTATAGGTCATGCCAACTCTATGTAAATATATGGCAATGGGTTTGTATGGAAATCAAACAGCGTTATGGGTAAGCAAACGTAACACTACAGAATACGAACCAAGCCTTGAGCAATGGACTTGACGAGTGGTAGCCCAACCAATGGACTGAAAATTAATGACAATACTTTTTATCCTTCTTACACAAAGATGCTGTAAAATTCAATTAAAAATTTAACCTTCCTTCTTATATCAAGGCTGGTTCTTCTATTTCAGTCCCTGGTACTGGGGCATACACATACACAACCCACAGCATGCAATACTTTATGGGAGCTACAGCCATACCAAAATAAAATTCTTACTCTAATATGGGCATAGTAACGTATTTATATTTTCATTGTACACTGTAATGCTATGGATGGATGAGATAAACAAATCCACTTTGGACTAATATAAACCACGAAACAGAAGTTAACCTTTTATTTGATATTTCTCAGAACCAAATGTAATTATGACAAATTCATATTCATTTTCTTCCCATTCTTTTCCAGATTAACTTGATAATATTACACAAAAAGAAATGAAACAGAAGTCAAGCTTCAATATTATTCAGTCTTCAAGGGCACAATTTTATTTGTCCCTCCATGACACAGTAAAAAATAAATTTCAAACCAACTCCTCAATCAAAGTAACTTGTGACTGTACAGAGGTGTTTTCATAAAGAAGAAATCAAAACACTAAAATAAAGTACACACCCAAAACCTTCATAAATTACTGAAATTAGAGACCTGATAACAAACTCTTGCTGAAAATAAATGCACTACCCAATAAAAAATTACAAAATATTTTATACTGTGGGTTCTAGTCAGTTAACAGGATTTGCTGCTTTAAAGCCATCTCGCTGCTCTCCACACAGTTAATGATTCTGCAACTGTCCCTTTGCATCAAAGAGGTCAGGCATCTGGATTAAAGATGGAAACAAGAATGTGCCTTATACATAAAACATACGTACAATTTCACCTCCCAGATAAATTTAAACACAACCATGTGCAAGAACACAGGACTATGTTACTGTGACTTCTGAAGCAAATCTGGAGTTAAAACACTTAGTCTTTTGCAGATTTATAGTATTATGCATGTACTTAGGCCCATATCTAGTGCCACTCAAACACAAAACATCTTTCTGTCACATCTTATTGGTTATAATCTACCCCATGCACTCGTTTTCTATGATGATGAAAGAAATGAGCAGATTCCTAGTAATTTTTTTGGTTTAATAAAAACTAACCCAGCTTTATTGTAATATAGGGACTAAACGTAACAGTCTAACACAACAGTTTATTGGTATATCTACAATCATAGATACATGGGCTACATGTTTCGACTCCTATCGAGTCATCTTCAGGCCCTCAAAGAATACAGATCCAATTAGCAATTCTTTGAGGGCCTGAAGATGACTCGACAGGAGTCAAAACATGTAGCCTATGTATCTATGATTATAGATATACCAATAAACTGTTGTGTTAGACTGTTACATTTAGTCCCTATATTGCTTTGCTTAACACTTCGGGATGGAAAACATAAAGTTTATTATTATGTCCATAATTACATCTGCACTTTATAGCAACTAGGCAGACACTCTTCTTCAAATTTGTATATGTTCTTCTTATAATTACTCACACAAAATGACCAAGCCAATCCCCATGTACAGGTATCTAATACTCAAGATACAAGAAATGTCAGTCACCTCTAGGGAGTTTCTCACTCAATTGGGCACATACATTTTGTAAACATGGAAGCTGAAAGTGTAACACCAACAATAGCACTCCAAATGCCAATTTTAGTATCTACATCCCAGTTTTGTGACATTATGTTGTTACTGAGTTGCATGGGAAGATGGAGGTTGGCCATCACATTCAGCTAGAATACTTCTAAGGATCTTTAACATGTAAAGCCTCGAGAGGATTCTGTGGGACGAAAGGGAAACTGTGTGAATACAAAACAGAAGCAACTGTCTACATTTCATCCAATTCTCTCTGACAGAACAAAAATAAAGCAAAATGCATTATGAAATTGTACATCATACACATCAACAGTACAAACTCGCGGTACACACGTGAAACCACAAAATATTAAAAAAAACAGACCCCATGAAGTTTGTGTGGTTAAGATTACCTGTACAGCACGTACATCCCATGTTACTTGCAGTCCTAAGGGAAAACTACCGAGTGAGATTTAGGTCCTCATGACAATTACTAAGAAATCAGTCATCCTGCATGTGATGCCATGTAGTTTAGCAGTTACCCTGAAGGTGGAGACAGTCATTTGTTCTGAAATTGTGGTAAACTACACACCATCATACCCCCACAGACAGTATTCGTAAAATGACCCAAACTCTTTACACAGTTTATATTTTTTACATGCTTTATAAACCAGGCATTTTCAACTTTTAATTTCTCCACGGTAAATTCTAAAACATGTACTTATACAAGAACCAATCCATAAATCACTGTACTGACTGTTTCAAAATATTTTACATACATACATATCTGATTACATTATTGCATAACTTTATCTGACTGAAGACTCAGTTGAAATCTAAAGTAAACTGCACATAACGGTAGTAGTATATCACCGCGATGTCAATACACAAACACACAGTCTGCGGATCACAAGAGTTACATTTACAAACTTCCGCACCATTTGGCATTAGTTCAGCTGCAGGAATGAATGCAATTAGATTAAAAACACAACTGATATCCATCTCCTAAAACAAGCAGTGCTGCATGATAGAGTGTTCTGTCAGCAACCGTATGATTTAAGGGTGGTTAAGAAAAAGTAAGACGCCCACGACATGTGTAACAGTGCAGACAGTTCATCACTGACCGTTACGCAACTCATTATCATAATCCACCTAATATTCTGTCCTGTGACGGACTTGTCCTCCAAGCAGATATAAAGCTGTCTGGAAAGACACACCTAGCACTGAGCACACTCAGGAAATCTAGGGAAAAATAAAACACTCAATAAAGAAAAGCACCTGTAATGTGCTTAAGAGAAATATTATACTATAAGAGAAGAATTTGAGAAATGCCTTTCAAGTCTCAAGATCAAATTTCAGGAGAAACCATGGAATCTGATAATACATACAGTCCTTAATTCAAAATATGCAACAGTGTGATTCACAACTCATTCTAGGTCCCTCTTGTAAGAACAGCTATACGTTTGCGCGATGGCCACTACTACATAGCTTCTAACATTACAGCAGCTTCTAGGTTAAGTCTCACCATAATTATTACCATGACCCACCACGTAAAACTGTCAGCAGAAACTGTGAATTAAATAAAACAACCCAGCCTAAGACACGTTAAAAAATATTTTACAACTATATCCTAAATGGTTACATATGTTTGTAAGTGAAAGCTATGAATAAAACAAAGCATTTTCACAGAATTATGAAGACAAATTAAAGAAACTTGGTTTGAAATGACAAAACTATTTAACAAATCTGGAAGATTCTAGTTCTACTAGAAATAGTGAAGCTTCAGGCAGAGGTTTAGAAAGTTAGTTACAAATTACACTCACATACCAATAAAAGCATCTTGAAAGCTGAGAACTCCAGGTTGCTCCATATTAAAAAGTATGTAATCCAACTTTCAAAACTACAGCAAAGTTCATGAAGTAACCATTAAGTGGCTTTTACCACAGAGAAGGGAGTATATGTTAACCACAGGGGTAGTAACTACACACCCTCAGAGCAATATGCCAATCACTGCTAAAAAGGAATGTAAAATCCTGCAAATTCCAATTATTTTGGCTCCAATAGTAATAGTTTTCTTCTGTACTATGGTACCACTATTAATCTGGCAGGCATAAGCCACAAAGACAAAGATGAACATACTTCCTACAGTCTAAATGTGAGAGTTCTGTATTTCCACTTGGATTGTGTGTTTTTAATCCACAACCCTATGCAGACATGTAATTTCAATATAAGGCAGCTACTGTTCATCTGTTTTATATATACACAAGCTTATTCATTAATGTGAAACATACTTTTCTCAAAATTAATTAATTTATACAAATGAATAATCAAGTAGTTACTCTGTATAAGAACATTACTTTAAACCACGACTTATGATTGTCAATTCCTGTCGGCTCAGTTATGTTAAAACAGCCACACACTGGCTACATTTCCTTCTTCTGTACAAGTCATCGTGCAGTCACATGATACATATGTCGAACACAGCTCCCACCAAAAGTGTCACGTAAATTCACACAATATAAAAAATTAATACACCAAGTTTTCAAGCAACAGGTTCCAGAAGACACATGCATACCACATCCATTTAAGACAACTATGGTTCACAAAATATGTGCCTCAGATCACAAAGCAAGACTTAAATTTTGAGAACCAGTATCTTCATGATACTGCATAAAAGACACACAGGACCCAACTCATTGTGTTAGTCGCGAAACTTGGTTTCAACTGAGCGGATAAGGGAACTCTCAGAATACCGGCTTTCTCATGTTATTCCAGGCACTGCCATTGCACAGTATTACAGTTGGTATATGGTGTGTGGTGTGCAACAAGTACACGAATGGTTACTAAGCACAGATTTTCTGAAGCCATAAATTCACACTGACACCATTTGTGGTAAAATGGTATGATTTTCAATTTAATTCTACACACTGTCTACACAATATTTTTTGTGAAAAACCATAAGTAGGGGAACAAGGTCTTGTTGGCCAAATCTGTACTCAAGCAACTTCTATTTATAGAGCATGCTGCAAGATGAAGTGCACAGTGGTCAGGTTGAGTTATTCGAATTTTCAGTCCAAGTGATCTGTGACCTTTCACTGTATTCACTATCAAATACCATTCCAATGTACAGTATAAGATCTCATACCAGAAAAAATTCCAATGTACGATATAAGATCTCATACCGGAAAAAGAAAATTGTAAAATCACATAAACTCCTCCTCTGACATTTTTACGTGAAGAACCCAATGATGACCCACCAGAGTCTAAACATGCAGCGTCGATTGTAAAAACAAGATGCACGTTTTTCCAATAAAAAATGCGTGCTTGTAAAGATGTCTAACTGCAGTAGACTGAACTAAAATGCACTGACCCCGATTCATATCAAATTTTAACACTGGCAACACTGTGCTGCCCATCAACATATGAATTGTTCTGCATGAAGAGTGATGCAAGATGTCAGAGTGTTAACACTGCTGATATAGCCTGGCAATAAAATACAGTTCAGCAGCTGGATTATGATTGCAATAAAAGGTCACAAATCAAGTGGGACTGAAAATTTGGGCAATTCAAACCACAACATTCAAAGTGCCTTCTATATGATACATCCTGCTGCTTAGATTTTTGTGTTAACCAGTCATTAATGTTTTTACAAATTATGTCACATTCAAAACTATGTGAAGGAACAAAATACACAGTAGTGTATCACACACTGATCCAAAGAAGTGGGAAGATCTCTACTGCCCTATTTACCTTTCTTCATTGGAATTTACTAATGAATACACTCATCACCAGACTGATAACCAACATAATATTTCAAATGAACTGGATTTCACAGTAATGTAGTTCTTCTTCTGCTGGTAGGTTGTTCCTAGCTCCAGAAATGAACCCTTGTTTTCATGTGAAAGAGACCAGCAAAATTTCTCAAAATCAAATTATGCAATAATTTGAACTGGTGTGTGAACTGAATAACAAAAAATAATTTACAATCATGACAATGGTCACAACATGCTTTTTACACGTCTGTCTTACTAAAATCAATCATGCAGGTGAGAAATGCCTCGAACAATAACAAGAAATTAAACATACTACTGTACGAAACACAGCAAACTTCTGTCATTGCCTATAAACAATGATTTATATTCAATTACTAGTATATATGATCTATTGTGTTTGTGGCTTATGCCTCCAGATATGGCCTCAAAGCAGCCTGAATATGGTCAAGGTATGAATACACATTCTAGAAAGGAGTACCTGGGCAGGATTTCCAGCTTTTCACAGTCAGGACATGATGATGGCAATCTGCTACTTAATAAATTCGAACCATGGTCACAGCCTGATATTCTCTAAATAAATTAATATTTTACTCTGGTTGAAGAGGCAAGAGGAGGGAAAAGCATGCAGAAACATTTACAGTGAATCTGGTTGGTCTTGCACCCAAACTTTCTGCATGGAAGACCAGAATATTATACCAAGACCATCAGATTTTTACTTTTGTCAATGTAACTGAAAAATGTGGTTAGAATCAATTCACAGATTTGTTCAGTTTATAATCAATGGCGACTTTTCTGAAGAAACAGTAGTAAGACAAATCACAAACAAGGAATGAGAACAGCAACTTGTAGGAACCACTGTTAAAAATTCTACTTTCACAATGAATAGAAAACAAGACGCAAGAGAAGGGCTGGACTGTTTCACTGTAGCAAGGTTCAGAAATAAGTGAAAGGGAGACGCTGTTCAACCACTGGCTGACACAGCCAGAAAGAGGCAACTGCACCACCACGTCTGCAAGCTTACAGGTTAAATCTAATATTAATCTGTACTATAAACTGAAATTCATGTCATTAATTACGTTTTCAAAATGGAAGTGCATTTTCAGCATTTGGGTTACTTTAAAAAAAAAAGTCATCATAATAAGAGAAGGTGGGAAGCCAGAGAAATAAAACATTACAACAAAAGACCCACACACAAAAATAAGAGAAATTAAACGTACATCAGTGTGCATGCCTAAGGAACATCCGACTGTTTACTGTCCTCACTTAATTCCACATTACTTTGCTCCTATAGTTCCTCTACTCTTAAATAAGCATACATTAATACAGTGGTTGACTATTGTCCTCTGTCAGATCCACATGTGATTCAGTATGCCTATTCAATAGTTTCTTTTTAGAGAAGCTTTTGCCACAAGTTACACATTCATAATTACACTTGCTTCTTTTCCGCTTGTCACGTTTTGCAGGCATCTTTTTCACCATATCCTTGGTGTCTTCTGTTTCTGCAGATATACCTTCCCCATCTGTTTTAGAACTCAACTCTTCCTGCCTTACTTGTGAAGTAAGATCATTACTACCTTGACATTTATGAGACTGAAAATGTTCATGGCAGGTAAAAGAACTGTTGCAAGCTGAACAACGGAAAGGACATGCAACTTCATTAGGGCCATGGTGTTTCATGTGACGTTCAAGGTGATACCGACGCCCAAATGTCTTTCCACAAATTACACACCAGTACTGCCCATTGTTGAGCATGTATCTTTCAAATTCTTGTCTCTCCTGTGCAGAAATTCTACGCCTATTAGACAGGACAAGGCTCAACGGTTTGTCAGCGTGGAACCTTTTAAAATGCCTCACTAAATGACTACGTCGAGTGAAAGTTTTATCTGTACAGAACTGACAACGATGAGGTTTGTTCACAACTTCACCACCACCAGGATTAGCTTCTGCTGATGTTGAGGGTAATGTTTGATCAACACTGTCCTGCAAGGAAGACTGCAAAGACATGTCATCATCCTGACCATTCATTACCGTCTGATTCTCATCTGCATCTGCAGGCTTGATTTTTGTATCATCCGATGAGGATGAAGGCTCAGCTTTAAGGGGAACAGCAGATATACTCAGTCCTGGCAGATTTGAATGTGGGATCAGTCCCTCAAGTGGTTCTGCTTTTATTACTGTACCCCCACTAGATGTAGCACGATTAGTTAATACTGGTGATACTGACACATCAGTACCAGGAATCACTCCTCTGGCAGACCCAAACAAAAACTCTCTCATATGTATCTTTTGGTGACGAACAAGATGTTCTTTGCGGGTAAAGTTTTTGGAGCAAATATTGCAGTTATAAGGTTTGAGTTCATCCCGAATTTCTGGGGTGGTGCGATGGGTTCGAAGCTGATGTCGCAACAGATGTTCCTTCCTGGCAAACCCCTGCCCACACAAATCACAAACAAAGGGCCTGGCCATGTTGGAGGAAGAGTCATCATCCTGTGCAATGGTGGAATTTGATGGAGTGCTAGGACTACCAGAGAGCTCTGTTGCAGGCATATCACCACTGTTCCTTTGGATGGAGATATCTGAAGTGCTAGTACTGTCACCAAGGGAATAACGTAAGGCATTTAAGTGGCAAAGTCGATGTCTGGCCAGATGTTCCTTCCGTGTGAATGGTTTGTAACAGATGTCACAATTATATGGTCTTCCTCCAGAATGAGAAATCATGTGACGAGAAAGATGCTCTTTCCGGTTGAAGCCCTTCTGACACAACGGACATGAAAACAATTTTCTGTCCATGTGAGTACGCTGATGGCGTTTTAGTGAACTACGTCTTGGAAATACTTTACAGCAAATGTGACAACTGAAAAACTTCATATTCAAGTGGCCACTACTGGTGGTACCAGCAGTCTGATCATCATAATCAGAAGATTTGCTGTTTGAGAGATCTGCTGAGTTCTCATCTGCTTCATACAAGTCCCTTGGCTCTGAACCTTCCCGATCAAAACCTAAAATAAACAGCAGAACAGAGCATCAAAATATTGGGACAATATATGTTACAAAAATGTTATCTTATGGAAATGCTGTCAAAACCAAGTCCTATTTGCAATCCATTGAAATGTTTATGAAACAACAGACAAAAATGTTTATTATCACGGGAGTGTTAATATTATTCTCAGCTCCCTATATGCACGTACCAAAGTTTATTTTTGTATTTACACTTAACCCGAGCAGCTAAGTTACTCACATGTATGGTTAAAAAGTTATTTGTGCTGTGTTGGAAAGGCTAGATGTGCAAGGGAAGCAAGTAAATCTGCTACGTACTAGTCATTTACTTGCATTCTATTTAAGGGTCCCATTGTTCACTTTCAATTGTTGACACACAACCCACTGTTTATAAGCATTTTCATTTTTTAAACACTTTTACAACACAAATCACAATGCTTGGCCTTGAAGAGGCTGTTTTCAAGACCCGGCATCCTTAATTCATCATCTAGAATTCCTGTGCTTCATCCACAGACATCTTGGTACAACTAAAGTTTTCCCTAAGCATTCCATGAAATCATACAGGGGGAACAGAGGTACAGCTCCACTCATTCTTGACCTCCGCACTACAGTCGTGAGTGGTTAGCTTCATGCGCTGGCTACTTTATTCCTGGAGGAAAGACCCCAGTACCCACTGAAACAATCATCTTGGCATGGACTCAATCGAACACAGATCATAACGCTGAGATGACAACATTAGAATTGAGTATGATACTCACAGACACTGTGCACCAGCTGTAATGCTGCTGGCTCACCACACGCCTGAATGTGTCTCACAATTTATTAGTTCCGATACGGAGGAACTGCATATGGGCTACGACCCACAAGCAAGTCAGCCATGTATTTTCCTATACTCAGAGACACAAAGTTACTCTCTGTATTACAAACCTTGTGGACTGCTTTAACTTCCAATATGAAGTCAAATCCCCACCTCCCTTCCCCCCAAACCCACCTGCATTACAACATAAAAGCATTCCCTTTTAGTCACCTGAACAAAATGCTTACATTCTGTTAATAGTAGGAGTAATGTATATGTTACGTAATGCATATAGTGTACAGAATTGTTTGCCTAGCTGAGGACATATCAGCTTCTCATGATGGACTCTGTTCCAAAGCTGTCTTCAAAAAGCCCTACCTAACACACATGGTTAGCCCATTACATTCCAAACAATTTTAAACAAGTGTATTGAACTTTTTCCATGTTAAAGTAGAGTGCAAGTACAGTTCAGCTCTAACCATGCAGATACTATGCAGCAAGCGTACTTCACAGATAATCCTATCTTACAACGTACTGTATGGTATGTGGAAATAAAATTCCTACTAGATGCAACAGAGGTTTTTATTGCAGATCTTATTGCTTGCTCAACATGTTTCGGGCACCACTATGCCCATCATCAGGAGCTCAAGAGTATTATA
>JGI20166J26741_12242250_pt1 | contig 17924 bp, 24 predicted proteins | sample TergutCu122P5_FD_26741 | JGI IMG/M metagenome (IMG submission 26741)
CATAGTAACAGTAATTCCAGAAAATGTTGGGGTTTTGGCGATAGTCACAGAATTTTGTTGCATTTTAGATACAGTAAAATTAACCTTGCCAACAGTCCACTGATAATTATTAGGGCATTTAGTCTCTTTTAAATAATAGTCTCCAGGATCCAGGTCTATATTAGAGCATTCTCCATTACTGTCTATCAAAACTGCTCCTACACGAGCACCTGTAGAAGTATATAAATCATACTCACTTCCAGTTATCGCACCGCCGGTATTAGCATCAATGATTTTAATGGTAGTGCTACCTGCAGTTAATGAAGATTTACTCGTAATATTTACAATTTGCCCATTAGAACTTATTGTGGCTATTTGTGGTGTAGTTGATAGATTATATCCTAATGGAATTGATAATTCCTTCAAAGTATAAGTGCCAACTGGTAAAGCTGACGATGTCGCAATTCCATCTTTATTAGTAGTAATTTGAGTTATGTTATTTCCACCAGAATCTATAATCTGAACAGTGACATTATCTATGCCCATATTTGTATTTGAATCTATTTTAGTATATGTTATTATGCCAGTAGCTAATTTATTATTTATAGTTATAGATATAGGTAAAGACACTATTTTAGGCACTAAAGTAACTAAGTCCCCGTACTCTCCTAAATCAAAACTACTATAATTGAGCCTAAATTTAGCCGTCATTCCACCTATTATAGATTTATCAAATTGTATATAAAACTTTTGGTTATTTTTCACGCTAGTTATTAAACTTCCGCCTATTGTAGTGGTAATTCCATACGATTTATCAGCAATTACGTCTATCATCCCGCTGCTAGATCCATTAATATTAAAAGAATATGGGCCGTAATACATATACTTACTAGAATCATTCATCACTGCACTTGTTTGATCTACAGTGACTGCAGGTTCACCCAAAATAGCTTTCATAATATCATCATCAGCAGTAAGTGATAATTTCTGTTGAGCAAGTTGGACGAATAATAAATCAGCTACAGCTTTCACTTTATTATTTTCTATACTAGATTCATCAAATATATCATTAACACCACTTCCGGGCTTTTGAGTTCTGAATAAAGCAACATTTACGCCACCAATAAATTCATCCTCGGTTAATCCGATTCCTAATATACTACTAATATTAGCTACCGTAGTATACTTATAAGCCAGAGCCAATATACCAATAACTGACTGCTTATCTCCCTTTATAGCTTTAGGGGTTAATTTGATATTTTGATCTATTCTATCAGAAATATAATTCATCGGATTATCTAACACATACACAGGATACAATGTAGCTGTATTTAACGTAGATTTAATCGTACTATAATTTACAGATATTACAGTATTATCACTCTGTGTAAATCGTAGAGGATTAGATTGAAATCCGGTATTAGTACATACCAGGGAAATAGTCGGAAGATTAGCGCCAGAAACCTGTGATATAAGCAATATGCTTAACAGTAAACTACCAATTAAGCACTGAAAACGTCTAAACATAATACCACTCCTCTATTTTTTATTTAACTTACAAATAAATGCTAAGTCATTAAGTTTATAATAATTAGTTACCAAGGAGTTACCCAATCCCAGAAACTCTGTGCCGCATTTTTAATCCCATTTCCAACTACCTGTACAGGATGTTCTACAGTATAAGATATATTGTTAGCCGCATCCGATAAAGAATGATTTACTTGGTTTACAGCATTATTAACTCCTACAAATAACCTATAAATAACTATTACTGCCAATATAGAAAATAATATAGGTATAAAGTTTATTGTCATTTTACCAACTTTTTTAGCACTTTCCGAAACTTTTACACCATTATCTAATGCAGAATTTAATTTGGCTGATTTAGCAAAAGACAGTGGAGATTCAATATCAGAATCTACTATTTTATCCTCATTATCAGATGTCATAGTATCTTGTTTGTTATTGTGTTCAGCAGGACCAAAAGACTCCATATACGCCATATAAATCCCTCACATATACAATAATAATTTAAATATAAAAACAAATATTAAACAAATTATCATAAAGCAAATACTGTACTTAAGCTATCACTATTAAATAAACGATAATAAAAATCCTCTTCATAATATAATTATCGGTATATACGCATTTTTCTGGTAATATTTATGTTCACTAGTAAAAGTGTTAATATGTTCAATTACAAGATTAGACGCTGGTATATTACATTTCATCTTTAGATATGATATAATTGATCCTTCGAATAATTTAGAATCATTGCTGATAAAACTGCCTCTTGTCATAAATAATACATCTTACTTTACCAGAATTTAAATTTATTCAAATTTAAATTCTTCCAAAACTGCAAATTAGAAGTGGATATTTTACCACTAAATATCATGTAACTGACCACAACTATAATTAAAAGAAGTAAAATAAAAATTATGGCACTTCCTCCACCTTTCTTTTCACGTACAATCTCGCGCTCCACTACGGCTGGTGAAGATCTTTCTTGTGAAGGTTGCTGTACTACAACAACTGGTTGTTGAATAGGTTGATGATTAGCACGATTATCTTCCCCAAATGCAGTCATTTTATTCATAGAGATCCCTCCTAATAAATTTTATCGTGTTATATTATTCATCTTTAGTATAAGAATCCTGCACACCCTTTTAACATCCAAACCAGTATCAATACGACTATTATTACTGGTATAAGTGACGATATAGCTTGCCCGATTCTAGTAACAGAATTTATACCATACACTACTTTATCTACTTTTGAAGATTGAGGACCATCTTTAGGATATTCATCATTAAATTTAGGCGTATTACTGGATGTACGTTGGCCAACTCCTCTAGAATAACCTCCGCTTGAATTACGTGGGCCAACACCAATGTTATAACCAGATATAGAAGAATCATCTTGGCTTTTAGAAGGATTATTTACAATTCTAGGGCTAGAATGATTTTCTGTATTATCACTAAAGTTTGTCATTTTGTCCACGTATACTTACCCTCCTTAACTTAATATATCATCTTTAATATTTGAAATATGATCAGTAACTATTGAATCAACATCTATGATATCAACATCCTCTGGATTATTAACTTTATTTATCTTTTCATCAAAGAATCTACTAGCGAATGAAGAAAATTTATTACTTATGCTACTTAATTTAGCTATTATATCCATATCATATTCATCAAACGGCTCAAAGTTGTCATAAAACGCACTTAACAAGCTTACTGTCTCGTACGGTTCAGTTAAAGTAAATTCTAATATAGAAAATACGTACTTTAAAGCAAAATATACAGGAGCAATAAATACCCAAGATATGTGGAATGTGTATAATGCTCCTACAACAACAAGAACTTCACACAACCAACTAAATATTTGAAGACCTAATAAAGCCATAAATGCAGCTTTAAGAAGCTTTAATGAAGACTTTACATATAATATAATTCCATCTAGCGCATTTCTACCCGTTCTTTTTTTGTTATTTTCATCCATTTCACAATAAAATATGTAACTAAGAACAATTTCGTCGGAATAACTAAGGGTAGTCTTTATCACTTTACCTAGCCAACGAACAAGAAAATTTAAATTATTTACTGATGGCAAGATATGTCTATCAAATATAAACCTACTTATTTCATTCAAACCATATTTGGTTAAGGAATCTGCACCTAAAAATAGACTTGTACTAAACAATTTGGAAAAAACTAATCCGAATCCGTCCAATATTTGATGATCTGCACTACGTATATTGGTAAGTAACATTGTTAATGCCGCAATATGAGCGGCTTTAACATAAAATAAGACTATCTTTCTAAACCAATTCATCAGAATATATCCAGCCATAAATGTAATAAACATATACGAAAAAATAAATAAAGGGTGGTGAATACCAAAGTATTCACCAAACAGAAATCCTGCGTAATAACTTGCAACCCAAACTGGTATGGTTGTACATAATATTACTACAAACCTCAAAACAATAAATGGCCATGTTTTACCCAATATGTCTATAGAAATTCTCATTATATCACCCCTAAGGTTTCTAACCGCCAAATATAGGCAATTGTAAACCACCGGTTATATACATATAAATACCAACAACAGCAATTACAAATAATGCTATCTTAAGGAACCATTTTACTAGTTTAATACCAAATATGGCACAAACTATAGCTACAGCTAAATATATCACATGTACCCCAAAAACCTTGAAATCCCACATGGCTAAATCACCCCAATCATTTTAGTATTTTTAACATCCTTTCATTCTTTTGTAAGGTTTTTAACATTTGACCTGACACATTTTTCATTGGAGTGACGTACATAAGTAATGTATAATCTGAACTTATTTCTAATCCGTATTCTATAGCAACCCCAAGCAAATGAAAGGGATCTACTACTTCCATTACTATCCATTTTCCGCCGGGATTTCCTATAGCCATTTCCACATTCTGCATAACTGTATAATTAGTATTATAAACCATATTTATCAAAGTGCCATCTTGTACAAATACTTCAAAATTCCTGGCTATTTGCTCAATTATCAGGGGATTTCTAAAATATCTATACATCAATAAGCCATAATTTTTACTTCTGGGACTTGAATTTGTTTTATTACCATTTTTATCAAAAAACTTGATACTGGCGCCATGCACTATACCAAATGCTTCAAGACTATCGTACTCCATACGTGCAGTACCAACACGTTTAATTAATTCAATATGTGATGTTAATTGTGGAAATTTTTCGCATATAAATCCTGCTATCACTTCCTTTTTATTAAATTGATTGCGGCCTGACCCAGATATTTTTCTGTAAAATAATGACTTCCATTGTTGAGGATATATATCTAAAACTTTGTCATAACTTAATTCATGTAAACTGGGTATACGATCGAACCAATCTTTTACAATTCCACGTATTTCAGCTAAATATTTATTTGTGTATTTTGTTTCTGCAATTGGAGGTATTTGTTCCATGACAAAATATTCAAGATTTAATCCATCAATCATGCGCTCTACTAACATGTATACATCCCTAAAAAATGTGTCTACATTATAATAATAATTTAATTCACGTAAAACATCCATAATAATTATTTTCTTATAACCATTGCTACCATTTGCGCATACTAACGCTATACCAACACACTTTCCGGACTGATCCATGCCAAATCTATAACGATACTCCTTATTTAATTTAACATTGTATTTGAAAGTAGAATCTATATCGAATGTTATTTCATTACTATTACATTGAAATTCGCTACCAATAATTTCGCCTTCAGACCACGACATACAATATACGTAAGCCATTGAACACCACCAAAATATGCTATTATAATATACCCCTTAAAATATCTTCTACACTATCTAATGATTGTACGCTATCCACATCAGTCAAAGTAGATTCACGGAGTATCGTCCATATTTCCATGGGATCACTCTCTTGAAACATCAACTCCTGTGCAAGAGCTATAAACGAAAAAGCGCTTTTATTTCCATCAATCATTTTAGACGATAGTGTAATAAAGGTTTCAGCTATCTTCACACTGGAATCCCATTTAAATCGCTGTAAAGAAAAATTATCGCTTACAACTTCTAACTCTCTTGTGTATATAGAGTTATAGCCTAACTGTTGTTTGAGTAAGTCATCGCTTTTAATTATAGTATCGACTATTTTACTGTACGATATTTTTGTTCCATAAATCAGTTCTTGTACAAATTGTAATAATTTTATATAATCTCCACCACGACCACAACTAAAGCAGTGCCACAAACCGCGTTTATCATTTATGCTGAATGAAGGGTATAAATCTGTATGAAACGGACATTTAATAAATTCATTACTACCTACATTTTTGACACCTAGATAATAGCCATTTTGTTTCATATATTCAGTAATACTATGGGATTGTCGTATCAAAGTGGATGAATTGTATAATTTATCTAAATCCAGCTTCATTTCATACATGTCAATCACCATCATCCAAATCATTATTAGACGAGTCAATATTTCTTTTCATTGATATTGTAGATGTTGGATCAGCTATTGATGATTTAGAATCAGTAATTAACTTAATTAATTCACCACTACCAAAACCACCAATATACCTATTTAAAGCATCTTCCAACTTCTGTTTGTAAGGCCCGCTATAATTCTTAACATATTTCTTCCACCGGATCAATTTCATATCTTCTTGCTTTAACTTACTTCCAGTATTCCTACCTAATAACGAAGTTAATTCCAGCTGTTTGCGTTTTCCATCTACTTCTACGGTAGCGGTTAGTATCCCGTTGCTGTCCACAGTAAGGGTGACATATATGAATGTTTTACCTACTTCTTTTGGTTCAATATCTTGTATATCTAATCTGCCTAAGTAAGCGCATTCTTCTGGCAGTTGAGAGTTGCCTTGATAAACATCAATACTTATCTTAGTTTGATTATCGACCATAGTCGTGTATATCTCAGTTTTACTTTTAGGGATTTGTGTCCCGGCTGGTATTATCTTATTAACGGTTCCTTTACCTAAAATTCCAATGCTTAAAGGTAGTGATTCAAATATATTAACGCGGGATCCACCAAATTTAAGGCGTTTAGCCTCAATTCCAGCACCAAGACCCACCGATTCGTCCGGATTCATATTACTATTTACAATCACAAAATCAAAATATTCTCTTAACATTTCTCTTATAATCTCAGATTTAGTTGATCCACCTACTGTTACTACTTGGGAGATATTACGTACCGACGGATTTCTTAAGACCTTATCCATTAGTACTTTAGTCCTGTTAAAGATGACTTGATAAGCAGATCTCATCTCCGCAGGAGTAAGTGTACTCTTTACAATAGTACTTCCAACCATTATTTCAAAATTATATAAATTCTCTCCATATTTTTTAAACTTTTCTAATTTAAGCTTAAGAGATTCGTATTGCTCTTTAGTCATTGCATCAGTATTTACACCATTTAATTTCATTTTATTAATTACCAATTTACACATTTCAGTATCAATATCATCTCCACCTAATAACATATCTCCATTAGTAACTATAACGCTAAATCTGGTTTCGTTGGCAGTCGACGATTCTGGATCAATATTATAAACCCTAATCAAAGAATCTGATAATTTACCTCCATGCATACTAATTCTTACTACACTTATATCAAATGTACCACCACCAAGATCGTATACCATAATTTCTTTTGTACCAGACTTCATTTCATGCTGATTATAAAGTAATGCGGCACTTGTAGGTTCTCTCATAATCTCTAATACATTAAGTCCGGCCAATTTTCCTGCTTCTAGCGTATCTTTTACTTGATTATGATCAAAATAAGCTGGTACGGTAATTACACAATCGTTGATATTTTTATACATAGTTAAAGAAGCTTGTCTAACTAATTCAATTAATATTTTTGCACTAACTTCGGCTGGCGTAAGAATCAGAGTTTCTTCTCCACGTATAAAAGTTATGTTATCATCTTTACCCATTTTACGCTTTACAGAATATGCCACATTAGACATATAACGCTCATTGTAAGCTTCTTCACCCACAGTAAATTTATTCTCACCATCCCATCTAACACAGGAAGGGAGGGTTATTTTATCATTCAGTAATTTAATAGTTTCTGGACTTTCTCCAGAAGAACATACACTTATACAACTATTTGTAGTCCCGAGATCTATGCCGAATGCAGGTTCTTTAAGATGCATGATATTAGAACCCTTTATACTACTGGCTCCGGCCGCATTGCGATTATCCTTACCAAAATTAACCATTAATTCCATCAACAACACCTCAATTTAATGCGTGTACAATAGACACTATGTAATATTAATAAATCACTCTTCATCGTCATCTTCGTCATCAATTCCTGCCTTAGCTAATATCTCATTAACATTACCTTGTGCCCAATCTTTTTGCATTTCCGGATCATAATCGAAGGTAGAATACGCAAAGCGTCTTGTTAAATAAATTGTATCAACTATTTTCGCGGCTTCTCTACGTTTATAATTAATCATACCTAATAAATTTTTGCGTTCCAATTCCTCATTAGAATAAATCACAAGAACTTCATCAGCATCATTTGACGGAGCACTTGAATTTCTTGAGGGAGATTCTGTTAATTCTTTCCTTTTCTTGCGTAATGATGACTTAGCACTAGTAGAAGTATGACTTAGCAACAATACATGTACAGGATATTTCAAACGAAAATTTACTATATCCATAGACATTATTGGAATTTTTTGAATAAATTCTCCACCACCGGACAATGAAGAACTATGATCAATTATCCACAAATCAAATGGAGCTTTATCGTACTCATTCTTCATTATTTGATATACATTATAATAATTCATATCCGGAATTATTCTTAATAACCCGCCATCTACTACTTCTGTTATAGCTAAGGCAACAATTTTTTGCTTATCCAATGGAAGATCGGCTCTGTGCAATATCATTTGATAAGTCAAATATATTCCATATTTCTTAATTATATAAGCTGGCAATATACTAGCAAATACTTTATCTTTATCGTTTTCTTTAGAAAAATAGCATACTTGCCCTTTTTCACACAAAACTTCTGCCGCAAAGTTATTAGCTAGTATAGTTTTTCCTATATTTTCTTGACCAGCTAATAGCGTATATCTGTGTCTAAGAATAGGTGTACCTGTGTCATCAAGTGGTGGTATTCCCCATTTAGCTATTGGTACATACGATTGAAGTAATCTGTCTAACGACTCATTCGCTTTCATAACACTATCTATAGTGTAACTTTCTTCTTCTACACTAATACGACGTCTTATTTCAAGTGACATACTGCCAATATAATCCAACCAGCTTACTGGTCCGACTTCCAATGCTCTTTTCTTGCTATCCCACACACCTGATTTCAATACTAAACTTTGTTGCCTTACACACATCTCAGCGGCATTAATTAAAAAAGCTGATTCAAGAGCTGGTAAGTATCCCAGTGACTCTTCTGAACTCATTTCAAGCGCAAATGATTCATCATACAAATCTAAAGATCTTTTAAAAAGCATTTGACTTGCATTTTTGAAAGGTTCAGATATCTCTAAATTACTCGGATATCCGTTGGCATCCAACCATTTCTTCAAACCAATTTTATCACGCCTAACAACGTCTAAAATATTATTTTCTAAAATAGCTGTAAAAGTCTCCCTACCTAAGACTGGATGTACATTTACCAAATTCTTAGATACCTCAAGCATTTTATCCGCAGTTGAAAAGAAGATATAATACTCCATTTCCATTTCATCTATTTTAATATATTTGATAATAGACTGGAGTATGATACCAAATTGTGATCCATCATAATTCTTGTGCGGAAGCATACCGCTCATTACACGCTTAAGCAATGAACCTAGATTTTCATCACTTATGATATCTAAAACAACCATTAACCCACTCCTAATCAATTATTTTTATAATATAAATTTTAAATAAATTGGTTATGGGTTAATAATTGCAGAAATATGCTATAATTATTCGGTTACAAAGCTCCAACCACCAACATTCTGTATGATTGTCTGGAAATCATTTTTAATTAATGTACTTAAAGCTTTGCTAACAACTATACAAGTTGATAAATCACTACATAATTCCATAGAATTAAGATTCTTGACCATTTGTTCAGTTGTCGGGGAAATACATTCGTGTAAAGATGTCTTAAGTAAAAGCACTATAATTCTTTCTAAACTATTAAGCACAAAACTCTTGCCAGAATCTTCTGATTTCTGTGAGAAAAATCTTACAAGTAAATCTGTAAACCTCTCCAAACTCTGAGAAATCAAGGTGTGTGAATTCATATTATAGAAATCCCCCACAATTACAAGAATATTCTCAATATTAGCATCAAGTTCGCATACGTGTCTCCGCAATAAATAGATTAGTTCATAATTAATAAAATCTTCGTCATATTTTAATTTTTTATGCATCATTGTATCTCCATAACATCAGATCTCTGATATTCAAGTACGAAAGTACCACCATGCAACCTCCAAATAACAGCAGGAATTACACGGTACAATAATGTAAAAATATCTACATATAACTTCTGCATTAAATCTGGATTATCTATAATTGAGAAAACATCGCAATCAAGTATCGCAATTAAACAAATAACTGATTTAGATTTACGTTTAGTGGCTATAAGTCCATTATCACATAACAAAGCACACATCTTTCTTAGTTGCGTCATAAAGACTTCCAACTGTTGATCAGTTAACATAAATAATAAAGAAAGTAACTGTAATCTATCACCAAACCTGAATATAAAAACTGATGATAACCCCAACAATATATCAAATATTACTCGCAATTGATCTATACATTCCTCGCAAATCCGATTACGCAGGGTTTCAAGTTTCTCAATAGACATCCCATATATAAATGAACGTAATCTTTTGAAGTATGGAGATTCCTCCATTACAGCATTAATATCATGCATAAAAGATATATAGTCCTCTATATCTATGATGTCTAACCATTCAGGAATGCAGTTCGTCTTACGTATTAATTTCATAATACCCTCGCTTAAATCAAGTCTAGAAAGCCCTCATTCTGTAATCTCCGTCGCGAGATTCATCGGTTAATAGATTTGGACTATTTTCAGTATTATATACTTCAATTACTTCATTATTATTCTTAGTTATCCCAACCTTACCTATGCCTACCACTGAAGCTGGATTAACAGCAACTCCTATTGCTTTAGTTACATCGACTACATTTTCGCCTACACCTTTTCCAATCATTTCAACTGCTTTAGATGTTCCACCACTAATCTGATTAACCCCATCTCCTATAGAAGAAATTGCTTGACTGGTGCCACCGGCTATTTGATGTAATGCACTTCCCGTACCTTTAGATATATCACCTACACCACCGCTAATACCGGCGGTTAGGGAATTTACACCATTCCCTACACCATTCAATAAATTCTTTGTACCTTCGCTCAAATTCAATTTCATAGCATTATTTCCCAATTGTTTATTTACGTTGACTGGAATATTAGCTTCATTCACACTGGTACGATGTTGTATAAATTTATCAGCAATCTCTGCACCCTGTTCATTTCTCTTTGATTTATAAGACATTTTCCTTCTCTGAGTATCCCAGTTAGCCACTATTAACAATGCAAAGAGCGCAATAATACCTAAAACTATCATTCCACCTGTACTCATAATAACCTCCTAAATGACATCATTACACCAATCTATTTCATTTTGTACTAGCATATGAGCCATCCGCATTATTTCACTATATTCCCTGCCTAATGATGTTTGTACTAATTTAGAATTGGCATATGTATGATCAATAAAATATGGAACTTCTGGTGAATTAGCAGTGAATATCCAAATCAATTCAAGGGCTTTAGAACCAAGACCCCTAATTCCCCTACCTATAAACTGATCTAAATTGCTCGGAAACTCATACAGTACCATGTAGTGACAATCCAAATTTAGACTTTCAAACACTGAAGTTATAACAACATCCAAATCACCTTTCGCAAAATCTTCTTGAGTCTTCTTCCTTGCTTCTAAATCGGTTACTTGTCCATTAATACACGAATATTTTATGCCATTATTATCTAAAAATGGCAAGATCCATTCACGTATTTTATGTTCAAATACGTAAACTAACCCCCGTTTACCCTCAGATTTTCTATGCAATATTACTTTAATTAACGAATTAGCTTGATTCTCTGCCCTTGATCCTTTAGTTATTTCAAATAACCTATCTCCAGAATTAACATATCTCTGCCAAGGATGAGGCTCGACCCATTCGGGTGTAGATATCAACTGAATATCAATACCTAAGTTCTTTCGGCTAACATTATGAAGAAGTATCTTATATTTATCTACAAATTCTGTTCCTTCCGATATCTCTTTTATATTATTTTTTATATCATTAAAATACTGAGGCCAAAATATGTACAATAAATCAGCTAATTGTCTCGGATTATTAATGATAGGTGTGGCTGTAAGCCCATATCTCCACTCAAATCTGGGCAACAAACAAGATAGCATCCAAGATCTATTAGATTCTCTGAAATTACTTAAATTATGGGCTTCATCAACTATTATGCCGCTGAACCTCTCAATATATTGGTATAACCAATAAAGAGCCCCCATATCTGCCAGCGTTTCGTGCGTAAGCATAAGTACGTCTGCTTTCCGAAGGTCAACAGAAGAAAGAGATGCTCTCAATACATCTGATTCAGCAGTACTCCATACAACCTTTAAACCTCCCCATTTGCGCAAATCATAAGGGGTTTGTGTTAATTGGGGTTTTTTAACAAAATAAATAAATCTAGTACCGGGATATGCATTAATTATAGCCTTCATTGTAGCACATGCCGTAACAGTTTTACCCAAACCAGTTTCAAATAAAAATAATCCATTCTTCATATACAAACTTCTTAGTACACTTACAGTTTGGAAATCTGCTAATTCAATATTATCCAGCACCCGGTTGAATGCGGTATATCCCTTTAGATTTAGCAGTTTTCCTGCGAGTTCCTCCATTTTCATCATCTTTCTTAAAAAGAATATCTTGCATTATAAGAGATATTAATATGTTTGTACGGGGATAATTGCAATACAAAGATAATAGTATTTTATACACTTCTTCCCCCGTAAGATCTCCCATGCTTACAGCATTCTGCCATAATAAATAGTCCTTAATACGCAAATCATTTATTTTATTTAATTTTATTTCATACCCTCTAACATGAAATTCGTCGACAAATTCTCTGGCTACATCACGAACTCTAGTCGGAACACATAGAGCCATGACCTCTCCAGGCATACCACAACTTGCAGTAGCGTGAATTTTATCTACTATGTCCATTAACTTCATAACAACACCTCTACAACGTATTAGATAAATAAATTTGATGCAAGAGTAAGCGTGATATTATGGACACATCAATGAAATTACTATGTTTTGACATAAAAACGACTAGCTTTAAATATCGGTATCCTGTCCCTACCTTAAATCTGGTCTGCTCTTGGTCAACTTCAGACAAACATTTTACAATTATTTCAAATATCCCATCATTTAATTCACTCTTAAATCTCTGCTCAGTAAGTATAAATAAAGCCCCTGCCACATTATCCAAATAAGGCATCTTTGCAAAAGATAAAACACAAGCGCCGTGATAATTTAATCTCTGATATACATAACTTACAATCGCCATAGTTGATTCTGATCGCACGGCCAGTGACCTAAATACATTTGGACTTGTTCCCTTCAACACAGGCATTATACGATCAACACATACTGTAATTGGTGAATTTTTATACTCGGTTGGATCCATACCAGTGCAATATAAAACTTCTAAAGTACTTAGACACTGATCTAAAGAATCCAAATAACTCTGAAGAATATCGGATCTCACTATAGCCATTATCTCACCATCAATTGGGCGTACAATTCAGCAGGGCTTAAATCACCAGATAATATACCTTGAATATCTTCTTCATTTAAAAGATAATTATATTTATCTATTAAATCAAATGAATCTCCAAGCTTTTCTTCAAAAGATTCATAAATACTTAGATCTTCATAGATAGATAATGTAGTGATATTATGCGATTCTATCTGTTCTTTAATATTATTTACCAACATAACTAAATTGACACCATTTTTGTCACAGTAAAAATTAACTACAGAATTAACAGCCAATTCACGCTTATCTTTTATACTATCAAATGTTTCCGACATATCAAACTCGTAATAAATAAAATAGGCAAGATTACCTATCACAACACCAGAACATTTATTAATAATAGAAATTTCGCGACTCTGCAAAGGCACAAACGCATCTGATACCGTTTGCAGTACATCTTTAAGTTGTTTCCAAATATCTACAGCTATATCTAATTTATCCTTAACCACTTGCTGTGATGTGTATAGAAATTGTGCATACAAGAGAATGCCTGTGTCCAGTAGATCACAACAATCTGCGCAACATAAACATTGCTGATCGTCAAAATCCGCCTTAATCCCATCATTAGTAAGATCCCACTGATGCATAATATTTTCTAAAGTAGTAAGACCATTAATAAGATTTATTCCACATTCTAAAGCGTCTTTAGCAATATCCAATGAACCTTTTGCAACTCCAGAATGCATATCATGATCTATAATAATCATTTAAACACCTTCCTCAGCGGTTCTCATACCACGTAATCCACGTGACAAACTATTAAATAATCCTGTGCCATCAAATATATCTGATACGTCAAGTTCATTATCTAAACCTTCAAAAGCGGGTATACCAGACAACATTGGCGGTGATTCATTAAACATGTGTCTAATAGACGAAAGTTGTTTTTCAGTTTCACCTGTGAAATAACTTTTTATTTCACTAGCACTCATATCACCGGCTTTTTTATCAGTAAATTCTTTCGCAGTCTTTATAAATTTAGATAATCCAACTAAGGGACCTATAAAAGAATCATCTAAAGATAGATCTGGGAGTTCTTCGAGTTCATTGTCAACAACTATAGGATCAACTTCCACAGTTTCTGTAGGAATCAGTTTATCTTGTTCAAATTTTGTTGGTGGAGTGCTTGACATTTTTACAATTGGCTGAGGTAATGGTACTTGTGGAGTATAACCCGGTACAACATTACTCCCTGTTTTTGAAGCGGATACATCGGACTCTTCAATTATTTCACACCCGTGACCATAATCATGCATAAAATGCAATCCGACATACCCTATAAACGAAACAATTATAACAATAATATTAGGTAATAAAGGTATAAATGTATCCGACATACCAGTTAAATATTGATACCCATATGAGACTATTAAGAACAAAGCTGAAATAGCGATACTAATCCCAAATAATGATCTTATGACGTTAACGCCGAGATATCTTAATTTGCTGGCTATTTCATATACTAGCCTAAATGGTGCAAATATAATCAACCCAAGTATTGTTGTTATAATTCCTTCACTACCAAATTTCTTTTCTGTGTATCTCACTTATTCACCTACCAAGTTAAGAAAGTAAAAAGACAAAGTATGGAAAATACAAAATAATCTCGCTTTATACCAGTATCTCTTACTCCAAGCATAAAGACGTAAGCACTAATAAAAACATACATAAAAAATACAAGTGTTTTTACTACGTCAATAATCACAGAAAATATAGTCATTTAACACCTCTACCACATCATATTGGAGCTAGGAAATGTCACGACTTCTCCTTCGCTAACATTATTTATCTTTCCAAAAAAATTCACTTCATAACTAAGTATAAATAAACGTGTGCTATCAATATTTTTATTCAACAAATGATATATTATATAATCATTCTTTGCTTGTACTATTTCAATATTACAGGGATCACCTTTAAATTTAAGCCAAACTTGCATCACCCTGTCGGATTGATTAACCGTTAACACGTCAAATACATCTTTTGTAGTAATTTTACTAAGTTTTTTCATGTTATTGTCAATATCATCTGGAGAATTAAATACGTATAACAAAGTTACAGCTTCCTCGCCAACAGATATATCATAATGCTTAGAGTAATTGAATCTTGTTATAACACCTAATAACATTACAAATAAACATATGCTTATGATAAACCATAATTTTTCGAATTTCATAAATCACCATACATCAAAGATAAACGTTTTGTTTCATCTACAGGATACTGCTTTAAGAATTCATCGAGATAATTATCTTCTACTAATTCTACAGAGTATTGTATTCTTCCTGATGGAGTTTGTACTTCAAAAATACCTGGTTTTTTATTATCAATGGCTGAACCCAATGGAGTCGATATATTTAATGTACCATTAAGCAATGTAGTACCTACCCTGTCATAGAGATACACTACAGGGCTACTAAGTCTGTTCAAATCCCTTATCTTTACAAATCTTCCAGGACAAATAATACCGTCAGGTAATTCAATAATTTCAACATCAGAAATTAAGTTCCTTAATGAATCTAACTTTTGTTGCAATTTAGCAACTTCTGGACGAATTAGATCCAAACTAGCATTTTCCCTTTGATCCCCATGACTAAGAGCAACATTCATATACTCAATTTGAATATCTAATTCTTCTTCTAATGCCGAAATAGTCCCTTCAATCCTCCTCAAAGATAATGAAGACATTTTTGTCATATTGCACCTCAAAAATATTTTATGGTAACCGGCAATTTCTTATTATTATCTTTAAGATTATCGACTGATAACCAGTTCATGAATTCATCATATTTATCATTATCGTTTAAAGCTTCTGGAGGATAGCTACTTAATATACATGTAGTTACACCATTTCTACTTCGTTTATCCAATATAGAGACTATAGTCTCCCAGCAGAATCGTTTGTAAGAATCCTTTTGAACACTTATGAAACATACATCTGATTTAACATAATCTTCATAATCTAAACCGAGTGGCTTATATTTAGGATACTCTGAAGCCATAACTATAACGCGTTTAACCTCCGAAGTGTCTAGAAGCCTCACCACACTATAACCATTCTTCAAAGCATGTTGCATACAAGAGTAACCAAAAACTTTCTTAGAAAATCTGGGTGGAGAAAATATAATTACGCTTGATGAAGGCAAAGAACCATTAGCATAAACACTATGTAATGAGTCAAGTTTTTTAACATAATTTTGAAATACAATATCCTTTTCTTTATCCGAATGATCTTTTACTAATATGCCAGGGCTCCAATTAACTCCCCAATAATCATTCGGTATAACTAACTTATGCAAGTCTGTAACTATCTCTGCTACATCCTGTACACCTTGAGTAGGGTTTATGAACGTATCAGCAACCCTTCCACATTCTGTACAGGGAGTACCGTGTTTGCCTCCAGCACCTCCACATGTAAAACAATGATTCTTATATTTTTCATCAGAATCTATTTTTAAGTTTGTAGCATGTCTAACCAGCGTTAATCCGGACAACCATAACCATCTCCGATAAACATCAGTAATTCGTTACAATGCTTATTTGCATGCCATTCAGACATAATCACAGCAAAATCCTCCTCATGTATAATCTGTGTACAATCGGAGAATATATCACATTCCTCAGGCACTACAACATAATTATAGAATCGTAGATAATCTGTATTTATACCTTTTATATGTAAGTAACGTTTTAGGCTACGTATATGTTCGTAATTTTGTAAAACAGGATTATGCATCCAATACCTATGCAAACCCCTTAATCCAGACTCTGCTATCCAATTATAATCATTAAGATCCCCATATAAGGATACTTTTGCACGCTTAGCTTCAATAAGAATAATATCATAACCGGATATTGCCATTAAATCTATTTCAGTAAAATCGTTTAATTTACCACTAAATATTTTTACTTTACGACGTACCTCAAACTTATTCTGCGATCGCAAGAACCACTCTATTTTCGTCTCAAATCTATTACCAATTTCTACATATTTTTTATTCACTTCTTCACCTCAAAATAACGCTAAGTATGTAGTATAATAACTTGTTAACAATAGAATCAAAATGCCGTCATTTTAGTGGTAGGAATATTATCTGAGAAAATCTCACAAATACGTTTCCCATATGCAAGTACACGCGTACCATCTGATGGAAACCCCTTTATTTTAACCAAGTCAGAAATTGTTTTAGGTCTAACTAGCAAAAGGGATTCCATTTCAGCATCATTAAATACAGCGTATGGTTTACCACCATTTTTATGTGCAATACTACCCCGAAACTTCAAAAGCGCTTCTCTTAATTCAATATCAGTCTGCGTACCATTCCCTCCAATTATCATGATTATTCTCAAGTCTCTCAGCCATTTCATCAAACCTATTTAACACCAAATTACTATCAACAGAACTACTATTCATATTTAATGGATTAAGCAAGCCAAATTCAGTA
>JGI20166J26741_12244472_pt1 | contig 17909 bp, 16 predicted proteins | sample TergutCu122P5_FD_26741 | JGI IMG/M metagenome (IMG submission 26741)
CCCTGCGTTGCAGGGCTTGCCGTGTCCAGCTTCCGGCTTTTCAACCGGCTTGGGTGGAATGGGCTGGTTTTCAGAAACAGTCAAAAAATCACTTGTCCAAATGATTTATACTGCAAACGGAGACAATTTGTCTCCGTTTGTTGTATAAAAAGAAAGAGATTCCCGAATTTGCGAAAATATGATATATTGAAGTCGTTTTGAAATTTTTGGAGCCGGGTACGGCAAGACTTTTTTTAGCGGCCGGTCGCAGACGGGCGTGAAATCATTTTCCGGAGCATGGGGAATCAACGGTGGCAAAACAGGTTCGATATTTCGTGTTTGACATTGAGAGCGTTGCCGACCCCGATCTGGTGGCGAAACTCAAATATCCGGGGGAAACGATGGAGCCGAACGCAGCGGTGCGGCGTTACCGGGACGAACTGCTCGAAAACAACGGCACTGATTTCATTCCGTACTCGTTTCAATTGCCGGTGTCGGTCGTTATTGCCAAAGTCGCCGACGATTTCAGCCTGACAGATCTCGTGGCACTCGACGAGCCGAAATTCCGTCCGCATATCATGACGGACCTGTTTTGGCGCGGCTGGACGGCGTACAATCAACCGACCCTTGTGACATTCAACGGTCGCGGATTCGATATCCCTCTGCTCGAACTGGCGGCATATCGTTACGGAATCGCGGTGCCGGCCTGGTTCGCACTGAAAACAAAAAGTTATGATCAGCCGCGAAACCGTTACAATACTGAATCGCATTTCGACCTTTGCGACGTTCTCACCAATTTCGGGGCGACTCGTCTTGCCGGAGGTTTGAATCTCGCGGCCAACCTGATCGGCAAGCCGGGAAAAATGGACGTGCAGGGGTGCATGGTTCAAGACCTTTACGAACAGGGGGAACTCGAACGGATCAACAATTACTGCCGCTGCGACGTGCTTGACACGTATTTCGTGTTTTTGCGGACGGCGGTGCTGACCGGCCTGGTTTCGCTCGAACAGGAGCACCGCTTGGTGGCCGAAACCAAAGCGTGGCTCGAAAAAAACAAAAACCTCCCCGCGTTTCAATCGTATCTCGACAACTGGGGGGACTGGCATTCACCGTGGGAACAAGAAGCCCCTTAGAGATGCGATCATAAAATTTGAACCACTTCCATGGCTGCCTGCTGCGCCAACAATTATTAATATATTAATACGCACAAAATAGTGTGACTTTTTGTTGTCGGCGATGCAGGCGATTCATCGGACAAGCTCAAATTTTAGTGGCGGCACAATAACAGATCACGTTTTTCCACCACGAAGACAGGAGGAATTTTATCACAAAGGACACAAGGGAAAAAATGCCGGGACTTTGACGTCCGGCTGTATAATCGTATAATACGGTCTTTCCTCTTCAGGCACAAAACTCATTTCAATCACCCTCGCATCCCCAAAGGTGTTTTATGATGACTAAAAAACTGTTGATTGCGGCGATTTTGCTCTTTACGTTTTGTTTTTGCGGCTTCCTGTACGCCCAAGAGGGGAAAACTCTTGTCGCGGGCGGTCAGACATATCAAATCGGCGGGGAAATCAAACTTTTTAACGGCAAAAACCTGGACAATTGGGTTTTCAAAGACGGCAAGCCCGTGACAGCCGGCTGGGTTGTCGAAGACGGAGGGCTTGTTTTGAAAAAACCGGGCACAGGGGATATTTTTACGAAAGACCATTACGAAAACTACATTCTGGAATTTGACTGGAGTAACGGCGAAAAATGCAACAGCGGCGTCAAATACAAGATGTTCAAATCCGGGGGGAACAATTGGCTGGGGCTTGAATATCAAATTCAGGATGACCCCCATGTCGCCGACGGAAAAGTCCCCAAGTTGACCACGGCGGGGTTATTTGACGTTTTCGCCCCCACCGGCGAAGCCAAACTCAAACCGCTGGGGGAAATCAACCAGGGAAAAATCGTTGTTTGTGGCGATCATGTCGAACATTGGCTCAACGGTGCCAGTGTTTTGACCTTTGAAATTGGGAGCGATAACTGGAAAGAACACAAAGCCGGCAGCAAGTTCAAGAACGATGCCCAATACGGCCTGGTGAACGCCGGCCCGATCATGTTGCAAGACCACGGTTTCCCCGTTCGTTTTTCACGGGTCGTCCTTCGTCCTCTCACCGTTGTTGATGACAAATGAAAAGAGCCGGATGAAACAATGATTCTGAGCGAAAATTTTGGTTTTTTTTTGCCAAATTTCTTGATTTGCTGTAGTAATTTGGCGTTTCGTGTGTTAGACTGCATGACCTTTATGGTTTTTTTGTTTTTTGAATAAAAAACATTGAGTTTGATAAGGAGGGTGCTTCCTTCATAATGTGCATCATGAGATTACTTTCCGCCGTCAGGGAGCGATTTCATCATTTTCTTTGGACTTATGACGGCTGAAAGTAGAATGCGATGAAGATTTACGTTGGCAACCTTGCCTATCGTACCACGAAAGAGAGTCTCCGGACCGCTTTCGAACAATTTGGAACGGTTTCCTCCTCCGATGTGATTACCGACCGTGAGACCGGACGTTCCAAAGGTTTTGGTTTTGTAGAAATGCCGAATGCCCAGGAAGCGGAAGCTGCCATCAACGGGCTGGACGGCAAAGAACTGGATGCTCGTACCCTCAAGGTGAACGAAGCTCGCCCAATGACACCCCGTCAAGGCGGTGGCGGCGGTGGTTACCGTCCCCGTGGCGGACGCGACTCGTACAATTAGACGCTCCGAGTAAACGCCGTCATCAGAGTTTCTGAAGCCGTTGACCTCACTATTTTATGGACGATGTTTTTCGATTTTCAGATGCCGGTCATTTGTGAAACCGCGAGGGTTTCCCGATAGTCTTGTGTTGGCGATGAAAGCTATGGTTTGCGAGGAATCACCGCTCAGGCGGATACTGAAGATGCCATGGACAATTTTATTACCATTTGAAAAAACTCAAAAGCTCCGGCATGTCGATCAGACATGGTGGAGCTTTTTTTACGAAACACTCGCAAAAAACGATATTTCGTTCTATTCATGATTCAATCAGACAAAGCAATGACCACTTGGAAATGACGTTATCATTCCTCTTCTTCCCATTCTTCTTCGTCTTCCTCATCGTCTTCTTCCCATTCCTCCTCTTCGTCTTCACCTTCTTCGTCTTCACCTTCTTCGTCTAATTCCTCCCATTCCGCGTCTTCCTCATCTTCATCCCATTCTTCATCATCTTCCTCTTCCCATTCCTCGTCGTCTTCATCATCTTCATCCCATTCTTCGTCCCATTCTTCTTCGTCTTCTTCGTCTTCTTCCCATTCCTCCTCTTCGTCTTCCTCGTCGCTCATTGCGACAATGGAACGAACTTCATCTCCATCGAAGGGATAAAAATTGTCATTCACCCGGCTCTCAGATGTTTTGAGTGTAAAAAATGCGGTTAAGCTCACGATGGTATTCCTTTTTTCAAGTGATCAGTAAACAAATCAAAATGACTGAATGCCTGTCATATACCGTAGCCGGTATGGGCGGCAGCCTTCAGCCTCAATGGAAGTGAAAAGTGAAAAACTAAAAGTGAAAAGTTGAAAAACGAATCCAACTTTTAGTTTTTAATTTTAAACTTACTTTATATATCCGGCTTCGGAAATTTCCAACCGATTTGAGTATAAATCAAAACACATGCCGACAAAGCATCGGGTTCGCAAAAACCTCAATGAACAGGTTGTCGTCACGAACATACCGCGAACTTGACCGTAAATTGCGGTATCTTTTCCTGATTGTTCGAAATCGTAACGAAAGAATTATAATCGATAGTGTGTGAAATAATCAAGTAAGGCAACCTGAAAAAAAAGGGAAATTTTTATGGCAATTCCTGGATTTGATTAAGGCCGAACACCTGCAAAAAACGTTTGGTGGTTCCATATAAAAAAGGTCGTCCCAAATCGTTCGATTTTCCAACGATTTTGACCAAATCCTGGTCCATCAGTTGCCGCAACAACTCGCCGCACTGAACGCCGCGAATTTTCTCGATTCCAACTCTTAATATTGGTTGTTTATATGCAATAATGACCAAAGTTTCAAGTGCCGGCGCACTCAAACGCACTTCAACAGGGATGTCATGCAACTGACAAAGCCAAGGGGAAAACTGCCGTTTCGTGCGAAGCTGAAAACCACCGGCGACCTCATAAACACGAAATGCACTCGACCGTTCATCATATCGGCGGTTCAATTTTTTGACAAGTGTCCGGATTCTCATCGTCTCGGGAATCTCCGCCAACTGTCCCAAACGGCGTCCGGTCACCGGTTCCTGTGATAAAAAAAGAACCGCTTCGATTTTTGCCAGCAAATGGTCGTACTGTTCGGACGATAAATTTTTTGTGCAATGATCTTCGGTCATCGGGCATCCTTGCAACAGTAACAATAGTAATAAAAAGTTTACACCATTTTCTCATGTTGTGCAATCGGAATTTATGGCCGAAGGGTAACCGTTCACACCTTGACCGGATTTTAATCGCAAAACATGCGAAATATCGCGAAACAGACGAAAAACCAATGAAATTTCAGCGTTATTTCGCATGGTTCACGTTAAAAAATAAAACCGTGAATGGTTACCGTTTTATAAATTGCGTCGAATACAGATGTCATGTATGATAGTAATATCGCTTGTTTCAGAGTGATTATAAGATTTTGGAAATTTTTGCATGACCTTTTTGACTGTTGGGCTGATTTTTGGCGGAGTGACAGCCGCGTCGATCCCGGTCGCCCTGCATCTGATGATGCAGGGGCAACCGAAAGCGTTCGAATTTCCCGCCCTGCGATTTATCCAACGCCGTCTTGTCATCAATCGGCGTCGGTTCCGACTCAAGTATCTGATTTTATTAGCCTTACGAGTTCTCGTCTTTGTTTTGCTCGGTTTTGCCCTGGCGCGTCCGACATTTCGTTTGATGTCGGCGGGAAACTTTGGTTCGCAGGAGGTACCGATTGCGGCGGTGATTGTCGTCGATACTTCGCTGCGGATGAACTATCTTTCCGCGAACAAAACGCGACTGGAAGAGGCAAAGGAACTTGCGAACTGGTTGCTCGGCCAGTTTCCGAAAAACAGTCAGGTGGCCGTGATCGGTTCCCAGCGTCTTCCGGCTTCATTTCAGGTTGACTTGCTTGCCGCAAAGGACCGGATCAAAAGGCTTTCGACCGTTTCCGCAGGCCGGCCTTTGCTGGAAAGTCTGTTGGAAGGGGTAAAACTGCTCCAACAAAGCGAATTGGAACGGCGCGAAATTTACCTGATCACCGACATGTCGGAGCCGGGCTGGCCTGAATCGCTGCGAACATCGGCAAAATTGATTCTTGCTGATGTTCCGGAGGCGGCGTTGTATCTTCTCGATGTCGGCGTTCCGGAGCCTGCCGACACGGCTTTGACGAAAGTGACGCTTTCGGATCAAGTGATTTCCTCGGAAACCGCCCTGCAAATTGATGTGGAATTGACACATGTCGGCCCGCAGGAATCCCGTGTCGTGGAAATTTTTCTGAAAGACGCCGCGTCGATCTTTGCCGATCGTTTGCCTCAAGAAAGTGAGGAAAAATCGCCTGAAATTAATTCCGGTGCGAATTGGGGCGAAAAACGGGGAACCGTGACGGTTGACTTTCCGCAAGGAGCGTCAAAACGAAATATCACATTTCGATTGAGCGGGCTGGCCGAAGGGATCAATCAGGGGGTGATCCGATTGACAACCTCCGACGCGCTCGATATCAACGATCGGATTTACTTCACGGTCAATGTGCAACCACCGTCACGTCTTTTGATCGCGTCGCCGTCAGGTCGTGAGGCGATGTTTTTGCAACAGGCGTTGGCTCCGAGCAGCTTGAAACGAAGCGGAATCGTGCCGTTTTTGATTGAAACAACGACGCTTGCGGAGCTTGAAACGTTTCAAGTCGAAGATTTGTCGAAATATCGTGCGATTTTTCTCCCCGACCCGCCCCCCCTTTCGTCCGTTTGTTGGAAGAAACTTGCCGATTACGCCGCTGCCGGAAACGGAATTGCCCTGTTTCTGGGACGGAATGCCGAACCTGTCTCGGAATTCAATATTGCCGCCGCGCGCGAATTGCTCGGAATGACGTTTCAAGGACAAGTGCAAATTGCGGATGGAGATGTTTGGCTCGCTCCAGATTCTTTTCAGCATCCGGCACTTGCGCCGTTTCGTGAGGAAAGCCTCAACGAAATTCCGTGGCATGTCCTCCCGGTTTTCCGATATTGGGCCGTCGACAATCTTGCGCATGGGACAGACATTGTGATCCCTTATTCCGATGGTCGTCCTGCCATGATGACACGTCCGATCGGCCAGGGAAACGTGTTGGTGATGACAACGCCGGTCTCCGATTTGCCGAACGATGATCCCTGGAATCTGTTACCGACTTCCGTGGAAGCACCATGGGTGTTTCTGATGCTTTGTGACGGAGTGGCTCAATTTCTGACCGGCACCGGAGAAAAAAACTACAATTATCTGTCCGGCCAACTGGTGACACTGCGTTTCGAAATGCCCCAATTTTCGGCATCTTTTCCGACATCAAGTGTCGTGACACCGCCGACGGGTAACGGCATTCGTGTCACAACGGACACCGTTCGAAAAACGATCACTTTTCCTGCCGGTGACCCGCTTGGAAATTATATTGTTTCGGCGGGCGGAACAGGGGGAGGGGGAAATGCCAACGGATTATCAACCAGCGGATCGTCAGGCCGCCTGCAAAGTGGTTTCAGCGTCAATGCGCCGCCCAACGAATGGAATTTGACCCGCATGACGCCGGAGCGTCTCAGGGAAATCTTCGGTGATCGGCTGCAAATCATCAACGACCGGGCAAAACTCGAAGTCGGCATGTCACGAGTCCGGGTCGGTCGTGAATTGTTTCCGGGCATTTTGCTCCTGTTGGCAATCTTTTTCTCGGCGGAATACCTGCTTGCCAACCGTTTCTCTTGATTTTTCCCTTAATGTCAGTTATTGTGGGAATACCTGCCGTTTTACAAAAGGTTGGACACGAAAATCAGAGCACGAAGCGTCAGCGAGTGCCAGGAAATAGCAGCCCGGAGCGTAAGCGACGGGGTATTGTTCCGATGGCTCATCCACACCGCATCGACCCCCGCGCTGACGCTTGGGGCTGCTATTTTTGAACGTTTGCCGCAAGAATCAGAGCACGAAGCGTCAGCGAGTGCCCAAGTAGGATTAACATCACAACCCACAGGAGCCTTCCCATGTCATCATCTTCACATTCCCGCCGGAAGTTTCTCGTTCACTTCACTGCGGCGGCGGGAGTTGTTTTGGCGGCGTTGTTCTGCTTGTGTGGCAACATCTCCCTGGCACAAGTGCAAACAGGAGAAGGCAAAAGCACCTTCAGTTCAAGCCAAAAACCTGTGATGGAACCCATCAAAACCGACACGCCAAATGTTGTCACTCAAGACGGCAAGCAGGCGGGTGAGCGCATAGTATTGACGGTGAAAGGCGTGGAATACCCGTTCCGCTGGTGTCCTGCGGGGACGTTCACGAAGGGGAGTCCGGAAAGTGAACCAGGACGGTCTTCCGATGAAACGCAGCATGAGGTGAGGTTGACGCAGGGTTTTTGGATGCTTGAGACGCAAGTCACGCAGGAGATGTGGGAGAGCGTGACGGGTGAAAATCCGAGTTATTTCAAAGACAGTAAGAAACTTCCCGTGGAGCAAGTGTCGTGGAATGATTGCCAGGAATACATCAAGAAGTTGAACGCCATGAATTCAGCCCCGAAAGGTTACAAGTTTTCGTTGCCGACGGAGGCACAGTGGGAATATGCGTGCCGGGCAGGGACGAAAACGGCGTTGAATCACGGCAAGAATTTAACAGACGAAGAGTACAATTGTCCGAATTTATATGAAGTGGGTTGGTATGATTGGCAAAACAAGGAAACGAAGACACACGAAGTGGGAGGAAAGAAGCCGAATGCATGGAATTTATATGACATGCACGGTAACGTGTGGGAGTGGTGTTCGGATTGGTACGGGGATTACCGCGTGATGGACCCAGTGGGGCCTTCGACTGGCTCGGACCGCGTCCTTGGTGGCGGGGGCTGGAGCAACTTCGCCGAAGGCTGCCGGTCGGCGTCCCGGTACTACTACGGCCCGTCGTACCGGAGCTACGACGTTGGCCTCCGGCTCTCCCTAGTTCGCGAAAAGTAAGGAGGCAGGGACGGAGGAGCGCAGCCGACCGTATCAGAGCCGGAAGCGTAAGTCACAGTCAAAAAATAACATGTCACGTGATTTTTTGCTGTTAGTCCATTGCTTGCATCGATTTACGCGGCGGTTGGATTCGTTCCGAAGCCATCATGATAATAAGATAGGTCGTGTTTTTTAACGCGGAACTCGCGGAAAGACGGAAACTGCGGAATTTATTGTGAGACGTTCCCTTGAAATTTCCGCGCCTTCCGTACTTCCGCGCCTTCCGCGTTAAAAAAGACCCGGAATAACCCGTTTTCGTGTTCTGAATGAAATGATCATATTATTTGAGGAGAATCATCTTGACGAAGATAAAAAACAAAATTCGAATTTTTTTGATGTTGTCGGTTGCCGCTGTTGCCGGTCAATGTATTGCATTGGCGGCAAATGAGTTGATTTTATTCGACGCGAAATCATCGCCGGTCGAATCCGTGATCCGGCAGGATGTCACGCTCGAAATCAAAAACGGCGTGCTCGAAGTGACGACGGGACTCGAAAACCGTTGGCCTGGAATCCAGTGGAACGGGAATTGGAATCTTGAAAACAAAGAACTTTTGCTGGTGGTGACCAATCACGATTCGCAGGAAATGAGTCTTCATTGCCGGTTGGACACCCCGGACCCGAGTGCCAAAGAGATGGGGAACACTTATACGGCGAACGCGACCATCGCTCCGGGCGAGACAAAAGAATGGCGAATTCAGTTGCCGCAGTTTGTTCCCGTTGCATTGCGGGACAAATTTTTTGGAATGCGCGGCACGCCGTTTGGAATGAACCTTCCGTCGAAAGAAAGCACGTTTGATCCGAAATCCGTTTCGGAATTGCGGTTTTTCGTCAATCAATCGAACGCGGTTCAGCATTGGGGACTTGAAAAGATCGTTGCCGTTGCGAAGGAACCGTCTGCGGTTTCCGCCGCTCCGGTCGACCGTTTTTTCCCGATGATTGACGCTTACGGACAGTATATGCACAAGGATTGGCCGGGAAAAATTCACAACGACACGGATTTCAAAAAAGCGATCGACAAGGAGCAGGCGGATATGACCGCAAATCCCGGTCCGAACGACCGCAACAAGTATGGCGGATGGTCGACCGGCCCGAAACAAAAAGCGACCGGTCACTTTCGAACGGAAAAAATCGATGGCAAATGGTGGCTGGTCGACCCGGACGGATGCCTGTTCTGGTCGCACGGAGTCGATTGTGTCACGGAAAACAACGCCGTGACTCCGATCACCGACCGTGAGTTTTATTTCGCCGGCCTTCCGCAAAAAGACGGCCCGTTCGGTTTTTGTTACGGCTCCGGAAATTGGGCGCCACACAATTATTACGAAGGTCGCGGCCCTTACGTGACATTCGATTTTTCCACCGCCAACCTGAAACGGAAGTATGGGGACGACTGGCGGCAAAAATTTGACGACCTGGCGCACAAACGTCTTCAAAATTGGGGAATGAACACGATTGCCAATTGGTCGTCGCCCCGTATCTATCAGATGCGTCGCACCCCGTACACCGAAACGCTGAATATCGACGCCCAGCCGATTCGCGGAAGCGACGGCTATTGGGGAAAATTCCTTGACCCGTTCGATCCGGCATTTCGCGATTCCCTGCGACGCTCGGCGGAACGTGCCGCGCGAACTTCGGGAAACGATCCGTGGTGCATCGGCTATTTCGTGCAGAACGAAATCAGTTGGGGGGACGAAACGTCGCTGGCCGTTGCCGCTTTGATGTCTCCTTCCGACCAGCCGGTAAAAATCGCGGTGGTCGATTTATATTTGAAAGCGAAATATGCGGCCGTTGAAAAACTCAACGAAGTTTGGGGAACAGCATACAAAAACTGGGACGATCTTCTCGCATCGACGGCAAAACCGGACATGCAAAAAGCGAAGAGCGACCTGGAAGCATGTTACACGCTGATTGCAGAACAATACTTCCGTGTCATCAAAGAGGAACTGCAAAAAGCGTGTCCCGACAAACTTTATCTGGGATGTCGTTTTGCCTGGGGAAATGAACTGGCCACTCGTGCTGCGGCAAAATACTGTGACGTGATCAGCTTTAATCAGTACAAATACCATCTTGATGATTTTCGCCTTCCGGAAGGGATCGACATGCCGTGCATCATCGGCGAGTTTCATTTCGGGGCTTTGGATCGCGGAATGTTTCACACCGGACTTTGCCCGACCGAATCGCAGGAAGCCCGCGCCGCAGCATACCGGCGTTATCTGATTTCGGCACTTGAAAATCCGTATATTACCGGAACGCATTGGTTTCAATACATGGATCAGGCAACCACCGGTCGCGGTGACGGCGAGAATTATCAAATCGGACTGCTCGACTCGTGCGACACCCCTTATCCCGAGACGATTCACGCTGTCCGGGAGATCGGCAAAATCATGTACGAACAACGAATGAAAGCGAAAAAGACAGAATAAGCATTCACCACAAGGGCACGAGAAAACTCAGGGATCAGGGGACAGGAATACAAAATCAAGTCCTCCTGTCCCCTGACAACTTCACCCTTTATTGTGATTTCGTGGTGAAAAATGCTTGTGCTGTCGTATCAGGACCAGGGCTAATTCATTGGAGACGACAGGATTTCGCCGGGGACGGGCCAATCGTTTTCGTCCCAATGAAGCGGACGTATCTGTGTTTGGCGTCCGATTTGAGGCGCATCGGCACTGTATGCGGCGAGAATCAACCAGTCGTTTGTTTGCCCGGTTCCCGACGACGTCCGGAAGAATCCGTTGTGTCCTGTCCCTTTCCATTTGTCGGTGCTTTGAAGAACCAGAGTGCCGCCCCCTTCATCGAGACGTTTTCCATCACGGTCAACAAATGGACCAAGTGGTGACGTGGAACGACCGACCATGATGCGATACGTGCTCTTGACGCCGTCGCAGCAGCTTCCCCAGGACGTGAACAAATAATAGTGATCGTTGTGCCGCACGACGTAAGCCGCTTCGATCGACATGTCATTGTTTGAAGCTCTTCGCGCCACGGCAAGATAACCGTCGGGAATTTTCAGTTCCCCGTCGCGATACTTGAAAGGCTTGCCTGTCTCCGGATCGACTTCGACCGCTTTGATGCCGGTCCAGTACGAACCCCAATAGAGGTAAGTTTTCCCGTCATGGTCGACAAACAGTGCGGGATCGATCGCATTATAATCGGTATGGTCAGGGTGCGACTCTAAAACGATCCCCAGATCCTCCCATTTGTAATCGGGACTCGACGGGTCAAGCGTTTTGTTGACTGCCAGTGCAATCAACGAACGTTGGCCGCCGAAAGTCGAAACGGAATAATAGACGTGATAAAAACCGTTGAAGAAAACAATGTCGGGTGCCCAGATGTTTCGCGCGCCGGTGATTTTTTGCCCCGCCCATGCCGGAACGGCCTCTTGAAAAACGGAGCCGGTGTTTTCCCATTGAAGCAGATTTTTGCTTCGGTAAATCGGAATCCCTCTACCGGTCGTCAAGACATACACCCCCTGTCCCGTGCGGGTCTTCGATGGCCGTCGGGTCGGGCGTGTTGTGCGGAATGACCGCTTGCTCCGTCCTGGGTTGCGATATCTCACGTTGCGGTGTCTTGCGAAAGGTATCGGCGTATTCTTTCCAAAGATCGTCAAGTTTTTTTCCGGTCGATTTTTCGAAAATGTCATCCTGATACGTTCTGTCGCGCATGGAGACGTTCAGTTTTTTCACAAAATCCTTGTCATAATTTTTTTCGATCCAGATGAAAAAACCGGCCGTTGTTTTATAGGCATCACGATAGCTGGCGCGATCGGGATTAATTCGCGGCATCGGGGCATCCGGCTCATAATGCGCATGACGGATATAATCGGCAATTCCTTCCGTGACCCAGCCGGGTCCGGTGCGTCTCGGATAACTTTGGATGACATGAACCAATTCATGGGCGACCATTCCGAAATCGTCCGGTTGTTTTTTGATCCAATCGGCGGAAATATGAATGACATTTCCTGCGGTTCCCGCCACGCCGTCCATTTTTTCAAAAACCAGTGTCACTTCTTTGGGGGGCACAAAACCGTCCGATTCGAGCAAACGATCCATTTTGGGATACCATTCGACGACAAGTTGTCTGGCTTTTTCCGCCCAATCCGCGATCCCTTCCTGTTCTGCAACGTCCGGTCTGATTTCAACCGTCACTTTTTCGAGCCGTGACACGATTTCTTTTGAATCGGGCGGCGTCGGCTCTTGCGCCAAAACAAAAGACATCGTCAGGTGAAAAACAAGAGCCGTCAGCACGATGGATGCGTTTCGAAGCGGCATTTTCCCGGGATCAATGGTTTTCATCATAAGTATCTCTTTGAAAAAAAGGTGTCTGTCATGTTGGTATACCGTAGCCGGTATGGGCGGCAGCCTTCGGCCTCGCGCAACCGTCCTGCCTTGCAGGACTTCCGTGTTCCACATCCAGAATTTCCAACCGGCTTGAGTATATAAAAGGAATGGTCTACGGGGGATCATCACCGCCGTCGCACCACGGATTGCATCGGATCACTCGCCATATTCCTTTGATCGTTCCGCGAATGGGGCCGTATTTTTTGACGGCACCGATAAAATAATGGCTGCACGAAGGCTCGAAACGGCAACAATCCCCGGCCACCATGCGGACGAACGGATTGATCCCCCATTGATAAAACCGTACCAGGGCGATCAATAAAAACGTGACAGGGATTGTCAAACAAACGCGGAGCAGTTGTTTCATTCAACAAACGTGAGCGGTGAGTGTTAGCGGTCGGGCTTGTCCGATGAAATTAGGCAATGGTGCGATAGGGATGGTCGGAAAGTGAATCGGCGGATTGATCAAGCAATGTCGTTCCCCCCAGGTCATTGGAAAAACGGAGCGTGTCCGGTTCCATCGAATTCAACCCGACAAACTGATGTTCACCGCCCAAAAAACGCTGGTTCATGCCCGCCATTTCCTGTTCCCAGCGATGCTTGTAGTCAATGGCGAGAAATCCGACATAGAACGCCGCGATCACCGAACCGATCGCCAGTATCAGCAACACGGCTTGTTGCGCGGTATGACCGTCCGGTGCCGTCGCTTTTTTATCTTCATTGTTTTTTGAGGCGGGTGTTTGCGCGGCAAGATCAAGATAGTGTTCCTGTTGACGAACGACGCGGTTTTTGAGCGTCCCCGAAACAGGATCAATCAAATAAAAGACATCATCGCCGACCTGTTTCACCTCGACGGTCCGCTGATCGGTCAATATTGCATACCATTTTTTCGTGAGAGAATCCTGAATAAATTGAGTGGCAAGCAGCGGGGCATCGGGATTCGTGACCGTTCCCTCTTTGGGCTGTTCCGGGGCCTTGACCGGGTTCTCCGGAGGAAGCGTGACCGGTTTTCCGTTGCGTGCCAAATCCGACATTCCCTTAATCTGTTGCAGAGATGTCATGAGCCTGGGGGCAGAGACCTTTCCCTGCGGAGGAGGCGGCATTTCATCAAGAATTTTGTTCGGATTCGAGGAAGAATTTCCCTGACGGGAAGTGCTGCTTGAGGCACTGACGGAAAAACGATCAAAACTGGAATCATTCTGGGGATAATTGACGACATATTCGATCTTTTCTTTTCGCGGGCGTTCGACTTTCATTTCACCAAGCTTCGGCAGTTGATCCTTCGAAATCTGCCACAAGTAATACGGAGAGAGTGACGTGTTGAAAACATCGGCACCGTAACAACATGCCGTTGTCAGGAGAGCCGTCAACAGCAGCGTTGACAAACCGACACCGCTCGCTAACAACCGGGATGTTGTGCGTTTCAGAAAATCGTTGACGGAAAAAAAAGTGGTGAGGAAAGTCATATTTTTGATTAATTAATTTGTCACCGGTTCGGCTTTTCGGAAAGCGGCGGCAAGGGCATGTGGCACACCGGCTTCGGCGGCGATGACGATCGCCCGGTTTTCCGCGACTTTCGCTTTCATTTCCTGCGCGACGGCAAGAGCCAAAGCCCGGCGTTCCTCCGCTTTGGCCTGGGCGACCCGTGTGTCGGCTTCCGCCTGATCGACCTGCAAACGTGCGCCGATGTTTTGCCCGACTTCGATTTTCGCAATGTCAATCGACACAATCTGGAACGCCGTTTGCGAATCGAGTCCCCTTGTCAACACGGCACGCGAAATGCTGTCCGGATTTTCCATCACTTCAAAATGCGTCTCCGAGGAACCGATCGCTGTGATGATGCCTTCGCCGACACGGGCGATGATCGTGTCTTCCGTGGCACCGCCAATCAGGCGTTCCAGATTGGTTCGGACGGTCACTTTGGCCGAAACCTGCAATTCAACGCCATTTTTGGCAATCGCGCTGAGAATGGTCCGGTTCCCTTTTTTCGGGTCGGGGCAGGCAATCACTTTCGGATTGACGCTGGTTCGCACCGCTTCCAACACGTCACGGCCTGCCAGGTCAATTGCCGCCGCCTGATCGAAATTGAGGTCGAGACTCGCACGCTGGGCGACGATCAACGCCTGAATCACTTTCGGAACGCTTCCGCCGGCAAGGTAATGCGCCTCAAGTCGCCGGTTGGTGATCCCCATCGGCCCGCTGATTGGTAATCCGGACTGCTTCGCCATGATTTTTGCCTGCATGATGATTCGCGAATTCACCTTTCGCAGGCTCATGCCGACCAGACTCAACAGACTCACTTGCGCGCCGGACATGAATCCCTGGAACCAAAGTGCCCCAAAATTGAAAAGCATGATCAAAAACACAAAACCGATCAGGCAAAGCACCACTATTCCGAAAACAACAAAATGTGTGGTGGTGATCTGTGCAAAAAACGATGCGATTGATGTCATGTTCGGCCTCGTGACTGGACACAAAATAATGGGGAATTCAATGGCAGATACAACGGCACACAATATTAAACAGGAAATGGCAGTCGTCCGCAATGCTTTGGCGAAAAAATCCGGCATTTCACGTAAAATAAAGGGAAAAACGTTCCATTTATCGAATATTATGCGGATTATGGCTCGCGCATCCCCGGCTCTTTTCTTCAGGGAACTTCTAAAAATTCCTTTGACGAACCGGAATCTGTGATTCCGGCCTCTTCAAAATGCGGCGTTTTCGAATGTGAATCCACGTTGCGAAGTAATAAATAGAGGTGCCCTTCAATAAGAATTTTGCCTAAAACGCAACTTTCGGGGCTTCTTTTTCCGACGGATTGGTCACTTCGAACAAAGACGCCTCTTTGAACGCGAACATGCCGGCGACGATGTTCGACGGGAACGTCTCACGGGCGATGTTGTAACCGGCCACGCAGTCGTTGTACGATTGTCGTGCGAAAGCGACCCGGTTTTCGGTCGAGGCCAGCTCTTCCTGCAAGGCCAGCATGTTTTGATTGGCTTTCAGATCGGGATACGCTTCCATGACGGCAAACAACCGTCCCATAACGCCGGTCAGCATCGATTCCGCTCCGGAAAGCCCCCCCATCGCATCGGCGTCGCCGGGATTGGCGGCGGCCCGCTGATTGGCCTGCAACGCATTGCTTCTGGCCGCAATCACCGCTTCGAGCGTTTCCCGCTCGTGTTTCATATATCCTTTGGCGGTTTCGACAAGATTGGGAATCAAATCGTAACGCCGTTTCAACTGAACGTCGATTTGGGCGAACGAATTTTTGTAACGGTTGCGAAGCGTGACCAGACCGTTGTAAATTCCGATTCCCCAAAGAATCAGGACGATCGCAAACAAAAGCAAACCGCCCAAAACGACTAAAATCACTCCAACCCAAACTCCCAGTGGCATCATGAATTCCCCTTTTTTTCAGATTTTTTACTGAAAACATTCTTTGTATTTTTTATTCATGGTCTCGTCCTTTTCCCCCAAGGATCAGAACAACCGCAAGCAAAAGAATGACACACACAACCAATATCGCCCCGATTGATATAACCATCATGATTCGTCTCGTCTTTTTTCAGATTTTTTACTGAAAACACCTGACACTTTATTTAAGAGTTGCGAAAAAATAAGTTGTTCAAAAAATAGCAGCCACAAGCGTAAGCGCGTGGTTGATAACCCGTCGCTTACGCTCCGGGCTGCTATTAAAAAAGACCACGTTATTCTTCGCGAGTCCTTATTCGTCATCATCGTCTTTCTTTTGAGGCGTCGCGGGGGACATCAGGATGATTCCCAGCAAACCGCCCCCCAATGTGATCAGGGTCGCCCCCGACAAAAAAAGAAACCAGCGAAGCATGATTCCACTCCATTCCATTCGAAACATGAAGGGCGACAACCCAACAACATCCCTTTTGCTTATTATAGAGGAAATTTCATCGGTTTGCAATTGCAGAAAATGCCAAAAACAGTCACTTCCCGACAGATGACAACGGGCAGGACTCGCAATGGGGGGCCGATTTGAGACAAAATTCGCGTCCCACTTGCACCAAAAGGGCATGAAGCTCGTTGAACACGGCGGTATCACGATCAAACGCCTCGTAAAATAATTGTTGCATTTGTTCGATACTTGATTTTTTCATGTCTTTTTTATTGTCGGACGATTCATTTTGTTCAAGCATTCCGTGCCGGACAAGCACCCGTTTCGTGTAATCGTCGATCGGACAGACCGGATGGTTGGCGGCGTACAGCAAAATCATGTCGGCGGTTTCCGGCCCGATTCCCGAAATGGCAAGCAACTCGTTCCGTACCGTTTCGGTTGGTCGCGACAGGAACGGCATCAATTGACCGTTCCATGTTTTGCAAAGATGCCCGACCAACTGCCGGATTACCGCGACTTTCGCTTTCTGGCGTCCGACGGGACGAATTTTTTCGAGCAATGCGTCGTCGGAAATTTTCTGCAACCGGTCGAGTGTCAACAAGCCGCTGTTTTTCAACCCGCCGACCACCCGGGACGCAACCGGCCATTGACTGTTCCGCACAAGAATCAGTCCGATGATCACTTCGAGCGGCGATTCGGCAGGCCACCATTTTTGCGGACCGTAATGTTTGAGCAACCGCTCGAATATTTCCTGCAATGTCAGCATGGCCGGCCGGTGATCCTGCGTTATCTCTTTGGCATTTGACTCCGATTCCGGTTTATTTTCCGGTTCCGGATCATGAAAAACGAAAATTTCCGGAAGCACGTTGACCCGCCACAACTGGAAATTTCCGGGATGCGGCACAGGTTCGCACCGTTTCGGATTTTCAAGCACCCAGCACCAGGGGCCGATCGCCATTTCCTTTGCCCGGGGTCGGTCGCCGTATTTTTGCAGATAATCGACCAGCGGCAACACCTCGGTGATCTCGACCGAACCGATGATCGCCCCTCGCGGATACCCGTCGGGGAGCGGACAGCCGAGTTGCATCAGGATTTGCTCCGCCGATTCGTCGGATTCGAGCGACTGGCCGCTGTGAATGAAAATCGGACCGCGATGCTCCGTGTACCACTCGCGATTTTCGACACACTTGTAACCGTTCACGATCGCCCACGCCCACGGCCCATGCAGCGTCAACGCTTTCACCGGCAAATTCATACGCAACTGACCTTTTGGAGATTTGTACTGTTTTTACGATGTTTTTGAAAAATATTGGTATGGACACAAAAGTTGAGAGCGATTCCAACCGTATTGGCCACGAATACCGCAGCTTCCGTTGGTCGCTGCTATCAAACTCTTACTGTGCTGGAAATAAAAAATAAGCGTGTCCGGTTCATCGCCGGTCCCGCCGAAATGAACCAAATGTCCTATTTTACGAAACTTTGATATTTCGGCGCA
>JGI20166J26741_12245584_pt1 | contig 17908 bp, 15 predicted proteins | sample TergutCu122P5_FD_26741 | JGI IMG/M metagenome (IMG submission 26741)
ATATATATATATATATATATATATATATATATATATATATCATCCTAGAACCAGGTTGTAAGTTCTCATTGCTGTAAAACCATTTTTTAATATAAGGATGCCGCCTTATCACAACTGGATTTCTAAAAATTGTTGGCATGCATTTAACATTGAATGTCTGTGCATAGGCTTTTCTTATTCGCACCTCAGAATTTCGCAACGATGTATGTTGAAAAACGGGAGTTTCAGTATAGAAAACAGAACGTGACCTTTAGCTCATGATTCGTGAAGCACTCAGTGCTGTGATTTATTTAAAATTTAGTTTCTGTGGCCTCTAAAAGAGTCTAAAGGTAAAGATAAAGGTAAAGTACACCCTAGAACAGGCCACGAAGACCCATATGGGGAGTACAGGTATATCTCTACTCTTTCTTAAACCTCGTCGCTAGTGGGGGTGGTTGGTCAACGCCACGATCCAGCTGCTTTACCCCCGGGAAAGACCCAGTACCCATTGTACAGTGGGCTGGGTGGGCCCCAGGGCCGGTATGGACGAGTGCGGAAAATCTCCCCCCCACCGCGATTCGATCCCCGAACCGAAGCGAGTTGCTATACCGACTGAGCTATGCCGGCTCCCTCTAACAGAGTCTGACTGAAAGAAAATTTGAAATTTGGATGTGTGGTCATATCGATGAGGCTGGCGCATCAGCCGGTCTATGTGGGTCTACTGAGTCCCTCCCTTAGACTTCTCAGATATTAGGTTTAATTTATATAGCTCTGCATTACGTTGCGCGCAGTTGATCGACAGCGCTGTTCAGGGAGCCACCAGACTGCAGACATTTTGCATGGGTTCAGGTGTGCGGAGATTGTAAACTGTTCTGTTATGTTCTCGCACTATCGATGTACACTGTGACAATCGACTTTAAACTCGAGCAAGATAGATAAATTCGTTGTCAATTATTTGGCGGAATTTTTGACGTAAATAATCGAGTGAACCCCATGTTAGACGGACCGTGCCATGAAATCCACATGCTTACGTAAGAAAAAGTCTTCCCTAGTGGTCTTACAAACATGATTAAGCAAAAAGAAAGAAAAAAACACTTTTTTTCTTTGCTGGGTCTGGTTCCTTTTGGATGCACTTTTTGCAAAGTAAATGCGCAAACGTGTGAAGAGGACAGGCCTGTCCTTCTGCCTATCGCTTGGTATCTGCCCCTCAACCGGTGGACATTGTTTTAAATTCTATCGTGGGGACTTCCACTAAATTTATAAATAAAGTCCCATTTTTATTCCCTTTGATTCTACCAAAGTCCAGTTTGTTTAAGGCCGTGGAACCTGCACACAGCCATACGACTGTCATTCAAATTTCGTACAATTCGATGTGAGAGATCTTTGCCTAAAATAAGTCCGCAGTTTTTGCCGTCTGTGTACCCATATTGACCAGCTGAATATCCAAAGCCTGAGTTACGTCAAGCAAAGAACTCCGCTGGGCATTCTGTGTTAAGACATTGAGGACTGCAGCATTAACTTCAGGACCGATCTATTCCTATCCCTGTCCCTTCGGCATTAGAAAAGGCTATTCTCCCCGCGTTTCCACATGCTGCTTCGTCGATCGAAGTGATGTTAGGTTGGCCTATTCCATGTCTTTAACTTCTTGATTTATTACACTCTATTTTTATTATTATTTGAGTTTTCGACAGCTTTGTCATGCAAAGTGGAACAGTTTTGTAACAAGTGCTGAAGAATCCGAAGGGCGCCTCACGCAACAATATTTGTCACGCGAGACGCAGAAAGGGGTCCACCTGTTGAGACGGCACGTTTTCTGATGTCATTTTGTGTTCGGTGACAACAACATGGTGACTTGGCGTTACGTAGCCATTCAAAACGCACTGTTAAAACAACAAAATCTTTCTTTAGCTGCGCAACAGACTTAGACATATGTTGTGGCCTATTTTGTATTACGGAATAACGTTGGAGTTTTTCCCGGAATTTCTTGCTTACGAAATCAGGGGGTTGTTTTTATCTTGTTATCGGGAAACGTGTGCAGATGACGTGTGAAATGTGTACAAGAATTTCATTCAGACCAGCAGTTCATGCCTGTTTGTTTGTAACAATGTAGATTAGAGCGCGCCGCGCTCCGAGTGCTATCTAGTCAACCCGTAGTACGCCGCGGCCATTCCAAACGTCACTTCCTCTGATTTCCGGTCTCAATTTCCCGGCCGGCTGCCACTGACAAGTGACGGACGGACCGCGGCCCAGTCAAACGTTTGTGACCAGGCAAAAAATACTGAGTGAGTCACTGGTTACAACGTGTGTGAGTGTGTGTTTGTGAGAGTGTGTTAATATATTTCGCAAGTGAAACTGTAAATATTGTAAAATTTTATATTGTACAAGTTTATAGTAGCAGTCTGTATCTTACTGTACAAGTTTAGAAATAAAGCCGACCGTAGCTCAACACAGCGAAACAGTGACACTTCTTTTGTGACAACGGCAGAACGCAGGCCGCCCTTACAGGTGAGTGACAGACAGACGTACTCAATAATATTATCCCAAGACTTTCTCTCTTCCAGTCACCGGACAGCTGCCAAAACACCAGTCGCTTCCTGTCTATCCGTACGCAGGCTTCCTAAAATCGTTTTCCCACACATTGCATTTGATATGTCGTCTTCAAACAACCATCGAAAGAATCCATGGGTCTCCAACCTGCGACCTGCGGCCATATTTGTCAGTTACGTATATACTATAAAAATTACACAATAATTCAGGTGGTTAACTATACCGCATATTGCTACTTTTCAACGTGCGGCCAGCGAACCGACACACAGTAACGTGTGTGGCTCAGTGCCATGAAGAGGTTGGACACCCATGTTACAGGCCACCCTACGGGAAAGAGAAATTAAAACCAATTCCTTAAAGGTAACGGAATATGAATGTTAGAGCTACCTGGTAGCGTTTCAAAAATGTTAGTGAGGAAAATCATGTAGACTGCTTTTTGGATACAAGTTAGTAAATCAGACTCGCTTTGCCGCTTTTGCTTACAGTGAGGTCGTTGCATGAAATGAAGGCAGACTGGGAAGGTCATATCTATTTGTTTTCAAACGTGTTAACCCCAAAGCTGTAAAGTGCGATGAAATTAGGTACTCGGAATTCAGTGCAGTTCGTTAGACTGTAGTAAAAATGGAGCTGCGAACTGCATTAAACTGCGAACTACATTAACCTGCAAACTACATTCAACTGCGAACTACATTAAACTGCGAACTGCATGAAACTGTGAACTACATTAACCTGCGAACTACATTAACTTGCAAACTACATTCAACTGCGAACGACATTAACCTGCGAACTACATGAAACTGCGAAATGCATTAAACTGCGAACTGCATTAATCTGCGAACTACATTAACCTACGAACTACATTAACCTGCAAACTGCATTAAACTCATATTTAAAGATTTTTGAGTGGCACATCGCACAAAATAAGCCTAGGCTATATTTTACAAATGATAGTTTTCACTAAAGTTAACAGTTTTCATTGGAATTAGTTCTGATGTGCTTTCTCATAGCATTCGTGGTTATATCTTGATGCTACCAGGTTTAAGTCTAAGGTAAATGAAGACAAGAGACCGAGTCTATGAGTGGAGCTGCAGTCCGGTTGGTCTGCATTTCCACAGAAGCAGTTAAGGTAAAAAGATGACAATAATAAAAATAAATGGTGAAGGTAAGGAAGACATACGTAGTAGGAGGTACAGCTACACTCGTACTTAATCTCGGCACTAGATGGATGTTAGTGTTCAGCTCCACGCTCCGGCTGCTTTACCCCAGGAGGAAAAAACTCTGACCGATTGAATGGGAAAATAATAATAATAATAAGTGCTAATATAAAAGTACAAAACATAACATTACATGTAGCACAAATTGTAAATACAGAACAGCTGCAACAGTATACAGCTGGTGACAAAACTGGTTGCAGGTATATCAATTTAAATACATTACATAATTGTGGTAACAAGGATGATGATGATGACACTAATAATAATAATCAATTCCTGTTGTAAACGTGCAGATATTAGTAGGAAAAAATGTATAGCTCAGTAACATTACACACTACAAATTACATTTACTGATGATCCAGCAGAACTCATGTAGGCCTATCTTAGGGGCGCAATACATCGAGATCACACGCACGCACACACGCATACACACCAATCCCCTTGCTGATAGCTATGTTTATACTATTATAAAGCATACGTTTTTCTGCAAAATGTTACGTCAGCGCTGCCTCGTGTGTTCCAAATGCAACGATAATACCAAAAGACTTCTATTGGTCGAGAGGCTCAGTGCAATATGTCCGCTTTGATTGCAAGGTTTCAGATTAATAACAAACGAGTTTTGTTTGTCTTCCCTATTTTTGCTTGACACTGCGAAGTTCTCTGTTGACAGGGGGAGAGCAGTTACAGAAGTAGAAAATGATAACTTCTTTCAGGGCATTTCTTTGAGTGACAGAGATTTAAAATTTTAAGCATCGATTAATACACTGGTTAAAGCACATCTGTGTTGCTGTGGTTCCTGAAATTAACGAAATATACCTTGCCATCCAATACAAAGACTGTGGCGTTTTCAAGAAGTACGCAGTACGTTGACCCATTCGAAGTATGTAATTTTATTCATAAGCAAATATTATTTTTTTTAAATTTGTTAACTGTCACCATACTATTTAAAATTAAGATGTAGGTTAATGTTATCTATATTTCAATTGTCATGGGAGGCAAAAAATATTAACGCAGACTGATTCTTCCGGAATGGGACGCCGTGAACCGTTGTTGGTAGGTACCAGCGTTACAGTGGAACGTGAAGCCCCTCTCTTCAGGGTGGACGAGTGGTGCAGCGCCATGCCTCTATCTTCAGACCAGACGATTATTGGAAGATCCCCATGAGGGTGGTAACAGTACCAGAGTTCCATGGGAACCCCTGGAAATCTGGTACACATCTACTCAGCAATGAGACGTTACATCCCGAAAGAAATTAATTTCCATAGTAACAATGTTTTGAAGAACACACACGCACGCACGCACGCATACGCAGAAAGGTGTTTTCTCAGGATTAAAATGGACTGATGTTGCCATCTAACGTTCGAGTGTAGAAATTGACTGCGCCATCTGGTGGTCACAGGGAAGACCAACACACTCCTATACTGGATGATCTGTGCTCTTTTCTACCATTACAAATCTTTGCAGTCACGTATCATTTGCAGTAGCCATCAATCATATATATAATCTGTGCCATCAATGCTCATTTGTATGGTGAAGAATGGAGAACAAGGTGTGAAAGTGTGGCAGTGAATTTGACAGTCAGCAGAATTGTTAGTTGTATTTTTCTTTTTGTAGATGCGGGCTGTGTACTGTACAAAATTAAATGTTATCGCGGATATTTAGAGAGACTGAAAATGCTGCCGTGAATAGGAAGAGACAAATTGATACACTGAAAATATTCAATGACAAGTATGTACCATACCACATAGTATTTAAATTTTTGCTACTGCCAGACGAAGTGGTGTAACGTATAAAAAACATATGAAAGATGTGGTGAATGTTCTTTAGTTGCTAACCATCTACTTGGTTGTGTGGCTGGCTTTGCTTCCCAGTTTCACTGCTTGGTTAACTTTGTTAGTGAGATCTCCGATTTTAAATTTAACAGCTAAGAAGCCCGTATTTTAGTAAGGCGTATCTATAAAACTTGAGTTTAAAAAATCACGGAGTACATTATCATAACCACTTTCATGAGATTTGTATGAGAAAACTGACACGGTGGTACAATTATGTAATGTATATATTTTGAATACGACAAGTATTGAACTAAATGTGAAAGCAAAAATCATAAATTGCTGTAATTGAAAATTGTACATTTCATTTGTGTATTTCTCATAGATCTTAAACCATACACGACAGTGAACAAATGCAGTGCTCCCAAACGCCGAGCAGCGGTGAAGGAATGTTTTGCTTTTCTTAAGTTTCCAGAGTAGCCCTTGTTGGCTGTCATATATTTTAATCCTTCAGCATGGTGACATGAACTTTCCAATTTTTTATTTAGGTCTTCATCATCTTAATATGTAACAGAAGGCTTGTGATCCTTAAAATTCTCACTGCAGTGACTATGCAAATTGTTTTCTAGGGAGTGATGCCATGCAGTCTGACAAGAAGTTGCCAACATTGCTGTGGAGGAATCTGCTCTGTCCATTGTCAGGGTAGAACAGAGATTGCTCCAAAAAGTTGGTACCTCTCTTCCAGATTACATAATATCACATCACAGAATATAATAATCTCTGGTAGAATGCTTGTTTTGTTATTCTCATACTGCTTAGTCTTTGCAGATGTTCAGCCCACCAACCTCTGTAGTCCGTTTATTTTCTGTTCAATATAGTTATGACTGCTTAATCATTTTGAACTTCAAGCATGCATGTACATTCCTTTACTGATCTTAAAAATTTTATGTCTGTGGATTGAAGCTTTTTTGTACCTATATTCTGCTTTTCTACTTATGCTTTCCCCATTCAATACTGTTGGAACTGTCATTCTATTATAGACTTCTGGTGTAATTCTAGTTTAACCATTCAGATCGGACACACCAGATCAGACAAGACGAGAAACAATCAGGCTGACTGTTAGGAGCCCTGACAGCAGATTTAAGTCATTATGGCCCATTCACTTAAGTCACAGTTAGAAAAGACACATGCTGTGTAATGTTGACCAGAGTGTGATTACATTAGTCAGTATGCAGTCAGGAGCTCTTATCTGCGGTCAGGCTGGCAGTAAATGTGTATTACAATTAAACATTAGTTACATCGTAAGACAACAGAATGGTTATGACTTAGCCACAGTTGGCCACATGATGTGTCATATTACTGGGATCCTCAGTACACAGTTCTGTTGCTCCTTCTGTTGCAAGAGCACTATGACTCTGCCATTTGGTTTTATTGTGAAGTTATAAATATTTGTAACAAACAGTTTGGTCTTTTGTGTGGAAACTTCAATAATCTTTTCAAGGACAGGATCGTTTACTAGCCAGTCAGAAAGAACCTTCAGCTGCTCACTTTCTTCTGCTCAAGTATTGTTGGAAAATCTTGTGTTAGCACTGCAGTGTCCGTCAGGAATAAGATGTCATGAAGTTGTCATGAGTAGGAATGTTCCCTCTGCCACAGTCATAGCAAAAATTTTGACAAAACAAATTTTATTCAATTCAAAACAAGGAATACTTGCAGTTTAAATATGAAGTTTGAATATGACAATAGACTTGTTGCCTTTATATCTTATACCAAGTTCCTTTGAATAATTATTGAAAGCACATTATATTGGAAAAGTCATATAGATAAACTTTTACCTAAACTTAGTAATGGTCTACTGTGCTTACTCTCATTCGAATATGAATTATGATGTCATTTTCTGGGGTAATTCTCCATATAGTATAAATATTTTCAGGTTACAAAAAAGGGCAATTAGAATTATTACAAATCTAGGAATAGAGATGCCTGTAGATATCCATTTAAAGCACTAAAAATTCTTCCCCTTCAGCCTCAATATATTTTCTTGTTATTATGTTTTGTTGTCATGAATATGGATCAATGCAAGGTCCATTCAGATATTCGCAGTAAGGATATGAGACAAATTCTAATCTTCATGAGACTGCATCTAAATTGCCACTTTATCAAAGCGGTACGAACTCTGTGGGCCTTAAGATTTTCAATAGTCCTTTTTTTTTTTCCCCCCCCTTCTTCATATAAAAGATTTGTTCCATAATATTAAGCAGTTTAAATTTGTTTTAAGGAATTTTCTTTATTCAAATTCATTTTATATGTTGCATGAATATTTTGATTACAATAGTATCTAAGATTGTGGTTGGTTACATAATATACATTGTTTTATAATTACTTTATTTGTAACCTTTCATTACATTTCAGTGCATATCATATCTGTTCTTATTAAATTCATTGCCATCTTATATTGTGTGCACTAAGTCTTTGTTTAGTTGTATATAATATCTAATTCTGTTCAATGTATTATATTCAACAATAGATGTCTTCCAGCATTTTGCAGTTTTTATAATTTAATAATGCAGTAATATTATATTATTATATAATATGTGTCTTCTTTTACTGCTGTGTTTCTTGTTTGACATATTTTATCTTTTTCTAGTGTCTGTTACGACACTTATTTGTATATTTGTAATTTTTGACCAGTTCTATATCCCATGGTCTCACGCGCGACTGTTGGTGCATTTATTGAATGTGAAGTTGGTGCAGTAATTGAATGTGAATTTGGTGCATTAATTGAATGTGAATACGGAAAGGAGTGGATGGAAATAAGTTAATAAGAATCAGGTGGGCCCTGTGTGCATCGCTGCCCTGATGCAACATTGTATTCAGAAACTGTATGATACAGTGGTGTAGTGTCATATAGCTTGTTTCCACTCTTAGCAAATTTTATTGAATGATGGAGAGTGCAGTAATAATCCTTGCATTGAAGATGATCGGAGAGAAGTCATTTAGAATGCATTGTTTTCAGTCACACACATAATGAGCAGCATGTTTCTATGCATTATGAATGTTGGTGAGCTGAAGGTAATCAGTTTCAACATCTGTAAATATGGTGAGTTATCAAAAAATATGAAGACTAAGATATACAGAACTGTAATTTTGCCTGTTGTTCTGTATGGGTGTGGAACTTGGTCTCTCACCTTGAGGGAGGATCATAGGCTGAGGATGTTTGAGAATAGGGTGCTGAGGAAGATATTTGGGCCTGAGAGGGATGAGGTGACAAGGGAATGGAGAAAACTACACAGTGAGGAGCTTTATGGTCTGTACTGCTCACTAAATATGCGGGTGATCAAATTGAGAATAATGAGATGGAGGGGGATGTAACACATATGGAAAAGAGAGAGGTGCATATAGGGTTTTGATGGGGAAACTTGAAACAAAGAGACCACTTGGAAGACCTAGGTATAGATGGGATGGATCATCAAGAAGTTGGATATCAGGGCATGGAATGGATCTTGCTGAGGGTAGGACAGGTGGCAGACTGTTGTGGATGCAGTAATGAATCTTTGGGTTTCATAATATGCAGGAAATTTCTTAATTAGTTGAGGAACTGTTAGATTCATTGAAGGGCTGTGCTCCATGGAGTTCATTAGTTGGTTATCTAGTTATATGGCGAGTGGTACCCTTTTAAACGCCAATGCCTCAGATGGATGGTACATCTACAATGGATGGGTGACGTAAGAAGCACCAAGAAAATATTCCAAGCCAACTTAACAGCAAAAACAACTGTTTTTTATGGGAGGCGATTTCATGTCTTAATTTGGGCTGTTGTGACTACTGGCAGTGTAAATTTGCAGGCTCGCTCCTCTGTTTACTGCTGTTTGTTGTTTTGTTCAGGACAATCCGTGGCTGACTGTGGTACTTGCAGACTGTCATGGCGTTTGTTTGGTGTTGTGTTGTGTTATGCATATCTGAGTGTGCCAGGAACAGAAGAGAATGAGCATTTGGAAACTGATGGTACATGTGGGAGAATGCTGCTGTGATGCAGAATAGAGCCTCGTTGTTGTTGTTGTCATTGTTGTTGTTGTTGTTGTTGTCGTCGTCGTCGTCGTTGTTGTTGCAGTTCAGAGCATTATCTTGTAGTGTGCGAGAGATTTGGCTCATGATTGATATGTCAGCTCTTTTTATGTATGTTCACAAAGTTGCAAAGAGTGACAGTTTGCCATGTCCATCTGTCCATCTCTCTGCATGGAACAGCTCAGCTCCCACTACACAGATTTTCATGAAATTTTGTACTGGGGGAGGGAGGGTTGTTTACTGCAATCCATTAAAGAAATATAAGTGTGGCAAAAAAATCGGGCAAAAATAACAGGGACTTTACGTGAGGAGCAGCATACATTGTGACTGCGTTGGTGACAAGCGTTACCATGGTCGCCTTTGTTATCAAGGTTACCAGCACGTATGTGTGTGTGTGGATGGTCGCTGTGGCTGCACTGGTAACACATTTTCCATGATTATTAACCTTACCATTCATATTTTCTTGTTACCATGGTAATGTTGGTTATCAGAGTTACTATTGTTACCATGGTTACTAATGTTACCATTGTTCACTGGTTGCTGTGGTTGCATGAAGGCACTGGAAGGGCTTCGTCCTGCGGACATTTCCTGTCTTCTTTTAAGAGGCAATATTTTGTTCTGGAGACAGTCAACATGATAGGAAATGTTTACAGACCTTCCGGGAAAGTAGTAACCACATCAAACATGCAAGTACGAGACACATAACAATTCATGAAGATATGCTTGTGATTTCTCCATATTTAAATTTGAAAGTTAACGCACCAGTGTTAGTTGTCAGAATGTGTGGTTACGTCAGTGGTGTGAACTTTCACATTGTGCGTCCACGTGGTTTTTACATACATACTACAGAAATAACAAGAAATATGAGGAAGAATGATTTCACAGGAAGCTGGCATGATTGTTGATGCTAATAAGTTCATTTGCAGGTGTGTGTACTGGGATAGATCATGGCTACTTTGTTAATGCAACCTCATATATATTCAGGTCCATCTGAAGTAGATGAATTGTCTTTAAGTGACCAATAATACTGTGTGTAGTGTCACAGAGGTTCAGGAGGATGTTGAGTATCGAGTTGAGTTCAATGCTGGAGGACATGTCATGGCCATCCAAGTGTCTCTGCCCCCAGAGTTCCCTCTTGAGAAGCCTGTGCTCAAGGTCTCACCCCAGATTGACCACCCGTGGGTTAATGAGCAGTGCGAGATTATAGGTGCACCTGGGCTTATGAATGTAAGTGGTTTGGTTTGTGTGTGATGTTGCTGCCTTGTGGTGGTGCTGTCTGATGGTCTAACTGTCATTTGTTGTGTGCAGTTCACCGTTCACTCTGATCTGGGTCGTGTTGTGCAGGCAGTAATCCGAGAGTTTGAACGCAGACCCCCCCATCTTGCTGGAGAATCAGCTGAGGGCTCGACTGCTACCAGTCACAAAGGTAAGAACAGTTAGTCACCACAGGTGCGCTACTGAGGCATGCAGCACAATATTGTGTGGTGCAAACTGCCAAGTCTTGTGGTGTTCATGTTTTAGTTTAAGAATACTGATTCTTTTGCACTTAGGCATTTAGGTGAGACTGCTTATGGTTAGTACATTGCAAATTTTTTATACATTTCTGTTTGTGCCTGCTTTAGATAATTGTACTTCAAGATTACTAACTATTTGCCCTGCTGCATCTATGTTAGGCTGCATGGCATTGCTGTACTGCATAACTGTTAGTTGTGCCCTTCTGCATTTACTTTAGTACAATACATAGGTCACAGATTCTTGTGATAACAGACATCACAAGCTACTGTGTTAAAAAAATTTTTGCTGTGATGACTGTTTGCTGTCCTTATGTACCTTACATCTCTTGGTGAACATGTATTCTTCCAAATAATCAGTGAACACACATTTTATTCTGCTTTTATGATGTTGAATGCAAATCAGTATCATAACAAACAGCACAAGGTACCCTCTGACAAAACCATTTCTCATGCATGTTTCATTTTGCGTTAACTAGTCAATATTTCATGCAGTTTGAAGAGAACTGCCTGTTTTGTCTTTGTTTTCACTCTACATTTTGTTATGGACATGTTTTCTACCATGTAACCAGCAAACAGATAGTTCCTTCTGTAATGTGGAAAGGAAGTCTTAGTGTAGCATTAGATACTCTTTATCTTTGTCTGTGTAAGTCTGTTTGTCTAAAAGTGTGGTGGAGTGGTTCAACATTAAATTGTTGTGCCCAGGCTCACCTAATGTTCACAAGACAATGAGTGAAACTTGTTCTCTTACAAGTGTTTCCTTACAGTCATAATGGGACATGGCACCTTATGTGAACAAACAAGAGAACATTCTTGAGATGGTTCAGGGTAGTCCACAATTATACACTTGTAGAAGTGCTTGTTGCATCAATGCTTTGCATATGCAGGTGTGCCAAACTGTAGGTGAGGCAGATTTGTATCCTTATCTTGATCAGAGGGCTCATCATCTTGAACCAAGAGACATTGTTCGATGTGTGGATTTCTGCCACATTCTTATACCTGGGATAGTGTAAATATTTCACAAAACTTGGTGTACATAGTCTCATAAAAATCCACATGCAACACAGGTAATCAGATCCTGAAGGAGAGGTTTATTGAATGTATGGTTAGGTTAACTGAGCAGCAAGTTGATTGGACCATTTGTCTTTGACAACAATTTAACATGTGGCACATACAAATTCTTCCTGAGGAATGAGTTGCCAGGCTTGTTGGAACATACCATGTTTATTAAGTGGCCAGGTGTACTTCCAGCGTGATGGGGCTGAGTCACTTTACACCCAACATGTGAAGCAGTATTTACAGGAATGTTTCCTTGACCACTGGTTGGGTCATGGTGGCCCCCTTGCATGGCCACCAAGGTCACCAGATCTTACCTTGATTAATTACTATCTCTGGGGCCACATGAAGACATTTGTATATGAAGTAACAGTCGATTTAAGAGCAACACTTCGTCTTCGTGTTTTTGCAGCAGCAGCAGCAGAACACAGATGTACATTCACGCTGTAAATGGTCTTTCTTGTTTGTATAAAACTTAAACTGTACTTGGTGTCAGAAAAAGTTAACTGTAGTTTTTTTATCCTCTGTTTGATGCTGCATATTACTATCTGATTCTGCTACTATCACAACACATGTTGTTGCCTCTGACGATCCCCCCCACCCCGGTTAACTTCCTCTCTTATGTTTTACGCTCCTGTGGATAGGATCAGAGAAATTGTACGTGACATACAAACTTTCTTGAATATCTGGTGATGAATATTTGCATACATGGTACATTTTTTTCATTTCTGCAGAAAATAGGAATGCTAAATATGTAAATACATTATGTCCACAGTCAAATAACATGAGGCTGGGCTGTGAAATAATGTGATATTTGTCTGCTGCAGCCACTCAGAACTGGGACCCACAGGGCTGGGTGCTGCCAGTAGTTGGAATTGTGAAATATAATGGGTCTGCGTAGATTTTCCATTGGCAGAGAATTCTGGATTGTACGGTGTCAGATAAAACAGGTTTAACTGTAATTATCATGAAGAAATAAACTGTGAACATCAGACTGCCCTTGGATGGATTCTGATTGTTAGCACTTTTTTAATGTAATCATGAATCATAAGAGTGGGGAATGTATTGTGTGAGTAAGTGAAGTCCGTTCATTAGTGTAAAGTGGTAATTATTGAAGGAAAGGAAGGAAAGGTGTGTTGCTGGAAGATTTGTATACCAAATGAGCATCTGGAACTTGTATTAAAACTGGATGTTGTTTGTTGTCTTCATGACTAAAAATGTAAGTTAGGCACTTGCTGTGTTATAGGACAAGAGGCTCCAACTGATGGACGCACATCCCCAGTTTACATGATGCCAGCTTTTGCTCCTCAGCAAGTCATCTCATTCCCAGAGTTGCTGGACTTTTCAACTACGCAGCTGCAACAGCTGATCCAGAGCAAAGACAGATTGGATGAGTTCATCAGCAGGCTTCCACCTATGCAGAGGCTGAATAGCACAGTGGATGACATGATCACCAAGAATGAAGACCTGGCCAGTGAGTACTTTGAGTAGTAGGAATTAGTACTGACTATGATAAAAGTCTGCCATTGATGCCTGTTTGCACAGCGAACTGCATTTCATTATTCGGTTCAAATTTACATTGTGTATTCAGTAACAAAAACTTGCTTTTTAACATTTTATTTTGTATCAGAATGGGCGTCAGACAAGAAGTTGAAATTTTGTATGGCCATTTTGTCATAAACGTTCTGTTGAGTGGCTGCTGGATACAAGTTGTTACATAGTTACAGTGTTTCCCAGATGCAAAGTTTTCTTGTGTAAGAGGTGTGATTCTTGAAGTTCTGCCAAAACACCCATAAGAATAATCTTCCTGCGTATAATGTTCTTATGTAAAAATTTTTCTTTCTGTAGAAGTTGTTTTGTCCGATTTTTGTACAAGATTTCCCATTTAATACATTTAGAAGGCTGAACCTTACTCATTTATTGATGGTTAAACTATAGCATAGTTTATAATAATTTGAGGGCCAATTCATTGCTCGCACACACCCTTTGAGCTGTTCTTCTCCAGTAATGGTTTTGGTATTTACTAACTGAAGCTTGTCATAGAGCTGTTGCATTAGATGATAATGTGCAGTGACTGAATCAGCACTGAATACACGTGTAATGAGAGTCCCGTGGTGGATAAAGGTGCACCAGCGGCAACAACAAATGTCCATGGAGTCATATTTTTCAGTAGTTCACTGTGATTTGTGTTTTATGAATTTTCCTTCAGCTCTGCATTAACTGCATAGCAAGTTATAGTCATCACAGTTGAAATACTATGACAGTTGCTGGGGATTGGAGTACAGAAGTGGATCCAAAGAATGGGCATGTTTTGGCCTGCACATAGAAGAAGTTTTCCCCATTAAGTAGTTTCATTTCACTGGCCTGTTGAAAGACATGTAATGTTGGCAGCACTGTTTACAGAGGACTGTCTTGACTATAATTTCTGTGCTATACTGTGCAAGTTTCTGTACAAGGGGCTTTACCTAAGCTTGAGTCCCATTCTCTTAGCTCTAGGGCCAAGCTTAAGGATGCATGTAGGTACACACCTCCACTCCACCAGTTCATCATCATGATAAGGAGTTTATGCACACACAGAATTATACCTCTGCCTCTTGTTTCAGAGGAAAATCTGTCAAAGAAGCCACAGCTGGAAAAATTAGGACACAACATACAAAAAAAATGGGATGCCCTGACAGTCCTGAGGAATTCATATGAGAGCCTCAACCAGGAGTACCAGCGGCTGTCTGGCAAATATGCTCCAGGCAGTATCAAGGTAAGTCTATTGTTGAATTTGCCACATATATGTACTTTTATTGTGACTGAGATTTAAATGCCTGTCTGAAGCGCACAACACATGGTGGCAAAGGGTCAGGCATTTAACCCTTTCACTGCCATAGATGACCTTGTTCGATTTAACAGTTCCTGCTTAAAATTGCCAGCAACGACTTTATTTGATGTATTTTTTCAACGGTGCTCTTTCATCTTAAATCAGCTACGTGACCTGTAATTATAGAAGGGAAACCTATACAGCAGCTGCGCTGATGTTATCGTTATCTCTGTTATAGTTTATTATGCTTATATTGCATAAAATGAACCCGTGTTTGTCCTTATGCTCAGTGGAAGAGTGGGTTTGTCTGTGGCTGCAGTCTATAAAGAATCTTTCATGCGTGAAGTCGTGTATGTGTGATAGCTTATACTTCTCAGTGGAACATGGCATCAAGGAAAAGAAAAACAACTTGATTTAGAGCTGAAGAAGAAATTGCTGACCGGCAAATGCTCAGTGTGGTATTCCTCTGTATCCAGAAGGCTGCTACACACGATATCACACCGTGAAACATTACTGAATGTTCTAAATTTCAAGTCTTTATCTCATATAGTTTTTGTCTAATTATTTTTTTACTGAAATCATGAAAGAAGGGACTGTGGACCCTTTAAATGGCCGGCATTTTTACGCCAGTAGGTATTTAAATAGCCGGCAGTGAATGTGTTAATATACTACATGTAGGGAATAATACTACAGTAAAATGAATGTCAGTTTCAATTTAAAAAAAGAGAAAGAGAGAAAAGGTAGGTGTTCCTCTGTACGCTGTGAAGGCACGTAGGCAAGTAGAAGCGTAGCTGCATTCTCAACCCCAGTACTAGTTGCAGGTGACTGGTCATCTTTGTTCCCTGGTCATGTTACTGCCAGGAAAGTAGCCCCTGATACGCACTGAATAGGAGACAGGGTGGATGCTTTCGAGAGGAGACGAGCCTTTTACCTCTAATGGGAATTGAGCTTGGCCTGATCATTACGGAAAAACAAAATAATACATTTTCAGACTTACTATTTTAAGAAGTCTACCTGACCATGAAGGCTGAAGTGCTAAATTTTTAAAAATGTCTTTCATGTGTTTCACTTTAGTTCATTTATTCAAATTTTACGTTCAGTGAGTGGGGGTTAATTGTGTTCTTCCATTTTATTATATAGGAGTCACTGAGGTTGGCAGTTCTACACACGGATGAAGAGAGTGAACGGATTGCAGAGCAGTTTCTGGGTGGAGAGATGAGTGTAGAACAGTTTGTCAGCAAGTACCTGGAGAAGCGTACGGTGAGTGGTCATATTGCCATGTTCACTCTTAGATACGTGTATAACGAGTTTAAATTTTGATAGTGCTTTACAGTCTGTGTTGCCACAACAAACCTGCTTACTGATTTGCAGAACCTGAAACTGCCTGTCCCAAGTCTGGTTCTGTATATTCTGTCACCTAACAATATTTTGAAACACCCTTTTCCATGTTATCAGTTTACATTGAAACAAAATTGCCATACTTTATAGCCAGCAGTGTGTTCCATTTCCACTTACTGGCAGTTAATTTACTGGTATTTGAAGGCTTCTTAGTAAAAGGTATACAAGATCTTTTTCTTCATGTGATGGTAAATCTTGTCATCTGTTCTGATGGTGTATCAACACCATATTACTTTTTAATTATCGTATTGCACTCACATTTCACCTACAAGAATTTGGTACATGAAAGAAGATTAAAATACGAGATTCCCAAACTCAGAAATCAGATGTAGTCCACTTTCCATTTAATTAATTTTTAGACTAATGTGAGATGTTTATAGAACTTTTAATCTGAGGTGAATGAAGATAAGTAAGGAGTGTTGTTTGACATTAATAGGTGACAGATAGTGCATTTTGGTATTAGGGTACTGAATGGTGATCAGAGCTCTGGTGACACTAAACATTTAAAAGATATGTAAGTAGTTTTTTTTTATGTGCATTTGTTATTAAACTCCCTGAAGATGATACCTTGGTGCCGAAACATGTAGGAGTTGGCACTTAACATGAACTATATTTTTGTTTTGTGTTTTATTGTGTTTTTACTTAGTGCACTTTGTTGGTTAATGTATTGCATGTAAGTAGATGTCATTTAGGAAGTTGTAAATTGCTCCCAGAGGCTAACTGCATGTGTTAAATGTTGATGTCAGTTTCAGACCCTTAGGTTATGCATACTTCGAAGTGTATTAAACCAGTTTTCACATAGACATCTTTGTGCTGATGTTGCAGCTGAGCCAGACTAGGAAAACCAAAGAAGAGAAACTGGGCAGTCAACTCAGTGAGCTGCAGAGAGCAGGTTACTGAGATTGAAGTAAGGCTTTCAAGAATCTCACACAGTTTGGAGTGAAAGTTACATCAACAAGTTCACTGTTCTGTCTGTCACGCAGATTGTGTTGTGTCTGTATGTTCATTGCTTGTATACACTGTGAAGTAGTCTTGTGAGATGTTTTTTATAATGAGGGCTGGAGGTTGGGTTAGCTGGGCAACAGCCTGGGGCACCAACCTATAAAGGATGCTAAAACTTCATTGGAATAATCATAAATATGGTGCTAGTACAGTCAGGTTTTACCACATGAAAGAATTTCTCCAATAGTTAAACCGCAGTTTGTGCTTGTGCCCTCAAAAAGGTTCACCAGCCCTGTCCAACTTGGAAGAAGTTTCAATAATATTGGTTTTAAGGAGCTCTGAATTATTAACTTGCTCAGAGTGCCCACATGTCTCAGGCCAACCGTGATTACACTCAACCTTTCCCTGTGCTTTTGTAATAATATTGATCACACAGATTTCTCCAAATTTCCCAATCTGAAACAAGGAGCTCAAAGAATATCTCATAAAGCTTACTTTTCTGATATGTGTGAAGTCACACATACAAGGTGTGGCAATAAAGAAACCGGATTCATGATCTAACCCTTTATTGAAAAAAAATCAGACAATCTAAATGTTATCCCCTTCAATGTAGTCCCT
>JGI20166J26741_12248917_pt1 | contig 17886 bp, 5 predicted proteins | sample TergutCu122P5_FD_26741 | JGI IMG/M metagenome (IMG submission 26741)
GTGGTGGCTTGGTGGCCTCTGTGGTCTCTGTGGGTCTCTGTGTCCTCTGTGTAACTGGTTTTGGGTTTATGGGGTGATTCGATACACGGGCATCATGAAGGGTTTTTCGGAGCGCTTGCCGATGGGGCCGGGGATGCGGGAGGCTTTGATGTTGCGCAGGTGGAGGCCGGTGGGGGTGGGCGTGGCGTCGATGGCGGGGGCGTTCGCGAGGGGCTGGCCGGTCATGTCGTCGACTTGCTCGATGCGGCCTTTGAAGGCGATGTCGAGGGTGATGTTTTGTTTTATCTGGCCGGCTTTCGTGTTGGGGCTTTCGCGGGAGATGACCACGAGATAGAGCACGCCGTTGGGTTTGCGGAGGATGACGGGGATGACGTTTTGCGAATCGGTCATTTCAAAGAGGGTCAGCGGGGCGGGTTTGCCGTCGGTGGTGAGGACTTCGGTGTCGAAGAGTTCGGTCAGGAAGGGGGCGGTGTCGCGCTGGCGGAGGAGGGCGAGGAAGTCTTGTTGTTCGAGGGAGAGGGGCCACGCGCCGGCGGCGGCGTTGGGGAGGCCGGAGTGGGTGGTGTAATCGAGGCGCCAGCGGAAGGACTCGGGACTCGGGACTTGGGACTTGGGGATTGGGATGGCGCGGGTGGAGCGCGGGGGGAAATCGGCGAGGGGGAGTTGAACGGGTTTTCCGTTGACGGGCGTGATGGTCAGGCGGATGTCGCGGGCGGGGTAGTCGCGTTTGTAGGTTAGGTGGAGGGTGTCGGTGGCGGGGTCGTGGGTGAGGGTGAAATCGCGCCAGATTTTCGCGACTTCCCAGCAGGCGAGTTTGACTTTGTTGTCGTCGGTCAGGATGCCGAAGCGCGAGCAGCCTTGGTCGTGGAGGTCTTTGTTGTCATTGAGATTGTAGATGCAGCCGCCGATGGTGTCGTTTTGCATGAACTCGGTCCAGCGGTTGGGGATGTTCCAGGCGTGGATTTTTTCAAGGACGGGGTTGTTGGGGCCGCCGTGATACGACTGGCAGAGGTAACGGTTGGCGCCGAACTCGGAGTTGACGAAGGGGCGGCCCTGGCCTTGCGGGCCGTCGGGGGGGAGGCAGCCCTGCCATTTTATGAAGAGCGACATGGGGTATTCGTAGCGGTCTTTGTCGAGGTAGCTGTTGTGCATGTAGACGTCGAGGCAGTCGGGGGTCAGGAAGGCGCCGTCTTCGCTGGAATAGCCGAGGGGCAGCATGGGGGCGAGGGGTTTTAGGATGTTGCGGGCGGCGACGAGCATTTGCGCGGCGTGGCGCTGGCCGGTGGTGACGGGTTTGAGGCCGGGGGGATTTTCGCCGCCGGTGCGTTCGTTGCCGAGCTGGACAATGAGTGTGTGGGGGCTGGCGATGGCGTCGACGGCGTCGGCGGGAATTTTGTCGAGGTAGGATTGCGCTTCTTTCCAAAAGGTGGCGTCGGGTTTGGGGAAGAGTTCCTTGGGGGCGTTGATGGAGTTGAGCGAGTAGAGGCGCATGAAGCCGTATTTTTCGCTGATGCCTTGGGTGTCTTTTCCGCGGAGGGTGTTGAGGCCGATGCCGTGGATGTAATCGGCGATTGCGGGGGACTCGGGGGTGCCGGTGGCGCCTTTCATGAGGAAGGGTTCGCCGTTGAGGTAGATTTGGCGTCCGCGGGTTTCGACGAGGGCGGCGGGGACGAGCAGTTTGAGAGTTGCATCGGCGATGGGAATGTTGATTTCCAATTTTCCGATTCTCGGCTTCAATGAAAACCACAGGGAGCCGTTCACAGTAACAGTGCCGCCGTTGCCGCCACCCAATGTTTTACCATCCATCGAGACCCTGGCGTTGCCGGAAATTTTTCCGTCGGGGGAATAGATTTCGAGATAGAGTTTGCCGTCGTTGTTGCTGACGCGGCGGACGAGTAATTTACCCGGGTGTCGTTGCGAAAACTCGATGGTGAGAGGCCTGTTTTTCCCAGCCCAGTCGTCAGGCAGCGCGATGGCGTCGCGGGGCGGGACGGGGAGCGCCACCGGGGGCGGCAGCTTCGATTGCGCGAAGAAGGCCGCGCGGTCATAGGTGGCTTTCTGGTTCGTGCGGGGATAGCCGGGAACGGGCTGGGCGGAGGCCAGGAGCGGGAAAGTGAGGGCGAGGGCGAGGATCGCGACGGATTGGTTTTGTGATTTGGTCATTTGTGATTTCGGGATTTTTTTGGGATTTGTGATTTCGGAATTTGGGATTTGTCCGTTCTGTTTTTGTAATTCGTAAAGTTTGTTTTTTAACAGGCCCTTACATCACGGCTTTGGGATTGGTGAAGCGCAGGCCGGCGCCGTCGTGATAGGAGGCCCATTCGGAAACGATGGCGCCCCGCGGGCCGGCTTTCAGGAAATGAAAGGTCTCGCTTTTTTTGAGGTGGATGATTTCGCCCACGCGCTGCTTCACGAAATTTTTTGAGATGATCGTCGCGCGCTGGCTTTCCGGCAAAGGCGGGGGCTTGGGCGTGGGCGGGCCGACTTCGGAGAAGTTGTAACACCAGCCATGCCGCACCATCCAAGTCTCGAACTTCGCGGGGAAGGCGGTGCGGACGTGCGCGTGCTCGGGAATCATCTGCCCGGGGAGCAGGTAAATTTCGTGCGCGAAATAACCGTGCTCCGCGTCGTTGACCCAGAAAATGCCACCCATGCCGGCGTGCTCAAAATCGCCCATGCCGAAATCGGTGACCCAGATTTCGCGCGACATGAAATCGGTGAACGGTTCGCCATAGGAAGCGATGAGGTCCTTGATGGCCTTGAGGGCGATGCCCTCGTTGAATTTGCCGGCGGTGTAGAAGTCGGCGTTGGTGTATTTGCGGGCGGGTTTGGGTTTTTGGCGGGTCATGGTGATAAGGATAAGGGCTTTTTCAATTGGAGATGCTCCCGGAAGAATTTTCCGTCAAGACTTTCCCGGATTTTTTTGGAGGGAGGGAGGAGAGGGAGGATTTCATTGGAACAAGCACCCGCGCCTGGCGCAACAACTTAGTTGCCGCCAAAATCCCCCCATCCCGCCGCCCGCGCGATGGACGGCCGCGAAGCGGCGAGCGTGGCCATTGAGCGCATCTGGCAACGTCATCTCCCGCCGTGCAAAAGCGCGAAAAGGCGAAAAATATTTTAGAGGATTTTCCCAAGGCAAACATCCTTATGGCCGATGATTCCTTTCTTCTTGTTTCCGCAACCCCCGCTCCGCTAACCTCCGTTTCCAACCTCCGCTCGCTCAAACTCAAACCCAAACCCTTTTCCCACATTTTCATCCATGACAACCACGCCTTCATCCAAACCGTTCCGGACTCTTCACGCCGCCGCCCTCGCCCTCGCCCTGATCCTCCCTCTCGCGGCCGCCCCGCTCGCCCGCGCCCTCGACGTGCCAAACGGCGCCCTCATCACCGTCTCCAGCACCAACGACATCGGCCTGCTCTCGACGCTCAATTTCACCGGCACCTCGACCGCCACCTCCGGCACGGTCTTCATCACCGCCGGCAGCAACCTCGTCTTTGACAACAGCGGCCTCGTCAACAACCGCCTCCTCGTCGGCGCCAACAACGCCGGTGCGTTCCTCCTCGGCAGCGGCGCGACCCTGACCATCTCCGCCATGTCCGGCTACAAGTCCCCCGTGGTCGGCGCCGCGATGAACGTCGCCGCCGGCGGCAGCCTCATCTTCGCGGTGACGGACAGCACCTCGCAATATATCTTCCGCGACAACCGCGTGGGCATCGGCACCAGCGGCAGCGACAACGGCGGCTCCGGCTCCGTCATAAGCGCCGCCTCCGCCTACCTCGAATTCAACAACGCTCTCTTCCTCTCCAACACCTCCTTCAGCAAAAACGACGCCGCCAGCGCCGTCTACAACACCGGCGCCGGCTCGGTGACGAAAATCAACAACTCCGTCTTCAGAAACAACACCACCACCGGCGGCGGCAACGCCGGCGCCATCGGCGTGGGCACCGGCAACAGCCTCTTCCTAAACAACGTGCTCTTCGACAGCAACTGGGCCGACGGCAACGGCGGCGCCATCACCGTCGCCACCGGCACTCTGAACATCCTCAACTCCACATTCCTGAACAACTACTCGAAAGGCACCAACGGCGGCGGCGTCTTCCTCGTCAACGGCAACAACACCATCATCAACGTCGCCAACTCGCTCTTTCAGGGCAATTACAACCTCACCACCTCGACCGCCAACTCCGGCGGCGGCGTGTTCGGCACCAACAACGCCAGCACCTTCTGGATAACGGCCAGCAACTGCCTCTTCCTGAGCAACACTGCCAACGCCGGCGGTGTCGTAAATTTCCGCACCGCCACGGGCGTCCAAGGCTCGTTCGTCGCCGTCAGCTCCACCTTCAAGAATAATGCCTCGATAGCCACGACCTTCGGCGGCGGCGTCTTTTTCACCCTCTTCAACACCAGCACCTTCAAAGCCGTCAACTCGCTCTTTGAAGGCAACACCGCGGTCAACGACGGCGGCGTCGCCACCACCAACAACGCCAACATGCTCCGCTTCGAGATGAACAACGTCCTCTTCACCAGCAACACCGCCGGCAACAACGGCGGCGCCCTCTCCCTGATCTGGAACAACACCATCTCCACCGCGATGTTCACCGACGTCTCCTTCATTGACAACACCGCCAAGTCCGGCACCGGCGGCGCCGTGTTCATGACCGCCGCCAACACCACCTACACCATCTCCGCCACCACCAGTTCCACCATCGCCGGCAACACCGCCAACGGCGTCTCCAACAGCATCTTCTCCGCCGGCGGCACCACCTCCACCATGACCTTCAACATAGGCGACAGCGGCACCCTGCTCATGTATGACCCCATGCGCGCCGTGAGCATCACCAGCAACACCATCACCATCAACAAAACCGGCGCCGGCCTCTGGGTTCTCGGCGGCACCAACGCCTTCGCCCCCGGCGCCACCTCCGGCTATTCCAACTTCACCGTTACCACCGGCACCCTCCAGCTCCTCGGCGCCGGCAAGTCTACATATAAGGGCACTCCCATCGCCCCCGGCGCCATCAACATCACCACCTCCGGCACCTTCATCCTCCGCGCCGCGGCCGCGCTCTCCGTGGGCGGCGGCAACATCATCACCGCACCCGTCATCAACCTCGAAAACAACGCCAACATCTTCCTCGACATGGGCGGCATCGCCCCCCTCGCCACACCCCTCCTCACCCTCAACGCCACCACCCTCGCCAGCAACTGGAACCAAACCCTCGACTTCCTCAACATCGACACCAACCCCGCCGAAGCCTCCCTCTACAACCTCATCACCCTCGGCACTGGCACCATCCCTGCCACCGCCCTCGACACCCTCTTCACCACCGGCCTGCCCAACAGCAATTACCGCCTCCGCCTCTCCACCAACTCCACCACACTCCAACTCTACTACAGCATCTACGCCGACCCCCGCAGCGTCATCAACTGGAGCGGCGCCCTCGACCCCGCCCTCGGCTCCTGGAGCGGCTCCGGCAACTGGCTCCTCGCCACCGACAACACCACCCCCCTCGCCTTCACCAAAGGCGACATCGTCAACCTCGCCGACCTCCCCGCCGGCGGCCCCGCCAACACCACCATCACCATCGACACCATCGGCAACCCCACCCTCACCGCCATGTATGTCAGCGGCACGGCGAACTACACCATCGCCGGCACCAACAACATCATCGCCGATTCCGCCGCCGGCCTCTTCACCGGCGGCACCACCGTGGCCACCGGCCAGCTCGTCCTCGGCGCCAAGGCTCGCGCCGACGGCTCGCAAACCGACCCCACCCCCTACGCCGGCACCCTCACCCTCAACAACGGCGCGAACGACTTCCACGGCGGCATCGTCATCAACACCGGCGCCCTCGTCGGCAACAACCTCACCCTCGGCGCCGGCACCGCGGGCATCACCATTGCCAGCGCCGGCACCCTCACCTTCAGCCAGACCGCCGCCGGCGCCTACGCCGCGCCAATCCGCGGCGCCGGCACCCTCATCAAAACCGACACCGCCGCCCTCACCCTCAACGCCAACAGCGCCGCCTACACCGGCGCCACCCATGTCGACACCGGCGCCCTCCTCCTCGCCGGCGGCGCCGCGCTCGGCGGCTCCATCAACGTCGCCAGTGCCGCCACCCTCGGCGGCTCCGGCACGGCGGCGGGCGCCGTCACCCTCGCCCCCGGCGGCATCCTCCAAATCGGCACCGGCACAACCGGCGGGCAAACCTTCTCCATCCTCGGCAACCTCGCCATCAGCGCCAGCTCCACACTCGATTACACCTCCGGCATCACAAACACCCTGCGCGTCGGCGGAGCCATCAGCCTCGCGGGCGAAAGCACCCTCAAACTCGGCCCCGTGACCACCACCGGCTCCTACGCGCTCATCAACGCCACCTCCGGCCTCGCCACCCTCAACCTCAACTGGCTCGACGTGAATTACCGCGGCAACCCCCTCACCGCCGGCTCCGATTACACCCTCAGCGCCGCCGGAAACCAACTCTGGATAAACTTCGCCACCATCCCCCTCGGCGGCAACAACGTCATCTCCTGGAGCGGCGCCGCCGGCGACGGCCTCTTCCTCGCCTCCGCCAACTGGACCGCCTTCGGCCACATCATTCCCTTTGCCCAAGGCGACATCCTCAACTTCGCCAACGTCGCCCCCGCCGCCGGAGGAACGACCTCCGTGCTGCCCGAACCCGGCGCCCCCCACGCCATCCACCTCACCGGCCCCGCCAGCGTCGCCGCCATCTACGCCAGCGGCACCGATTCCTACGTCATCTCTGGCGACGGCCCCATCACCATCAACGCCGCCCCCGGCGCCACCGAACTCGCTGGCGACGCCGCCGCCATCGGCAAACTCGTCCTCGGCAAAGCCACCATCGAGTCCATCGCGAGCGCGACCCTCGCCCCCTACACCGGCACCCTCTCCTTCCTCAACACCGGCTCGAACAACTTCGCCGGCGGCATCGAAATCAACAGCGGCGCCCTCCGCGTCCTCGGCAACGACCAGATCGGCATCCTCACCATCAACGGCAGCAGCGCCACCGACCTCACCGGCGCCATCACCCCCAACATCGTCCTCAACGCCGGCGCGCTCATCGTCGCCTCGGGCGGCACCCTCGTCTTCGACGACAACTACGCCGGCCTCAACACCCTCACCGTCACCACCACCAATCCCATCTCCATCATCGCCGAACCCGGCGCCACCTTCGGCATCAGCCACAACGGCGCCCCCGCCGGCGACGGCGGCGCCGTCCGCGTCACCGGCGGCCAGACCCTCATCCTCTCCGGCACCGCCAACGGCCCCGGCGGCAGCCTCCTCTTCGCCTCCAACACCGCCACGACCAGGGGCGGCGCGGTATCCATCATCAGCGGTGCCGCATACATCGACAGTGCCACCTTCATCGGCAACATGACCGGCGCCGGCGCGCAAAACGGCGGCGCCATCATCGTCAACACCTCCGGCACCGTCGTCGTCAACAACAGCGTCTTCCGCGACAACATGGCCGGCAACCCCGGCGCCACCCAGGGCAACGGCGGCGCCGTCGCCGGCATGAACAGCGCCCGCATCGAACTCAACAACGTCCTCTTCCTCACCAACACCGGCTTCGGCCTCGGCGGCGCCCTCTTCAACAACACGCAGAACGCCCAAACCACCGTGCGCAGCTCCACCTTCGCCAACAACGCCGCCGCCGGCTCCAACGGCAACGGCGGCGCCGTCGCCCTCCAATTCGGCGTCGCCGCCAACCATTACTACTTCGAGGACACCCTCTTCACCGGCAACAACGCCGGCAGCATGGGCGGCGCCTTCTGGAGCGCCCGCGACAACTCCGGCACCATCGCCACCTCCACCTTCACCAACAACACCGCCGCCTCCCACGGCGGCGCCATCGCCCTGAGCAACAGCAACATCATGCTCACCCTCACCGACGTCTCCTTCTACGGCAACACCTCCGGCTCCAACGGCGGCGCCCTCTACATGTCCGGCAACAACACCGGCCTCTACCTCAACGTCTCCGCCAGCGCCAACGCCCGCTGGGCCGGCAACTCCGCCGCCGTCGCCGGCGACGGCCTCTTCGTCGCCCCCAACAACAGCATGGTCGTCAACGTCGACGTCGGCGAAGGCGGCTCCCTTGACATGCTCGACCCCATGTATGTCTCCCTCGCCAACAACCAAACCATCACCATCACCAAGACCGGTCCCGGCACATGGAACCTCGGCGGCTCCAGCACCTTCTTCCCCACCGGCGCCCCGCCCACCACCGCCATCGCCGACTTCATCGTCGCCGAAGGCACCCTCCACCTCTACGCCGCCGGCGAAACCTCCTACAACGGCACCCCCGTCGCCCCCGGACGCCTCTACCACTACCCCTCCGGCAACCAAGGCTGGCTCTTCCTCACCATCAAAGACGGCGCCACACTCTCCGCCGCCGGCTCCAACAACATCACCGCCTGCCGCCTCACCTTCGAACCCGACGCCACCTTCGCCTTCGACCTCTTCTACACACAGCCAGGCACCAACATCCTCACTCTCTCCCTTAGCGGCGGCAACAACAACACCCAGCTCAACAACAACAACTGGACCCAATACCTCGACCTCGGCGACCTCAACGCAAAACTCCCCGTCCTCGGCACCTACAACCTCATGACACGCGCCACCGACAACACCTTCGCAGGCGCCGACACCACCCTGCGCCTCGTCAACCCGCTCCCCGACAACTACCACCTCCAAGTCACCGCCAACGGCCGCACCCTCCAGCTCGTCTGCGACTCCATCATACCCGTCAACAGCCTCCTCACCTGGACCGGCGCCGGCCCCGCCGCCGACTGGCTCGGCGGCAACTGGAAATCCAAATACTCCATCGGCCTGAACCCAGGCGACACCTTCAACTACTTCCGCCAAGGCGACATCGTCAACCTCCTCAACCTCGCCGGCCCCGTCAACGTCAACTCCTCCGCCGGCCTCATCGTCGCCGGCCTCTATGTGAGCGGCAGTGAAAACACCACCATCACCGGCGCCCCCCTCACCGGCGACCCCGCCATCAGCCTCCTCGCCGACGCCGGCTACCCGCTCGGCTACCAATTCACCCTCACCGCCACCGACGCCGCCACCGGCAAACTCGTCCTCGGCCAGACCGCCACCAGCGTCTTCGTCTCCCAAAACCTCGGCGCCGTCGACCCCGAAAACCTCGACCCCGAAGTCGACCTCACCTCTGGCACCACCATCATCTATCGAGCCACCGCCCCCTTCACCGGCACCCTCACCCTCGCCAACGGCTCCAACAACTTCCCCAAAGGCATCGACATCCACTCCGGCGCCCTCGTCGGCAACGACCAAACCCTCGGCTCCGGCACAGCGGGCATCCTCGACAACGGCACCCTCATCTTCGACCAAGCCGCCTCCGCCGCCTACCCCTCCCCCATCACCGGCACCGGCGCCCTCGTCAAAACCGGCACCGGCGCCCTCACCCTCGCCGCCACCGCCGCCAACTTCACCGGCAACACCGAAATCCTCGCCGGAAGCCTCCTCCTCGCCCAAAGCGTCACCCTCGGCAGCAAAGACTACACCCGCGTCACCGGCACCACTCCCCCCACCCCCGGCGCCACACCCGACGACCCCGAAACCCCCGGCGACGAAATCCTCACCACCTTCCCCGCCATCCACGTCGCCACCGGCGCCGCCTTCGGCGGAGCGGGCACGACTCTCGGCTCCGTCACCCTCGACGCCGGCGCCTCCCTCCAAGTCGGCACCGACCCCCTCGTCAGCCAGACCATGACCATCGGCGGCGACCTCGCCCTCGACCACAACGCCATCCTCGATTACCAGACCCCCGAAAGCAAACTACTCGTCGCCGGCACCCTCGCCTTTGACCCCGCCGTTCCCAACATCATCAACCTAGCCTCCTTCCAATCCGGCACCTTCAACCTCGGCAACCTCGCCGCCCTCTACACCACCGGCTCCCTCGACATCACCGTCAACGGCATCATCCAATACCCCGACGCCCGCCAAAACGCCTCTCTCGCCACCAACGGCAACGACCTTCTCCTCATCGGCATCGGCGACATCTCCCGCATCCTCTACTGGACCGGCTCCGCCAACAACACCTGGGCACTCACCAAAGCCGACTGGCAAACCCTCTCCGCCACCGACACCACCAACGTCTTTGGCATCGGCGACCGCGTTTATTTCACCGACATCGAAATCGTCCCCGTCGTCACCAGCTCCATCACCGTCGCCCCCTCCGGCGTCACCGCCTCCGACATGTATGTGGACGGCACCACCAGCTACACCTTCACCGGCGGTGCCATCACCACCAGCGCCAGCAGCATCTTCACCGGCGCCGTGCTCACCGACGCCGACGGCCAGGGCAAACTCCACAAAACCAACACCGGCACCCTCACCCTCGCCAACGGAGCCAACAACTTCATCGGCGGCATCGCCCTCGACGGCGGCGCCCTCGCCATCACCGGCACCACCAACGCCACCACCATCACCGCCGCCCCCAACACCACCCTCCAACTCGGCGCCAAAGGCATCCTCGCCACCGACACCATCGAGTTCCTCGCCGGCTCCACCCTCGCCGCCACCGGGACAAAGTCGATGGGCACACTCCGCTTCGCCAACCTCACCACCCAAGGCACCCTGACTGCCAACATTGATAACGCCTACATCCCCATCATCACCAACGGCACCGTCAGCGGCACCACAATCATCTCCAACACCCTCGCCCTCACCGGCAACTTCACCAACGCCTCCATCCTCAAAACCGGCGCCGGCGAACTAATGTTCTCCGCCACCGTCACCGGCAACGGCGTCACCGAACTCGCCGCCGGCTCCATCCGCTTCGCCGGCTTCACCCGCGCCTCCTCCACCCTCGCCACCCACGAAATCATCCTCAACGGCGGCACCCTCGCCTTCCAAGCCCCCAGTGCCACCGTCAGCGACACCACCGCCAACGACTGGACAGGCATCATCCTCACCCAAGGCGCCAACGCCGCCACCACCACCATCACCGGCGTCAACGACAACCTCCACCTCCCCGCCGGCGACTTCGCCCCAAGCATGATGAACGGCATCAACGTCATCATCGACCCCGGCGCCCGCAACACCACCACCCTCTCCGGCACCGCCAGCAACTTCACCGGCCTCATCCGAGTCGACTCCGGCACCTTCCAAACCACCGACTTCCATTCCCTCGGCGCCCTCGCCGGCGCCAAAATCGCCCTCAACGGCGGCGAACTCCAAATCAGCGCCACCGGCGTTAACAGCACCGCCAGCATCGACCTGCGCGCCCCCACCAGCCGCATCACCGTCGACGACGGCTACTACACCGAGTGGGGCACCCTCACCAAAAGCGGCGCCGCCCCCGCTGTTGCCCTCATCAAAGCCGGCTCCGGCACCCTCGCTCTCACCGGCGCCTCCAACGCCGCCAACAACCTCATAGTCGACCAAGGCCGCGTCATCGCCCGCACCGCCAGCAGCATCACCGGCACCATCACCGTCAACCCCGGCGGCGTCTTCGAGCTAAGCCCCACCACCCCCGCCCTCAGCGCCGTCCTCGGCCAATTCGGCGGCGCCACCTTCAAACTCTCGAACAACGGCGCAAGCCCCGGCATCTACGCCGGCTCCGGCACCCTCGCAGTCACCAACGGCCACATCTCCCTCACCAACGCCCTCAGCACCATCGAGCACATCAACGTCACAGGCACCAGCACCAACCCGGCTAACAGCACCGCCCTCGCCTACAACACCAACCGCCTCTTCTCCGACTTCGCCGCCAACGGCACCATCACCGTTGACCAAGCCTCCCTCGTCCTCGTCTCCAACATCCAGACCCTCGGCGACATCATCCTCAAAAACGGCGCCTCCTTCGGCTTCCTCATCTACGGCACCGGCGACGCGCCCGCCTCCCCCTTTGTCACCAACGCCCAAGTCTACAAAACCGGCACCATCAACTCCCTCGCCAACCTCGGCCCCACCCCGGCCAACCTCTACTTCAACACCAACGTCGCCCTCGGTCGCGGCGACCTCCTCGTCGTCAAAAACCCCATCGCCGGCGACTACAACATCGGCGTCTACAACTACGGCGACCTCCCGCAAAACTACACCGGCGCCATCGAATTGCTCCGCGCCCCCGACAGCCCCGGCGCCACCTTCACCCTCATCACCCCCGAAGTCATGGACATCGGCCTCTACCAATACGCCGTCACCGCCACCACCACCGGCGGCGCCGCCTGCGTGCGCGTCACCGGCATCGGCACCATGAGCAACCTCGCCGGCTACATCAACTCCATGTGCGCCGCCCTCCCCGAAACCTGGTTCTCCGAACTCGACAGCGTCGCCCAGCGTCTCGGCGAACTCCACTTCGACGACCGCGGCGAAAAAGGCGGCTTCTCCGTCTGGACCCGCGGCTACGGCGAAAAACTCAACTTCAACACCAAACTCACCGGCGCCACCTACGGCGAAACCCACTACGCCGGCGAAGCCGGCGCCGACTTCAAAGTGCGCGACATCGCCACCAACATCTACATCGGCGCCTTCATGGGCTACGGCAACATGCGCCGCGACTACAACGCCGGCGGCGACGGCAACATCGACAGCGTCTTCGGCGGCCTCTACGCCACCCTCGCCACGCGCGACGGCCTCTACCTCGACGCCACGCTCAAATTCAACGACTTCAAAAACCACTTCACCGCCATCACCCCCACCGGCCAGCGCCTCTCCGCCGACTATCATAACACCGCCCGCGGCTTCGCCCTCGAAACCGGCAAACACTTCGACACCGGCTACGGCATGTTCTTCGAACCGATGCTGCAAGGCGCCATCACCTCCATCTCCCGCACCACCTACCTGACCGACAACGGCATGGGCGTCATGCTCTCCCCCGGCACCATTGCCCGCGCCCGCATCGGCTTCCGCCTCGGACGCAGCTTCGAGACCGAGCGCCACGGCCAGTTCAGCATCTACGTCAAAGGCTACGGCAACCGACAATGGATGAGTGACGGCCACATAAACGTCCTCGTTGAAAACGGCGCCCCCGTCCGCTACGCCCCCAAAATCACCGGCAACGGACTCACCGGCGGCGCCGGCATCGCCTGGCTCACCCGCGCCGGCATCCAAGCCTACCTCGATTTCGACACCACCCAGAACGACTTCTACATTAAACCCTGGAGCGTGAACTTCGGCCTCCGCTATGCCTGGTAACACCGCCTTCGGCGGAAATTCCAAATTCCAAATCACAAATCACAAATTCCAAATCACAAAAACACCATGAAAACCCGCTCTCTATTTTCCGCCCTCTGCCTTCTGACCTCTGTCCTCTGCCCTCTGGCTCTCGCGCAGGCGGTTTCCCAGCCCGAACTCGACCAGCTCGCCACCACCGGCACCGTTGCCGCAGTCACGTCGGAGCGGCAGCTCCCAATCGAAAATCGAGAATCGAAAATCGAAAATCCATCGGACGACGTCGTCCAACTCTCCGTCTTCAACGTCACCGGCATGCGCGACGACGGCTACGCCGCCGCCAACACCGCCAGCGGCTCCCGCATCAACACCCCGCTCCAAAACGTCGCCGCCACCATCTCCCCATTCACCGAGGACTTTCTCACCGACATCGGCGCCGAAAGCATCGAGGAAGTCCTCAACTACGCCCCCAACGTCGAAAGAGAATTTGGCGACTCCTCCGTCGAGTTTGAGAGCGACTGGACCCGCATGGCCGGCGCCAACAACAACAACCTCTTCCGCGCCCGCGGCATCGGCGCCACCACCCTCCTCAACGGCGGCGCCACCTCCATTCCCATCGACAACTACAACGTCGAGCGCATGGAACTCTCCCTCGGTGCCAACTCCATCCTCTTCGGCATCGGCGCCCAAGGCGGCGTCCTCGCCATGAGCACCAAACGCGCCAACGTCAACCGCAACACCCTCCAAATCAAAAACGTCTCCGGCATCTGGAGCAGCTCCCCCGTCAACGGCTTCCCCACCAACCGCAACACCCTCGATTACAACCTCGTCCTCATCCCCAGAAAAATGGCCTTCCGCCTCAACGCCCTCTACCTCAACAACAAAAACTGGCGCTACTGGGAATACATGGACGACAAACGCCTCGCCCCCTCCTTCACCGCCAAACCCTTCAAAAACACCACCATCGCCATCGCCTACGAAGGCGGCCGCCGCATCGACTCCCCCACCCGCATGTTCAACATCCAAAACGCCTACTCCACCTGGGACGCCGCCGGGCGCCCCATCATGGCCGACTTTGTGACTGGCAACACCTCGCAACCCCTCGACACCAACGGCAACCCCATCCCCGGCCCCAACAACGGCATCAACATCATCAACCCCGACAACCAGACCATCAATTACTACGCCTACGTGAACAACGACAACACCGTCTACAACTACGTCCACGCATGGCAGACCGTCCAGGACGGCGCCAACACCTACCTCCTCGACCCCTACACCTCCCCCTGGTCCTACAGCAACGTCGGCCCTGGCGCCCAACGCAGCCAGAAATTTGACTCCTGGTTTGCCACCATCGAGCAACGCTTCGGCAACCTCAGCTTCGAACTCGGCTACTTCCACAACCAGAACGACTCCTACTCCATCATGCCCAACTCCAGCCGCGCCAACCTCCGCGGCGACCCCAACCTCTACATCTCCCCTCCCACCTACGGCGACGCCACCATGGCCAACCGCATCCTCAACCCGCACAAAGGCCAGCTCTACCTCGAAGACCAGTGGGCCAAGGACACCAACTGGCAGAAAAACGACACCATCCGCCTCACCGCCACCTATCAGTTCAACTTCAAAAACCTCGGACGCCACAACATCATCGCCTACGTCGAGCACCTCAACAGCGAACTCCTCAAAGGCACCTACACCGAAATCCTCCTCGACGACAACCAGCGCGGCCCCAACAACGCCCGCCCCGACCACTCCAGCAACCGCTTCTTCCGCCGCCAATACATCACCGAGGGCGACTACGCCACCTACTACCAAGGCAGCCCCGCCAAACCCGTCACCGGCATCATCGCCGGCAACATGGACCGTGCCTTCCACACCGCCTGGTGCCTCCAGCAAAGCAACGCCGCCCACATCAAAAAAACCATCAACTCCGGCATGATTGCCCTCCAAAGCACCATGCTCAAAAGCCGCCTCAACACCATCCTCGGCCTCCGCGTCGACGACGCCTCCTACGACCAGGAATGGCCCCTCACCCGCATCTCCACCACCACCGACCCGCGCTACTACAAAGTCCTCAACAAAACCAAGGCATGGAACGAATTCGACTTCAACAACACCTGGCGCTCCGGCAACTACAAACCCTTCACCTTCTCCGCCGGCGGCGTCTACCACCTCCCCATCCTCTGGAACCGCTTCTCCCTCACCGCCAACTACTCCACCAACCGCGGCCTCCCCGAACTCGACGGACGCTCCAACCTCCCCGATGGCGGCGTCCCCGTTCTTTCCAAAGGCACCACCTTCGACTGGGGCGTCCGCTTCGACGTCTTTGGCAACGGCAAACTCACCGGACGCATCACCCACTTCAACACCCGCCAGATTCAAGCCGCCGTAATCACGCCCAACGGCGTCTCCAACAACTACAGCAACGCCCTCGGCGGCACCAACCTCTATAACATCTACGACGCACTCTTCTTCCTGCGCCCCACCGGACTCGGCACCGACAATTACGGCCAGCCCCCGAGCGCCTACACCCTCGCCCTCGTCGACGGCCAGGTTAAAAACACCGCCAACCACCCAGGCCCCATGACCCAGGATCAATACGCCGTCATCCCCCCCACCCCGCCGCTGGAAGACGGCACCCCCACCTACCCCTACGGCATGCCCCCGGTCTACAATTGCGCCTACGTCGACACCGCCTCAAAAGGCTGGGAATTTGAACTCAACGGCCAAATCACCAAAAACCTCAGCGTCCGCTTCAACCTCGCCTACACTGACCGCGCCCGCGTGAACATGATGAAAGAAATCCTCGATTTTTATAACACAAACATCCCCGTCTGGATGGCCATGGCCGATCCCTACAACAACGGCGGCCACGGCCCCGACGGCACCGGCTACGCCTACATGGTCAACATCACCGGCCTCAAAAGAGCGCCCGCCGGCCCCAACGCCGCCTTCCCGAACGTAATCACCATGACCGACCCGGTAAACCAGACCCAAGCCGTGCTGATGCCCCTCCAAGACTTCATCTGGAACCAATTATATGCCGCCAACGGCAACGTCCTCAGCTCCAATGCGCAAAACAACACCACCAGCAGCCTGCGCAACGGCCTCGCCTCGCAGATGAACACCCAAACCGGCGCCCTCGGCTCCAGCCCCTGGAAAGGCATCATTACCGTTACCTACAAATTCCCCAACAAAAGCTACCTCAAAGGCCTCGCGGCCTCCGCCAGTTGTCGCTACGAATCCGGCCGCCTCATGCCCGACCCCAACCGCGCCACCGCCGTCTACACAATCCCCGACATGAACGACCCGAAAAACTGGCAAAAACTCGATTTTGATCCGAACTTTTATTACAACAGCGCGAACATGATCAGCGGCCAGACCTGGCTCTTTTACGACTGCATGCTGCGTTACAAAATGAAAATTCTCGGAGGCCGGGCGAACCTCGGCTTCCAGCTTAACATCACCAACCTCTTCAACAAACACGACCCCCTCATAGGCCGCATGAGCGGCGACTACGTCACCCGCTACTATCTCCCCACCCCTCGCCAAATCCGCCTCACCACCACGATTGATTTCTAACGCAGCGCCGGCCGCTGAGCCTACCTGCTGGATTTACGAATTACGATTTACGATTGAAAAACCGAATGCCCCGCAGTGCGAAAACGTTTCGGCGCGGCAGCGCCCTCCTTCAATCGTAAATCGTAATTCGTAAATCGTAAATTCCCTTCCCCGCCTCCGGCGATTTGCAGGTTGAACCACACGCGCCCCCCCGCATATTCCACCACACAATGAGCACCACCGCCACCCTCACGCCACCCCGCCGACGCCCGCCCAAAACGGGCCGCCACGCCCATCCCATTCCCACTCATTCCCCGCACCACCCCACCGCGCAACCCAACGACCGCCCACTCGTCACCTCCGAACAATTCCTCGACTGGCTCCAACCCGGCATCCACGCCGACCTCATCAACGGCCAAATCTTTATGCACTCACCCGCATCCTACCGCCACTGCCTCTACACCAACTTCCTCGACCGCCTCATGGGAGCCTACATTGAGGAATTTGACCTCGGCATCCTCCTCCGCGAAGTAGCCGCCGTCCGCTTCGACCCCCTCAACACATTTCTCCCCGACCTCTCCTATTACACCCCCGAACAAGCCGCGCGCCTCGGCGGCACTTTCACGGATTTCGCCCCCGCGCTCGTCGTCGAAGTCATCTCTCCCACCAGCGCCGCCCGCGACCGCGGCGCAAAATTCTCCGCCTACGAAACCCACGGCGTGCAAGAATACTGGCTCATCGCCCCCGACACCGCCGACCACCACTTCTACCGCCGCGCCGCCGACCACTTCGAAGAATACGCCATCGGCGCCCCCCGCATTGATTCCCACGCCATCCCCGGCTTCTGGCTCAAGCGCGACTGGCTCGCCAGCGCCGAACGCCTCCCCAAAGTCGCCCCCTGCCTGGCCGACCTCCGCGCCACCCGCCGCCGCGCCAAGTAGCGCAGGCCGCCGAGCCTGCCCGTTGGATTCCCGCAAACCCACCTCCTCCCGCCTAAAGAAAAATCCCAAATCACAAATCCCAAATCACAAAAAAATCCCAAATCACAAATCACAAAACCAAACCATCCAACCCAACCACGGATTACACAGATGACACAGAGGACAGTGAGGCCATCAAGCCACCACACAACCACCCGCGCATGAATCTCTTTT
>JGI20166J26741_12251139_pt1 | contig 17881 bp, 17 predicted proteins | sample TergutCu122P5_FD_26741 | JGI IMG/M metagenome (IMG submission 26741)
ACCTTTGCTTGTATCTGCCCACTCATAATATCTCGAGCTTCTTGTATGGCTGCTTCGGTCTCAGCATTATATTGTGGTATTCGTACATCAAATGGAATTCCTCCAACAAGCAAAGCTTGATGCAAGAATATAGATATAGCATCATCAATAGTCAAACCTAATGTGGTAAAAAGTTGTTCAGCAGCCGCTTTAGTTTCTTGGTCTATGCAAATATTCAAATTAGCATTTCTAATCATAATAATCACCTCAATTTAATTATACTAAATGTGAGTACAATTGTAACGCAAAAATAATTTATTACGTTAAAAGTACTTAATTTATTTTAAACCATGTTTTTCTTGTCATTTTTATACTTTTTGCATATTATATAATTAACAGGATAAGTAAGAGAAGGATGTTGATAAAGTATTATGATCATCTATATAGAAAGCTTTTATGGAGACGCAGTAATTTCCGGAAAAGTAAGGACGGTTGGTCAATTGAAATATCGAGTTTTTAAAACTTTGAAAGAGGTTGGACAGAAAGATTTTGTATCCGTTTTTTGCGCTAGGTATAACTTTGATATAATACCTATTAAAAAGGATGTAATTGGTTCTTTAGGTGAGTTTATTAAGAATTTTATTCCTGTTTCCAGTGTTAGATATGAGATAAATAAGTCTTTGCAGAATCAATTGAGCAACGCTTCAGATGAGGCAATTTATTCGGATAATGGTTCTATTCCTGTTTACAAAGCCAACTATAATTTAGGTGGATTCCCTTTCGATGAAAGGATTAAAAAAGATTATGTTATAGATTTAGATATAAACAAGATCGCTAAGATTTGCTACGATGAAGACAGCTCACAGGAGAAAAATTTATGAACACCATAGAATATATTAAACACGCTTCCACTAGTTCTCGAGGAAAAGCTGCATTGTGGTTTAGATATTTGAATAAAATGCTCACTTCTGCTAAAGAAGAGGAATATAAAGAAGTGTTAATAGACCTTGCAAATTCAGGACAACTTGACCCTTTTCAAAAAAGTATTGTTCGAGTTATTTTTTCTGACCATGATTGGTTGTCTTTCGTTAAAGGGCTGAGTAAAAAAGCGGATACTTCTTGGATTGGAGAAAAGTATGGATTACGAAAAACTGATAAATAAATCAGTTAGCTACATTCTAGGTTCTTACTCAGATTTGGGTATACTACAATTGAATTTTATCTCTAAGAAGTGTCACCGTGACACTTCAGAAATAAACTTGTTTTCAAAAATACCCAATGTTGCGTAAGAACCCATTCTATAACCAGCTGATTTCCTTTAATTGATTCACATCATGATCTTAGCTACTATTATCTGAATAGATCCGAATGTGTGCCAATACGGATACCAGTTAGAATTAGTTTACCCTTATCTATTGCATAAATCAGGAGAAAATCCGGTTGGACATGACACTCGCGAAAACCAGTATAATTACCTATTAGCGCATGATCGTTATATTTTAAATCTAACGACTTTCCTTCTTTTAGAACTTGAAGAACATCATCTAAAAGTTTCAATGAAAGACCCCTATTTATTGCACGTTTTTGATCTTTTCGATATTGTTTAGTAGTTTGAAATCTAAGCATTTTGTTATTCTACTCTCCTTATCAATCTACATCAATATCTGCATCAATATCTGCATTCATTTCTTCAATGCTTTCATATACCTTTGCTTGTATCTTTCCACTCATGATGTCTCGCGCTTCCTGTATAGCAGCTTCGGTTTCTGCATTGTACTGTGGCGTGCGTATTTCAAACGGAAATCCTCCAACCAGTAAAGATTGACGCAAAAATATTGTTACAGCATCAGCAATAGTAATACCAAATATAGAAAAAAGTCGTTCTGCTTCTGATTTAGTTTCTGAATCGATATTAATATATGAATCAACATTTCTCTCCATAATTATCACCTCAATTATATTATACCAAATGCTAATGCAAAGATAAGTTTTTTAATAAATCAATTTATTTCTTTTTTGTCTCAGTAATCCTCTTACTCAATTCCATCAAATTAAACCCTTTCAAAGCCCCTTCAATTAACTCTGGAAGCCTATCCGGCGTACATCCAAAGCTTGGAATTCCAATATTTGCAATCTTTTTAGCCAATCTCTCATCATAAGCAGGCACTCCCCTATCTGATAATGCCACAAGAACCAGTACCTTAACCCCTGATTCATAGAGTGCAGTTAATTTTTTTATGAGTCCTGCTTCCACACCGCCTTCATAAAGATCGCTTATCAATATAAACATGGTCTTAGACGGCTCCTCAACAAATTGAGAGCAGTATTCCACAGATTTATTAATATCTGTCCCCCCACCTAACTGAATTCCAAATAGCATATCCACCGGATCAGTGTGACAAGCTTCAGTTAAATCTACAACATTAGTATCAAAAGCCACCACTTTTGTATCTAATACAGGCATAGAAGCAAAAATACAGCTCATCACCGATGAATATATTATAGAATCTGCCATGGAACCGCTCTGGTCTATGTCTATGATCACCTTCCATTGTTTGCTCTTAGTAGTTCTTTCAAAGAAGTAAAATTTATCTGGTATTATGCGCTTTCTCTCCACATCATAGTTCTTTAAATTCTTTTCGATTACCCTTTTCCAGTCCATCCCAGGCAAATTTGGTATTGGAGTGTGCCCATTTTTATGTATCGCACCTGTAACAGATCTCCTTATATCAGATTCTAACCTATCCATTATATCGTCCACAACAGCTCGAATCAATTTTCTAGCAGATTCTTTTGAGCTTTCAGGGATCTGCCCTTTTAAAGCTAAAAGCGTTCCTACCATTGAAATATCCGGCTTAATATTTTTTAATGTTTCAGGCTCAAGTAAAAGCTGCTTTAATCCCTTTCTCTCTATAGCATCAGCTTGAATCACAGATACAACATCCTCAGGAAATAAATCTCGTATATCTGTGAGCCATTTTGCAAGATTAGGAGCAGATGGACCAAGTCCTGCAGTTTTTTTGCCGCTGCCATCTTGTGATTTTGTATCATCATAAATAGCAGCAAGTGCGTTATCCATGATGGTACCTCTTTCATCAAGCTTAAAACCTGGGTTCATATCAGAAAATTTATTTTGAACTGAGTTCCCTAAAATCAATCTCCATCGTTTAATTTTTTCTTCTATCATAACAAATCACCAAAATCAAAATCATTTAACTCGCTTAAAACATTTTCTTCTTCCTCTGAAAGGTCTTTTTGCACCATTTCCGATACATCTAAGCTATCCGCACCCCAAATTTCTCCTAAAAGCTCAGCTAGGCTATTCTTCTCTCTAGATTCAAAGTTTGAAAATGCCCTCCTCAAAAGCACAACGCTTCTATAAAAATCCTCTTCTGAAAGATCTGTAACATATTTATCCAATTCTCTCCATAAAAACTGCCTAGATAAAAGCGCATATCTATTTCTCATGGATAATCCTTCAAACCAACCAGCTGCTATATCAGAAGGTATGCTGCTTGAAAATCTTCTAGATATTTCATTAGAACACTCCTCTTCAGATAATTCCCTTTTCTCTATTAAAATTGAAAACGCAAGACCAGATAATTTTGGGTTCCTGTCGTCTCTTTTAGCAAGCTCTTTCAAAGAAGAAAGCCATATTTCATAGTCTATTAGTTCATACATTTCATCTGATATCTGATACATAGCATTTATAGCCTCTATATGCTGCTTAACAGCTGAATCTGCGCAATTAGCAGCATCTACAAGTAGAAGAGCAGCTCTTAAGAATAATTGTTTAAGCAGTGGATTTAAGCACGCAGTATCTATTTGCCTTATGTCACCGTATTTAATGAGTATAAATAATTCATGAGCAGATAGCGCAATATCTACAAAGCTTCCTGAGTCTGTTGCCATTTTTTGCAGGGACTTTAAGGCATCATTTAAAGATTCCATGAGCTTGCATTCATAAGCAGATCTGATATATTTTGCAGAAGCTAGCACGTCCTTTGCTTCATCAAGTTTTTCTTTTAATGAATAAGACGCTGCAACTTCAATGGTTTCACCTTTTAAATTTGCTTCAACGATTTCTATTTCAACCTCAGGGCTCCATCTTAAATTCCACCTCTCAGCCCAAGTTGCGCTATCTTGGGATAGAGTAACTTGCTGTGCAAACTCTATATTTAAAAGTCTAAGCCTATAGAAAAAAGTTGAACGCTCTAAATCTAAGAAAGCTGCTTCTTTAGTCTTAACTCTCCTATTCTCTCTCAAATCTAGATCAAGTTCCTTTAGGACTATGGATTTATATTTATCTAGTTTAAGCCTTTTAAGCTCTCTTGCCATATCGTCCTGGACAGGAGTCTGGCTTACACCCTCTGGAAGATATCCAATTTCTGTACCTATATCGAGCCTTGCAAAACCTTCTGCTACTTCAGACACTTCTCCATGACCCATGCAAGATACAGCAGCATCGTGAAGGTCTTTAAGGCTGGGCTGCGATCCTCCATGTAAAGACGCTAAAGCTTCTGCAAGTCTAACGCTCTCGATTACATTTGCAGTAGATGTGATATTTCCACTTTCCCTCATAAATCTTCCAAGATGGGATAAATAAGAATAAGATAGATCCGCTATCCTACCTTTCGTCATGTATTCGTACATCATCTGAAAATATGCCGGAGCTAAATTTCCTGCACCATAACCAGAACTATTGGAAAGCCTATAATTTGAATATGGCATCAATGTAAGCCTGGTCTTTAAACTAGGTATATCATCAAATTCCTCTTCACTCATGGGATCCATGTCGCTCCTTAATCCTAATATATGATAAGCTCCACAGATCACGACGATTTCTTCCTGTTTAAATCCATCTAAAACAGCTTTTTCAATCTGACTTTTCATATACATCTCTCTAATATGATTATATGCATATGATATGGGAAGTGCTTCTTCCTCTAAAGATGATACCATTTCTCTTATTGTGCTGCTTTGTAAATCTATACCTTTTAAATAACTATCTTTATTTAAATTGTGTTCAAAATTTCTCTCCCAATAAGTTTCATAATCCTCTTCCCCTGATTTTATAGCTAGATTTTTATATATATCATTATGTAAATCATAATATGATTTTTTTTGTGGAGATTCTTCATTTTCTTCATTTTGCCTTTTGCTATACAGATAGAGCGATTTATTTGAAGGAAGATCTATGAAGCGAGCTTCTTTTTTGTTATCCTGTGCCCATCTTATAGCTCTATATTCTGGAGAATATTCTGAAAAAGGATATAAAAGCGTATTAACCGGTATCTCTGTGGTATAAGCTAAAACCGCAACAGGAAGCTTTATCAATTTATTTTTAAAAAAATCCATAATATATGTTCCATCCTGTGGCCCTTCAATTAAAACGCATTTAGGCTTTTTTTCATCTAAGTATTTTAATACATGAAAGCTACCTGCAGGAGAAAGGTGCCTTATTCCAAAAATCGAAAGTCTCTTATAGTCAACATTATTATCCATCTAGCTGTTCATCCCAGTGCAAGAATTATAGAGATTTCTCCAATCTGAGCCTCGCTTTTTCATCACATTTTCCAGATATTCCTTCCAGATGATCTTATCCTTGCTCTCATCCTTTACAATCGCCCCTTGAAGACCAGCTGCTAAATCATCATTGGATATTGTGCCATTCCCAAAGCTTCCAGCTAAAGCCATAGAGTTCGTCAAAAGAGAAATCGCTTCAGCAGTTGAAATCACTCCGCTTGGAGAGTTTAATTTTTGCTTTTCATCTAGTGTTAAGCCTTGCCTTAGCTCTCTGAATATTGTAACAACTTTAAGGACCACTTCATCTGCTGGAAGGGCTGATTTTAATCTATAATTTGTTGCAATTTCGGATACTCTATGCTTAACTATATCTATTTCAGTGTCGATGCTTGCAGGAGATGGAAGGTTCACTATGTTAAACCTCCTCTTTAAAGCTGAAGACATGTCGTTTACTCCTCTATCTCTTGTGTTTGCTGTAGCTATTATTGAAAATCCTCTTACAGCACTGACTTCAACAGCGAGTTCAGGAATTGATATGGTCTTTTCACTCATTATAGAGATGAGTGCATCCTGAACTTCTGACTGGCAGCGGGATATCTCTTCAAATCTAGCTAAAGTTCCCGTTTCCATTGCTCTGAATATCGGGCTTTTGATCAAAGCCTCATTTGAAGGACCATTAGCAAGGAGCATGGCATAATTCCAAGTATATCTAATTTGCTCTTCAGAAGTACCTGCTGTTCCTTGAATCACCTTACCAGAATCAAAGCAAATAGCAGCAGCTAAATTTTCTGATAGCCAGGATTTTGCTGTTCCCGGTTCTCCAATGAGCAAGAGGGATCTATCTGTCAATAGTGTTGCAATTGCCACTTCCACGAGCCTTCTATTTCCAATATATTTTGGTGTTATCTGAACCTTTCCAGATTTTCCACCTATTATGAACTTTAAAACTGAAGCAGGTGATAATTTCCATCCGAATGGTTTTTCGTCCTTATCTTCTTTGCATAGTGCTTCCAATTCTTTTATGTACAATTTCTCTGAAGGTAACCTCAATACTTCTCCCATCTTATTTTATTCATCCTTTCCTAATTGTGCTACAATAGTGGCTGCTTGAAAAAATTCGTCTACCTTTGTTTCGTTATATAAATTTAAAAACCTCTCTTTGCTGGATTTAGGAAAATATTTTAAAATCTCCCCATCTGAAATAAAATTTATATAATATCTGTAATTTTTAGTTTTAGATACCTCAAATAAGCTCAATACAAATTCAGGCATATTCAAATCATTAAAACCTATAAGCTTCTCCACTAAATCCTTTAAATATATAGGAACAGCTTTTTCATGGAGAATATTCTGCATCAATTTCTTAAATAAATATACGTGATTTTCTTCATTTGGGTCGAATAAAACCGTCGCTAAGCGTATATCCTGAGCTCTCTCGTATGTATCCTGTTTTTTAAGTGATTTTTTACCTGTAATAACTAATTGGAGCCATCTTTTATCTATCTTTGCTATATTTAAATTTGAGAAATCATAATTATAATATCCATAATTGCTCCTGTCATCATTTTCATCTAAATTATAGACGCAAAAGCAGCTTAAAGGCAAATATCCATCCAAATAAAATTTATTGAATGCATCATACACTTCTTCCTTTGATAATCTTGAAAAAGCCATCTTAAAATACACTGAAACTATGTAATTTGATCTATTGACTACTTTTTCCTTTCCGCAAAGCCTTTTTATAAGATTAAAGCTCTTTTCATCATTGTTTTTTAACAATATCTCTTCAACGCTGTTTGAAATATTTGATACTGCACTAGGATTGTACTTTGATAACTTTTGAAATTTATTGTCAAGCAGCAATTCTTCAAAAAAATCGAATATATAGTCGTCATCTTTAAAAGCTAAAGCCTGCAGCATATATTGAAAATCTTCCAATGCTTTTGTTTTATCTTTATCTTCACCCTCTAAGAAACAATTACTATAAGCCTCTTTAATGCGATTAAATAAAACTCCATTATATTTTTCACTATCTAAATGCTTTAACGCTTCAATAGAGGATTTAAATTGCTTTGTCAAAAATAAATCCACTGCTCTTTCAATCCCTTTTTCTGATTTTTGTTTACATAAAGCGACCAGGGCAGCTTCTCTAACTTCCTTTTTCTTATCGGAAGCTAAACTTAAAAGTATATCTTCATTTTTAGGATCATCAGCTAAAATATCAATAGCCTCTATTAAAACATATGAGCTTCCTTCTTCTAGAGTCTTTTTTACGTAATCATCTACGCTTTCATCCTTAAAATAATGCAGAAGCTTTAAACGCATTGCATCATATGACTTCCCTTTTACATCCATCTTTTCTTTTAAATAAGGAATCATAGAAGGACCAACAGATGGAATTACAACGTCAATGGCAAATGATGATATTTCAGAATATTTATCTTCAATAGCATCTGCTAAATACCTATGAGTCCTCACATCTTTAAATAGTCCATTTTTATACCCATCTTTTATGACCTCATATCTTCCAGAATTACTTGTAGTCAAAGCTTCTATCAAAACCTTCAGTTTAGAATAAGGAGCATTCGTCTCTATTTCATATTTGTTTTTAATTAAATTTAAATCTTCCAAATCGCATTCAGGAATTGATTCTCCTTGAGTGTATAAAACTGAATAGAGCAAAACTCCAATCTCTAAAAGCCTTTCTGAAGATCTATTCGGATCCTTCGTTAAAAACTCTACTTCTTGTTTTAACTTTTTAAATACAGGAGATTTTTCACCTAGTTTTCCAAGCACAGGTATTAATTTTGTTATCCTTGGATCTTGTGCTGCAAATTGGCTTCCAGCTACGTATAGTCTGTTGATCTCTTGCAATAAATCGTATAGAGGTTGTATTCTCATATTATCCTCCTAATAAATTATTCTTAATATATTAGTATCAGTTATGATGGATATGGGTCTAGCAACTAAAAGAGAAGTATCCATATTATTTTCAAAAACAACTGCCATGCAAACATCCTTATCAGAATCCAGAAGTCCATCCATAGAGTAATCTAAATTCTCTTTAAATATGGAGATATCGCCTAAAGTAATTCCATTTCCAAATTCGTCAAAAGCTATATAATATGGGCTTCCCTTTGCCTTTTTTAAACTTGAAATCTTAATCAGCGCAATTGGATTTTTATCTGCAAGTGGGCTTCTTATCATATTTTTTATAGACTTTCCAAGTTCATTAAAATTTGAACTCATATAATATTTTATTCTTTCAATGTGCTCTTTGTTAACAGGTGAAGCTTTGAAATTATCCCATCTTATCCTTGGATTAACACTTCCAGGGTATATAAATAGTTCATCCGTTTCTAAACAATTAAAAAAGCTATCATCCTCTTTAATATATTTTACGGCTTTAAAAGGTCTATAATTTTTTGTCTTATATAATTTCCCTGTATGTAAGCTTATCCAATAGCCCACATCTACGAATTCTTTTCTAGATAAATCCTCATAGCTATAAAAACCTAATTGAACAAGCTCCGCATTTTCTTCTTTCATTCCATATTGACTTAGTTCACTTAATTTCCAAGCATACCCAATCTGCTCCTCTATAGAACTTGAAAGATCTACATTTTTTTCTGGGTCTTCTCTTTTATTTTTAAGATACTCTTTAGCTTGTTTAATAAGAGCATAGGAGTATGTTATTTGATTTATAGTCTTTATATAATTATCTTTATCCATATCCTTTGTTAAAAAAATATCTAAAAGAGAATTCTGAATTCCGCTGATATAATAATTTCCTAATTGCTTAATCTGATCTTCAAAAGTCTTTCTTTCTCTCCCATCAACGGCTGCAATGCCTATATTTACAATGGATTCCAGGATCTTCCCTGCAATTTCAATTCCCTGAAGCTGCATATCTATTTTCTTAATCTGAGCACTTTTTTGAATGAAAGTCTTCGGACCTTTTTCTTTTTTCTCATTATTTTCTTTTTGTTCCTGTTTTTTCTCGATCCTCTTCTCCAGTCTCTCCCTCTTCTGGGCTATGTCATCAGGTATATCCTCTACTTTAAAAGTATTTCCATTTATAAATGAATACATGAGTCCCAATGCGTGCTTGCAAGGAATCTGCCTACTTGGACAAGAACATCTGAATACTGGTGATTTTTTATCGATGAAATCAACAGACACAAAGTATGGATTCTTGCCACTTCCTGCACATTCTCCAAATAAAAGTGTCTCATCAGAAGTTTTACTAAGCTTTAAGAACTTTTTTTTATTTGCTATATCTTCACCATTCTTTATTGCTGAGGCATTTTGAGCTAAAAGATCTACTTCACTCTTATTTAAAGTCATTTGTATCACCTCGTTTTTTATTAACTTATAAAGTTATTATATCATTATATTATGATGATAAATAAAAAAAATCTCCTTAACCTAATTAAAAGAGATTTTCTTTAGAATTTAAATATCGTTTTCTTCGTTCCATAATTCGTAAGCATCCACTACTGTTTGATATTCATCATCATCTTCAACTGTTATAAATCCTTCTTCCCCGTTTTCAAGTTTGGTTATTTTTAGTATTATGCCTTCTTCTTCCAGTGCTTCATCTTCAATTGGTAAAACTATAACATACTCATTCTCTTCGATGTCTAGTTTAGTTATCACTTCAAAATCAACATTCTTACCATCTTCATCAGTAAGCGTTATTATCTCAGGACTAAATTCCATCTTTCAGCACTTCCTTCTTTAAGCTATCAAGATAGGTCTGCAATATCAATACAGCAGCCATTTTATCCACTAACCCTTTTCTCTTTTTTCTGGAAAAATCAGCTTCAAGCATAGCTTTAATTGCGGAAGCTGTAGTCAATCTTTCATCTTGATACACTAATTCAATTTTTATCTTAGATAACAGGTGGTGGCAAAATTCCTTAACTTTCTCACTTTGAAATCCTAAAGTTCCATTCATATTTAAAGGTAATCCTGTAACTATTTTGCAAACTTCATATTCTCTGCATACTTTGATTACTTCGTTTAGATCATCTTCAAGCTTTGTTCTTCTTAAAGTGTAAAGCCCTTGTGAAATAGTATATGTAGGGTCGCTTATTGCCATTCCAATGGTCTTATCCCCAACATCTAATCCCAAAAACCTCATTCATTTTCTCCTAAATAAACCTTTAAGACCTCTTCTAATATTACATCTCTTTCTAATTTCCTAATTAATGACCTTGCACCATTGTAATTTGTTATATAAGTAGGCTCACCTGATATCAAATATCCTACCAATTGGCTAATTGGATCGTAGCCTTTTTCCTGTAACGATTGATATATTTCTTTCAAAATTTCTTTTGTGAGTTCTTTATTAGACTTTATCAATTCGAATTGCTTTGTAAAATCTTGCATATTAACCCCACCTTCTTTAATAATTATTTATATTATAATCCATATTATTCTTTATGTATATAGATTACTAGGATCAAACATAATTTTGCTTTATTTTAATAAATTCTCTATTATTTTCCTTGCAGAAGAAATAGATTCATCTAATTTAGAAACATCCTTCCCTCCTGCTTGAGCGTAATCTACTCGTCCGCCACCATTGCCACCAGAAATTTTGGCAACTTCCTTAATAATTTTACCACAATGTGCGCCTTTTTCTATAGCAATTTTATCTGCAACACATATGAAGAAAATTTTATTCTCGTCCTTTGCACCAAGCAAAACAATAGAATTATTTACCTTTTCTTTAATTTTGTTTGCAAGTACAATGACCTGGTTTGTTTCTAAATTTAAAACCTTATCGCAGATTAAATTTACTCCCTTTACTTCAACTTTTTTATTGATTATATTATCCATACCCATAGAAGCAATTTCGGCTTTTAATTCTAAAATGGTTTTATCTCTTTCCTTTAAGCTTTCATAAAGCTGCTTGATTCTAAGAGCCATTTCATGAGCACCCACTTTAGTCAGTTCCTCAATGGATTTAATGACATTTTCATCTTCGTTTAAATGATTCATCAAATTAAGCCCAGTGACAGCCTCGATCCTTCTTATTCCAGAAGCAATGCCAAATTCACTTGTTATCTTAAATAAACCTATTTCACCAAAATTCTTAACATGACACCCACCACAGAACTCAGTAGAATAATCACCGCCTTTAACAACTCTAACAACATCACCATATTTTTCGTCAAATAATGCTATAGCCCCACTCTCTTTTGCTTCTTCAATAGGCATCTCAACTGTTTCAACTTCACTTGATTTCATGATCTCATTATTCACAATTTCTTCGACCCTGTGAATTTCTTCTCCAGAGAGACCTGAAAAATGAGTGAAATCAAATCTAATCTTTTTATCGTCTATATAAGATCCAGCTTGATGTACGTGGTTTCCAAGGACATCCCTTAAAGCTTGATTTAAAAGATGAGCAGCAGTATGATTTCTAGTTATGCTCTTTCTCCTATCTTCATCTACTTTTAATGTAACCTCATCACCTATATTTATATTTCCATTTAATACTTTACATGCATGAATAGTATTGCTATTTATATTTAATTTAGTATCGATAACTTGAAGTGTTGCGTCATCATTATATATTATGCCAGTATCTCCAACCTGACCACCTTTCTCACCATAAAAAGGTGTAACATCTGTAACTATGATAACCTCATCGTTAATTTCAGCACTATTTACAAATTGATTCTCTCTAATAATAAACCTGACAATGCTATTTGTACTAGTGGTTTCATAGCCTAAAAAATCTGTTTTAAAATCAAGAGGAAGTTTATTTACAATAGTATCATCCGATCCCATATAATTTGTTTTTTCTCTTGCGCTTGAAGCCATCTCTTTTTGCTTAGCCATGCAAGCATTAAAGCCCTCCATGTCAACTTCCAAACCCTTTTCGTTTAATATTTCACATGTCAATTCTACAGGAAAACCAAATGTATCATATAGTTTAAAAGCCAAATCCCCTTGTATAACTTTATCTTCATCTTCATTTATTTCTGTTAAGAAATCACCTAATAAAGAAAGTCCGGTGTCGATGGTTTCATTAAATTTCTCTTCTTCAATTAAAATAACTCTTTCAATATAAGCTTCTCTTTCTTTTAATTCCGGGTAGCTTTCTTTGAAATTCTCTACAACCACTTTAAAAAGCCTATACAAGAATAACCTGTTAGATCCAAGCTTTTTTCCATGCCTAGAAGCTCTCCTTAAGAGCCTCCTTAAAACATATCCTCTTCCTTCATTTGAAGGGATTACATTATCAGAAATTAAAAATGTGATGCTCCTTAAATGATCAGTGATTATTCTAAGGGATACATCTTTTTCATAGCTTTCACCATATTTCACACCTGTCTCTTTGGACACTTCATTTAATATATTAGAAAAAGCATCGATCTCAAATATGCTATTCACACCTTGCATGATCATGGAAATTCTTTCAAGCCCCATACCGGTATCTATATTTGGGTTTTTTAGCCTGTTGTAATTGCCTTCTTCATCCTTATCAAATTGAGTGAAGACTAAATTCCAAAACTCAATTATCCTATCAGCTTCTGATGCTAAAATAAATTCCTCGAGGTTTTTTATTTCACCTTCTCCTCTATCGTAATGAATTTCAGAGCAAGGTCCACATGGTCCAAGTCCTATTTCCCAAAAGTTATCTTCTTTCCCTAATCTAAATATCCTGCTTTCAGGAATCCCTGTTTCTTCTTTCCAAAGTTCATAAGCTTCGTCATCGTCTAAATATATAGTTGCAAATAGCTTTTCTTTAGGTAATTTTAATACTTCAGTGACAAATTCCCATGCCCACCTTATAGCTTCTCTTTTAAAGTAATCCCCAAAAGAAAAATTCCCCAGCATTTCAAAAAAAGTATCATGCCTTGAAGTGATGCCTACATTATCGATATCGATGGTCCTCAAACATTTTTGACATGTTGCCATGCGCTTTGATGGTGGTGTTTTAAGCCCTGTAAAGTATGGCTTTAATGGCTGCATTCCTGCATTTACAAGGAGCAGGCTTTTATCGTTTTGAGGTATTAAAGGAAAGCTCTTCTCAATATAATGTCCCTTGCTTTTAAAAAACTCTAAAAATTCCTTCCGTATTTGGTTTAAACTCATCTTTTCCATATTATTATCTCCTTTAAAATAAAAATAAAAAAACTCTCATTCCTAAAAAAACAAGGGACGAAAGTAAGATCCGTGGTACCACCCTAATTGCGTAAAACGCACTCATTAGAATACAGGCTCAAAAGCAGCGTTCAAAAATACATCTATAGAAGTTTTCACCAAGCACTTCCTCTCTTTGATACGACATAAAATCTACTCATTTTCTCATTGCCTAATATAATATTTTAATCTATTATATAAGACAGTTTTCTTAAAGTCAATTAAAAAAAATAATAGTTTATGTCTTCGTATATTATTTTTATCATGGCTGCAATAGGAATGCAAACGATCATTCCAAATACTCCGCCAATTTTTTGACCGATGAGTATCAATAAAATGATCACTACAGGGTGTATATTTATAGTTTCCCCAGTGATTTTTGGAGCTATTATATTAGCTTCTATTTGCTGTATGATTAAATATGCTATAAATACGTACAACGCTTTATATGGAGACATTAAAAAGGCTATTAAAATCGCTGGTACAGTTCCTATTATTGGACCAAATATAGGTATAATGTTGAACACACCGTTTAAAATCGATAGCAATAATGCATATTTAATATTTAACATATATAAAGCTATAAACGTAAATATGAAGACGAAAACGCTTAGTAAAAATTGGGCATAAATATACCTTCTTAAGATCTTATCTATATCTTTCCAAAAAAGCCTTATAGAGTTTCTCAAAGTTACAGGAAAAAATTTCAATACTATTGCGATTAAATCTTCGCCGTCTACTATTATATAATATGTTATAACTGGTACTACTGTTAATCCTACGATGTTTTTTCCAAATGACATTATAGAATTTATCAATGCTGCTAAAGAAGCTGATACAAAGCTTTTTACGTTTGTATAAATTTCTTGAATGATGAATACGCTCTCTTCATTTTTAGTGAATTTTGAAATTTCATTTTCTATGTTTTTAAGCAATTCATTGATGACATCGAATTCTTTTTGGGCTCCTGTTGTTTCCATTATTATAGATGGGATCAGTATTGAGACAATGGCACTAAATATCACTAAAAATGCGAACAATAAAAATAATGTTGCGGCTTTTTTGTTCATATTATTTTTTACTAAATAATTCACCGCTGGAGTTAAAATATATGAAATTATGAACGATATTATGATTATTGAAAATGCATATTTTATAACAGGTATGTTTAAAGCTACAATGAGGATTATGGGGATGATAATGGTTAAAACCCTGATTAAAATTTTGCTGTTCATTAATGTTCTAAACTGCATTTAACATATCTCCCTTGATACACCGTGAGGCACACTGATTAATGTTTCTCTAATGTTCTTATTTAAATAAATATATTTCTGTTTGAATTTTAAATCATTTGCTAAAGCAACTCTTTTACCTTCAATAAAATTTAGTAAAAGCCCGGAAGAGATGAGTATCGCTTTGATATTATAGCTGTCGTCTACAAATAAATCATCTAAAACTCCAACTATGCAATTAGTATTATCGACTATCTCAATTCCTTTTATTTTTGAAAATAAATCTCCTTTAATGATTTCAATATCTTGAACTATGATCTTTTCATTTTCAAAATCAGCTTTGCTTATACATTTTATCATAAACCCGTTTTTTTTAGAAAAAAATGAGATGTTTGACATAGTGATTCCTGTTACTTCCCATTTGTAAAAGTCGATGATAATATCGCTTGAAAAACCAATTTTTTTTTCATGAAGGTTGTAAATATCTAAATGCTTAAAGTCTTTCCATCTTCTCATATCCTACCACCAAAAAAGAATTTATTTAACTCTTTAAATTATTAACAGGATAAAATGATTATATTCTATTTCAAAAAAATAAATCATCTTTTAAGCTGTAACAAAATCATCGATCTTTGCACATAATATTATGATTAAGATTGGAGGTAAATTAATGAATTATTTAGATTATTTAAGCGATCACATTGAGGTATCAGTTGGGGATGATTTAATGCCAAACGCTCCCCTTAAAAATAACAAGTTTAAAACTGTAGAAGAATTTATCTTAGAGGCAGATGAAGAGGAAAATAGAGAGTACGAGAGAGGAGTAATGGAACTTAGAGAAAAGGATTTTTCCGAAGGTATCGATATTTTTAAAAATTTTCAATACTTGGATATAGATCTTCTAAATCAGGACGAAAGAGGATGGAATTATTTTGAAAGACCAAATGTGCTGCAGCATCTTGATTTAATGGCATCGATTCAAAATTTGGGCGTATTTTCACCATTAATTGTGAACAAAAACTTTGAGGGGAAATACATTGTTATCTGTGGACAATCCAGGGTGAATGCTTTAAAGGATCTCTTTAAAAATACCAAAAATGAACGCTTTAAATATGCCCCCTGTTTCATAATTGAAGGAAAGATCGATGAATACTACGTTCGCTCTCTTATAATAGATTCTAACTTGACTTATCGCTCTGTACGCAGAGAAACTCTTTTGAAGGCAATATTTGAAAGGGCGGAATTACTCAAAAGGACCAAAAAGTTTAAAAATGAATTAAATGTGGCTCAAACCATTGCGGATGAATTTGGACTGTCTAAAGGCACGATCAATAACTATTTGACTATGAAGAAGCTCTGCCCTGAAGCTATGACTTTAGTATCTAAAAAGGAATTGAATATGGATTCTGCTAAAAAGCTTGCAAAATTTGAACAAGAAGATCAACTTTATATTTTGGAGCATACGAGCCTTAAAAATTTAAACGATCAATTTAAAGCAAAAGTCCTCACTAAAGATATAGATTTAGCAAAGCCTGTTCAAAAGCAAATAGATGAAAAGATTGAGACTTTGGATACAAAAGTACCAAATATGACTACTGTTAAAGTTGAAGTGGCAAAGGATCGCTTGGTGAAATTTTTAAATCTCGTTATAGAATTTAAAAAAGAAGAATTAGCAGGATTCTCAAAGCTTACGGATAGAAAATATATCAAAAAGACCATAAATGTAACAGTAAATGAAACCCACATGGAACACTTTGTATCAAATGGAATAATAGATAAAGCTTTAATCAATAGAGTGTGTTCAAGCGATTACTATACAATAATGGGATATAAAACAAGAGGCTAGTGGCTAGTGACTAGTGACTAGAGGTTCGCTGCAACAGAGGAGCCTATTTGACGGCGTTTTTAGATAATTCCCGATAAAAATCGCTATACTGATATGGGAAAACTTAGGGTACAATTAATTCAGCGAAATTTAGGATCTTTTGAAAATACATAAAAAAAAGATAAAAATCCAAAGAAACTTTTGGATTGAAATATTTTATTTTTAGGAACATTTTTGAGATTAGAATTTTAAAAATGAGTAAAATTTATACTCAATTAAAAAGTAAGAGAGCAAGTTTTTTGATGTCTTACTTGCTCTCTTAAGGTCATTTCTATGATTTCAAAGATTCTAAGAAGTAATGTTTAGGCATTAATATAATATTCAAGTTGATCAAATTAAATGCATAGTTTTTGATTAAAATTTTTAAAAATAATTATTGACAAATGCTCACTACAAGTGTAATGTATACATATACTACATATGTAGATATCAAAAAGGAGAGATAAAATGATTACAATTCCTAGAATATCAGAAGCAGAATGGCAAATCATGAAAATACTTTGGGAAAAATCGCCTATGGTATTTTCTGAGATTAAAGAAAAATTGGATCCTTTATTTAATTGGAAAGAAAACACTATCCATACTATGCTTACAAGGCTTGTAAATAAAGGTGCATTGAAGATTGTAGAGACAAAACCTTTGAAGAAGTATGCTCCCATTGTTACTGAAAATGAGTGTGTATCTGCAGAAACAGAATCATTTCTTAACAGGGTTTACAACGGAAGCCTTGATAAATTAGTAACTGGTTTTATTGAAAATAAGAAATTGTCAGAAAAAGAAATCGATGAGCTTAAGAAAATATTGGATGAAGCAAGATTGGAGGAATAGATGATGAAGGTCTTAATAGATTCCTTTGATGCTATTATCAAATTATCTATCTATGGTGCAATCACAGCTCTGATAATATTTATCTTTAAGAAGATATTAAGCAGAAGAATAAGCGCAAAGCTCCACTACTTTATCTGGTTTATATTGCTCTTAAGGATTTTAGTTCCCATAATGCCTCAGAGCTATTTAAGCATATTTAACGCTACTAAACCAATTGAAAGCAATTACTCTCAATTTATATTACAAGTACAACCAAGTATCATTGCTG
>JGI20166J26741_12252250_pt1 | contig 17874 bp, 18 predicted proteins | sample TergutCu122P5_FD_26741 | JGI IMG/M metagenome (IMG submission 26741)
GCACAGGCCGGTCGTTGATCGCCATGGCCTCCTCGATCGCCGCGTCGACCTCCTCGGGGGTGCGGACGCGGATCGCGTGGGCGCCCATCGCCTCGGCGAGCTTGCAGAAATCCGGCAGCGAGTCGGTGAACAGGTCGGAGTTGGAGTAGCGCTCGCCGTAGAACAGCTTCTGGTGCTGGCGGATCATGCCGAGCACGAAGTTGTTGATGATCGCGATCTTCACCGGGATGTCGTTCAGGGAGCACGTCGTCAACTCCTGCTCGGTCATCTGGAACGATCCGTCCCCGTCGATGCCCCACACGCAGGTATCGGGCCGGCCCACCTTCGCCCCCATGAGCGCGGGCAGGCAGTAGCCCATCGTCCCGAGCCCACCCGACGTCGCCCAGTTCCCCGGGCGCTCGTGCGGCAGGAAGTGGCTCGCCCACATCTGGTGTTGACCGACGCCGGTGACGAACATCGCGTCCGACCCGGCGAGCTGGCCCAGCCGCTGGATCACGAACTGCGGCGACAGCGCTCCGTCGGCGGTGTCCTCGTCCAGGGTGAGCGGATAGCGCCGGCGCAACCCGTCGAGGTAGGCCCGCCAGGGGGCGAGGTCCAGCAACTTCTCGTCCGCCAGGGCCTTGTGCAGCTCGGTGAGCACCGCCTTTGCGTCCCCCACGATCGGCACGTCCGCAGCACGGTTCTTGCCGATCTCGGCCGGGTCGACGTCGGCGTGGATCACCAGCGCGTCGGGCGCGAACGCGTCCAGCCGGCCGGTGACGCGGTCGTCGAACCGGGCGCCGATCGCGATGATCAGGTCGGAGCGCTGCAGTGCGCCGACCGCTGCGACGGTGCCATGCATGCCGGGCATGCCGTAGCACAGCGGGTCGGACGACGGAAACGCCCCCTGCGCCATGAGTGTCGCGACCACGGGAATGCCGGTGTCCTTCACAAGAGCGCGTAGCTGGGCCGACGCCCCGGACTTCAGGACACCGCCGCCGATGTAGAGCACCGGGCGCTGCGCCGCCGCGATCATGCGGGCGGCCTCGCGGATCTGGCGGACGTGTGGCTTCAACGTCGGCTTGTACCCGGGCAGGTTGTACGCCTTCGGCCAGTCGAATGGGGCCGTCGACGCCAACGCGTCCTTCGTGATGTCGATCAGCACCGGGCCGGGCCGGCCGGTGGCCGCGATGTGGAACGCGTCCTTCACGGCCTGGGCGATGTCGGCGGTGCGCGTCACCATGAAGTTGTGCTTCGTGATCGGCATCGTGATGCCCCGCACATCGGCCTCCTGGAACGCGTCCGTGCCGACCGCCGTGGACGCGACCTGGCCGGTGATCGCCACGATCGGCACCGAGTCCATGTAGGCGTCCGCGAGCGCCGTGACGAGGTTGGTCGCCCCGGGACCGGACGTGGTGAGGCACACGCCGACCTTGCCGGTCGCCTGCGCGTAGCCCTCGGCCGCGTGCCCGGCACCCTGCTCGTGGCGCACCAGGATGTGGCGGATCGGTGACTCGTAGAGCAAGTCGTACACCGGCAGGTTCGCGGCGCCGGGAATGCCGAAGATCACCTCGACCCCGGCGTGCTCCAACGCGGACAGCAGGGCCTGGGCGCCGGTCACGGCGCCCCCGTCGCTTCGTGCTTCCATGGGTGTCCCCCTCTCCTTCGTGCGCCGTGCGCGGTTCGCCAACAAAAAACCCCCGCCGCCGAAGGGCGAACGAGGGAGCGCTTCGTCGGGACGAAGCGCTAGTGGACTACGAGCGAACACGCTGGGCGCATGTCAACAGTGTATGGCGCATACGCCAAGCGCTGGACAGGTGGTCTCGCATAGCGAGACGCGGCCCGTCCGCAGGAGCAGTGCGGACCGGCGCCGACCACCCCCGATCGAGTCCGCGCGCGCCGCGCGGGCCCCCTATGCTGGGGCCATGACGCAGGCAGACACACCGGCTCCGTTCACCGTGCCCGGCTGGGACGACTACTTCCTCGGGATTGCGCAGGCCGTATCCGCCCGCGCGAAGTGTCGGCGCCGCAAGGTGGGCGTCGTGGTGACCGTGGATCGGCGGATCATCGCAACCGGGTACAACGGTGCCGCCCCCGGCGAGCCGGACTGCCTGGAGGGAGCCTGTCCGCGCGGTCTGCTCGACTACACGCAGGTCGCGGGGCTCGGCGACTACGACCGTCCCGGCACGCCCGGGTTCTGCATCGCGATCCACGCGGAGGTGAACGCCCTGCTGTTCGCGACGCGCGACACGAAGGGCGCGACCGCCTACATCACTGATCCGCCATGTCCCGGGTGCCGCAAGGCGCTCGCGGCCGCCGGCATCGAGCGCGTCGTCTGGCCGGACGGGGAGTATGACCGCTCCTCCCTGACGAACTGGGAGGTCTAGGACCTCACCGGGCCGTCCGGCACCGTCACCCCTAGCTCGGTGAACGCTGCGAGCGATTCGCGCGCCGCTGGCTCGTCGAGCACCTCGATCGCGAAACCGTTCTGGATCACGACGTAGTCGCCGACGACCGCCTCGGGGACGTAGGCGAGGCAACACGCGACGGTGGCGCCCGCGTGCTCGACCGTGCCCATCGGCATCGCCCCGGGCGTGACGCTCGTGAGACGGACCGGAATCGCGATGCACATCTACGGCTCCTTCCGTGAGGGGCGCACGGTGTCGACGACGAGCCCCATCGTCCCCGCGGGCGCCGTCGAACACGGCAGGCACGGATCGGCCTCGCGGATCGCCTCCTCCAGGCGGTCCGTCGCGGGCTCGCCCGTGGCCGCCGCGCGCAGCAACTCCCCCAGCCACGGCTCGTTCTGCGCGGTCGGCGTGAGGATCGTCGCCCGACTCAGGACGCCGTCCATCCCGACCTCGTAGCGGTGGACCAGCAGGCCCCGGGCCCCGTCGACCCAGCCCACCCCGATCGACGAACCAGCGCCCTCCCGCACCGGCACCGCGCTGGGCCCCGCGAAGCGGTCGGCCTCGCCGAGCAGGCCGGCGATGACCTCGACCGCATGCAGCACGACGATCGCCCGGGCGGCGGCCGCGCCCCCGCCGTCGCGCCGCCAGGCGGCCTGCGCCGCCGCGGCGAGGGGGGTCGCGACGGGACCGATGCGGAGCTGTGCCACCGGCCCGACGCGATAGGCACCACGATCGGCGCCGAGGGCCACGAGGTACGGCCGGGGCGCGGGCGAGCCGGGCACGGCCTCGACCACCAGGTCGTCCCACTCCTGCGGCGACGCCCCGTCGATCACGACCGTCCCGTCGGCCGCGACGGCGCGCAGGCGCGACCCGAACAGGTCCAGGCGCCCCGCGGCATCGACGAGCGCCACATCGGCGCCGTCGAACGCGTCCGTCCGTGCCTCGCCCACGGTGCGCTCCGCCAGCCGGCGCGCCGCGGCGAGAGCATCCGGCAGAGCGCCGAGGCAGTCATCGCGTGCCGCCGGCACCACCGTCGCGGTCACCCCGCCCGGGATCGCCGTCGCCGGGAAGTGCCCCGGCGACCCCGCCGCCGCCATCCCCGCCTTGGCGAACCGCCGCAGACAGGCGGCGTCCGCCGGATCGGCGGCGAAGAACCCCACGACATGCATCGCGACCACCGAGGCATGGTGCAGCAGCCGCCGCACCGCCTCCGCGGCGGGTGGGATCGTGACGCCTCCGGCCAGCGCCTCCAGCGCGCGCACGCCGGCGAGATGGTGCGCCGCCGGGCATATGCTGCACAGCCGCTCGACCAGCGCCGGCACGTCGGCGACGGGCCGGCCGGCCAGCAGCGCGTCCACCCGGGGCAGCCCGGCGAGGTCGAACGCAGCGTCGGTCAGGGTACCATCGGCGTCCCGCGTGAGCACGACCCGCGCAGCGGCGGGATCGAGGACCGCGTCGAGGCTCACCCGCGGCGCCATGGCGCTCCCTCCCCCGCTCGGCGTGCGACGATGGAGCCATGCACGAACTCGCGCTCCTGGGCGGCGTGGTGACCGCGGTGAGACGCGCCGCCGGGACGCACCGCGTCGAAGCGGTGGGCCTGCGCGTCGGGACGCTCTGCGGGGCCGTGCCCGAGGCGCTGGCCGGCGCGTGGCCGCTCGCCACCACGGGCACGACGCTGGATGGCGCCCGCCTGGATCTCGACCTCGTCGAGGCGGCCGTCTGGTGCCCCACCTGCGCCGCCGAGCAGCCGATCGACGAGTTCTACGCGCTGCTGTGCCCCGCTTGCGGCACGCCGACCGGAGCCCTTGTGCGGGGCCGCGAGTTCGAGGTCGCCTACGCGGACCTGGCCGAGGACGCCGCGGGCCATCAGCCGGCCCCGCCCGTGTCGGCCGCCGCCAGCCATTCGTCGACGACCGTCGCGGCGAGCCGCGCCGCCTCGGCCACCGCGCCCGCCACCACGTCGGACAGGCCCACCCGCAGATCCACCGACTCGGGCACGATCCCGACCACGGCGACCTGAGACGGCTCCCGTCCGAGCAGTCGCGCCGCCGCGAACACGTCCAGCAGGCCCACCTGGTGCGGCGACAACTTCGTCGCCAGGAGGCGCGGTATCTGGTCCCCGTCGAGCCGGACCACCTGCCCCGGGGTGTCCCCCGCGACCGCGTCGAGGATCAGCAACCGCGTCGCGTCCTGCACAACCGGGACAAGCTCCATCCCGCCCGTACCGCCGTCGACGTAGTCGATCCCCGGCCCCGGGCGCGCGGCCCGCAGCGCCGCCAACAACTCCAGCCCGACGCCGTCGTCGCCCATGATCGGGTTGCCGACCCCGAGCACCGTGATCATCGCGTCATTCCACCATCGGCGCATCGACCGGCCGGGCGCCCCGGCGCACCCACACGCCACCGTTGATCATCGCCGACAGGCCGCCGTGGCGCTCCAGCGACTCCGCGCGAAACACCAGGTAGATGTGGGCGATGACGAACATCCACAGCAGGAACATGATCGCCGCGTGGAACAGACGGACGTTCGCCACGCCGAACCAGTGGATCGGCGTCGCGATGAACGCCCAGAACGGATTGCCCTGGTGGTACAGCCCGAACAGCATGAACCCGACGAGCATCTGGATCCCACACACGATGTACACCGAGGTGTAGGTGAGCTGCTGCAACGGGTTGTGCGCCAGGTAGAGCGGCGCGTCCCGCTTGATGAACACGTAGTGCTGCAGCACGTGGCCGAGGTTCTTCACGTCGGACTTGCTCTTCAGCGGCCACATGGACGGCCACCGCAGGTAGCGGTCCGACGAGGTGAACGCCGACCACACCCGGGTGAGCCCGATCACCAGCCAGATGAACGCCGCCGTGAAATGGATCAGCCGCACCCAGCCCATGAGGAAGCCGGTCGGCTCGCCGTTGTAGGCCGTCGGGCCGAAGAACGGGTCCATGATGAAGTAGCCCGTGCAACTCAGCACGAAGATCGTCGCGACATTCGCCCAGTGCTGCACCCGCAGCGACGCAGACCACACGTTGACGCGCGCCCAGACCGCCGGCCCGGACATCACGTCGTCGGTCGACTGCTGGACCGTCTCCGGGCACACCGTGACGAAGCCCATCAGCGCGAACGGTCCGACCGCGTCGTGCTCGTCCACGTTGGCCATTGCCACCGCAAGGGGACGCCAGCCGCGCCGCGTCACTGTGTTGGCGTTGCTGCGCAGTACGCTGCGCTGCTCGCGGGTCGCCTTGACGTTCTGCAGCACGGCGTCCACATCGCCGCGCATCACGACGATGTCCTGGATCGTGCCGTTCGAGTGCGGGTAGTCGCGCACGCGGGTCAGGCTGTAGCGCCGGTCCAGACGAGCCGGATCGACGTCCGCGGTCTCGGCGCGGGGCAGCGGCAGATCGGGATAGCCGGTCCGCAGCGTCTCCGCGACGGCCAAGTCGACGGGATCCGTGCTGCCGGGCGCGCTCGCCGCCGCCAGCGCGATGATGCGGCCCTCGCTCGCCCCGCCCAGGCTGTAGGCCGACCCGACCACCAGCGGCGGGGTGTCCGCCGCCACGGGCGTCCGCTCCAACGTCGCCGTCATGGCTGCGACACCACCTCGGGCTCCGACGGATCGAGCACATGGACGGCGCAGGACATGCACGGATCGAACGAGTGGATCGTCCGGAGCGGCTCCAGTGGCTGCTTGGCGTCCGCCAGCGGATGCTTTCCATCGCCGGCCAGCGACGTCTCGTACGGGCCCATCTGGCCATCCTCGTCACGCCCGCCGGCCAGCCACGTCGTCGGCACGACCGCCTGGTAGGCCTTGATCGACCCGTTCTCGATGGTCACCCAGTGGCTCAGGTTGCCCCGCGCCACCTCGACGAACGAGAAGCCCGACGCCTGCTTCGGCCAGGACGACGGCTCCCAGCGCGACGGGTCGAACACCTGGATGTCGCCCTTCTGCAGGTTCGCCACGAACGTGGGGAACGTCTCGTTCGCCATCTCCTCGGCCGAGATCAGGCAGTCCACGGCCCGGGCGAGCGTGCGCCCCGCGGTCGAGTTCAGCTGCTTCGGCGTGATGCCGAGCGTCGCGATCGCGCCGTCGACGATCTCTTTCGTCCGGGCGTGCCCCTGGGCGTAGGCCAGCAGCACGCGGGCGATCGGCCCGACCTGTACCGGGCGGCCGTCGTAGCGCGGCGCCTTCGACCAGGTGTACTTGTCCGCATCGCCCAGCCAGTCGTACGGCGGGGTCGGGCCGGTGTAGTCGACGGTCGTCTCGCCCTTGGCGGGCGCGAGCGAACTGCTGCCGTCGGCGTACTTGTACCAGGCGGACGCGATGGACTCGGTCACCTTGGACACGTCGAACGGCCGCACCGTCGTGAAGTCGTCGTCGAAGATCACCCCGGGCTTGATCGCCATGTGGGAGCTGGGATAGCGCGGCGCCTGGTTCGGATCGCCCGCATACACCGCACCCGCCAGGCCGACGGCGAGGTAGTTCGGGCTGGAGGCGCCGATGTCGAAGTAGTCCTTGTACACCCCGACGATCGCCATCGCGTCCGGCACGTAGCACGTCGTGACGAACTCGAGGGTCTCGTTCACCCACTGCCTGATCTGGTCGACCTGCACCTGGTTGATCGACTCCGACCGGCTCGGGTCGATCGTGCACGCCATGCCGCCAACCAGGAAGTTCGGGTGCGGGTTCTTGCCGCCGAACACCGTGCCGATGCGGATCATCGAGCGCTGGAACTCCAGCGCGTCGAGGTAGTGGGCCACCGCCATCAGGTCCGCCTCCGGTGGGAGCCGGTAGTCGGGATGATTCCAGTAGCCGCCCGTGAAGATGCTCAGCTGGCCCGAGTCGAGGATGCCCTTCACGGTGTCGCGCACGGCCGTCATGCGTCCGAGCGTGTTGCCCTTCCAGGTGGAGCCGATCGCCTGGGCGAAGTCCACGGCCTTCTGCGGGTCCGCGGTCGCGGCGTTCGCCACGTTCACCCAGTCGAGGGCGTGCAAGTGGTAGAAGTGGATCACGTGGTCCTGGATCTCCTGGGAGCCCAGCACCATGTCGCGGATCAGCAGCGCCTGCTGGGGCGGACTCGCACCGATCGCGTTCTCGACGGCGGTGATCGAGGCGATGGCGTGCACCGTGGTGCACACGCCGCAGATCCGCTGCGTGAACGCCCAGGCGTCGCGCGGGTCGCGGCCCTGCAGGATCGTCTCGATGCCGCGGAACTGCGTGGCCTCGCTCCAGGCCTTCGCGATCGCTCCCCCGTCGGTTTCCAGTTCGATCCGCAGGTGCCCCTCGATGCGGGTCAAGGGATCGATGGTGACACGTTCGGCCATGGTCTACTCCGCCTTTCCGGTCTCGTCGGTCGCCGCGTCGGCGACGGTGTCCTGGCCCACTTCCGCGGTGGCCTGGAGGTCCTGCTCGGGCTCCTCGGCCACCGTCTCGACGTCGCCGAACGCGGCGAGCGGCTCCGCCGCCTCGGCCTTCTTGCCGGCGGCGTTGCGCAGCGCCGTGACGCCGGCGTGGACCCCGACGGCCGCGACGGTCGCGCCGACCAGGCCGAGGCCGACCTTCGTCGCCGTCGCCTCGACGCCGAGCCCGGGCACCTTCGGCAGCACGCGATAGAACGGCGTGTACCGGTCGAAGAAGTCCTTCTCGGTGCAGCCGATGCACGGGTGGCCCGCGCCGATCGGCCAGCTCGTGCGAAGGTTCCACTGGATGATCGGGCACGGGCTGAACGTGCTCGGCCCCTTGCAGCCGACGTGGTACAGGCACCAGCCGCTGCGGGCGCCCTGGTCGTCGAACGTGCGCACGTACTGGCCCGCGTCGAAGTGGGGCCGGCGCGGGCACGAGTCGTGGATGCGCTGGTCGTAGGCGAACAGCGGCCGTCCCTCGGCATCGGTCTTTGGCAGGTCGCCGTGCGTCAGGATGTATGCGACGGTCGCCGTGATCACCTCGCCGATCGGCGGGCAGCCCGCGACGTTGATCACCGGCTTGTCCTTGATGATCGAGTCGACGCCGACCGCACCCGTCGGGTTCGGCTTTGCCGCCTGGACCGAGCCCCACACGGCGCACGCGCCGACCGCGAGGATCGCGCTCGCGTTCTTCGCGGAGTCGCGCAGGATCTGCTCCGCCGACTTGCCGCCGATCGCGCAGTAGATGCCGTTGTCCTTCGTCGGGATGGAGCCGTTCACGACCAGGATGTGGTCGGACGCGTTCGCCTCCTCCAGCGCGTGATCCGCGGCCTCGCCCGCCGCGGCCATCACCAGCTCGTTGTAGTTCACCGACAGCAGGCTGAGCACAACCTCCTCGACGGTGGTGCCGCCCGAGCGCAGCGTGCTCTCCATGCAGCCGGTGCACTCCTGAAGCTGCAGCCACACCACGACCGGCTTGGTCACCCCGCCGAGCGCTTCGGCGATCTTCGTCCCCGTGATCGCCCCGGGCACCACGGCCGCGCTCGCCTTCGCCAGCGGGCCGAGCACGGTCGACCCTGTCGCGAAGATCGCGGCGAGCCCGCCGCAGTACTTCAGAAAGTCGCGGCGCGACACCCCGGCGCGCGCCAGGTTCTCCGCCAGGGTGGGTTCACGCCACCCGTCGCTGTGATACTCCACGCTGATACCACCCTTCGTCTCGACCGCTTCGTCTGCTCCAGAGTGCCATACTATCGCACCCCGTAGCAACTGGTTTCAATTACCGATCTTGTCCGATATCACACAGTTTTTCATCACAACTCGTCTGTCTCATCGGTCGGCCCGGCCGATCGCCGCGGCGGCCTCACGGTGCAGGCGCCCGAAGTTGTAGTAGGCGGCGCACGCGCCCTCCGGGGAGACCATGCACGTCCCGATCGGGTTCTCCGGCGTGCACGCCGTGCCGAACACACCACATTCCCACGGCTTGATCAGCCCGCGCAGCACACCGCCGCACTGGCACGCCGGCGGATCCGGCACGACGGCGCCCGGCAGGTCGAAGCGCGCCTCGGCGTCGAAGGCCGCGTAGGCGGGCGCGATGGCGTACCCCGAGCGCGGGATCGTGCCGAGCCCGCGCCACTCGAAACTGTCCCGCACCGTGAACACCTCGCGCAGCAGCGCCTGTGCGGCCGGATTGCCGGCCGGACGGACCACCCGGGCGTACTGGTTCTCGACCGCGCAGCGCCCCGTCTCGTACTGGGCGAGCAGCATCTCGACGGCCTGGAGGATGTCCAGCGGCTCGAAGCCGGTGACGACGATCGGCAGGTGGTACTCCGCGGGGAGGAACGCGAAGTGGTCCGCGCCGACGACCGTCGCGACGTGGCCCGGCCCGATGAACCCGTCCAACCGGGTCTGCCCCGCGTCGAGCAGCGCCCGTAGCGGCGGCTCGATCAGCACATGCTCGCACAGCACCGAGAAGTTGTCGACGCGAAGCGCGGCGGCACGGGCGATCGTCACGGCCGTCGACGGCGCCGTCGTCTCGAACCCGACCGCGAGGAACACGACCTCGTGGTCGGGGTTGTCGCGAGCGATCTTCAGCGCGTCCAGCGGGGAGTACACGAACCGGACGTCGGCCCCGTCGGCCTTCGCCGCGAGCAGCGAGCCGTGGCTGCCGGGTACCCGCATGAGGTCGCCGAACGTCGTGAAGATCACGCCGGGCCGGCGCGCCAGCCACACGGCGTCGTCGAGGCGGCCCGTCGGGATGACGCACACCGGGCACCCGGGTCCGTGGACGAACTGGACGGATTCGGGCAGTAGGTGCTCCAGCCCGTGGCGGTAGATCGTATGGGTGTGGCCACCGCACACCTCCATGAACGCGAGCGGACGCCCCAGCCGCTCGCTGCGCGCCTCGATCGCGTGGATCAACTCTTGGGCCGCGACCGGGTCGCGGAACTCGTCGACGAACTTCACGCGACCACCGAACCCTCGAACGCGGCCACCTCGTCGGTGAACACCGTGCCGAGGTGGCGCATGGCCGCGAGCGTCTGGGCGGCCTCCTCCGCGTCGATCACGCCCATCGCGAAGCCGACGTGCACGAGCACCCAGTCGCCGACGCCGACGGGTTCGTCCGCCAGGAGCGCGAGCGACACCGTACGCTTCACCCCGCTGACCGCGACCGTCGCGAGATGCGCGACGGGGTCGACAACCTCGACCACCTCACCCGGAATGCCCAGGCACATGACGCCTCCTCCTTCGTCGTCAGCAGATCCGCGGCAGCGGATCGCCCACCAGCATGTCCACGAGGCGCGTCCCGCCGAACGCGTTGCGCACGGCGACGAGCCCGGCCGGCTCGACCGCGATCTCCCCGATCACGGCGGCCTGCGCCGCGCCCGCCCCGCGCAGCGCCGCCACCGCCGTCATCGCATCGTCCGGCCGGACGATCGCGACGAAGCAGCCCTCGTTGGCGACGTAGAGGGGATCGATGCCGAGCAGGTCGCACGCCCCGCGCGTCGCCGCATCGACGGGGATCGCCGCGTCGTCCAGCACGACGCCGAACCCGCACGCCTGGGCCAGCTCGTTCGCCACCGTGCCGAGGCCGCCGCGGGTCGCGTCGCGCATCCACGCGATGTGCGCGCCCGCGGCGTACAGCGCCTCGACCAGGTGCGTCAGCGGGGCGGTGTCGGAGGCGATGTCGGCCTCCAGGTCGAGGTCACCGCGCGCGAGCATGATCGCCATGCCGTGGTTCGCTATCGGCCCGGACAGGATCACCCGGTCCCCCGGGGCGACCACGTCGGCCCCGAGCCGGCGGCCCGCGGGCACGACGCCGATTCCGGCGGTCGTGATGAACACCTTGTCGGCGGCCCCGCGGGGCACGACCTTCGTGTCGCCCGTGACGATGCGCACGCCCGCCGCGTCGGCCGCCGTCTTCATGTCGGCCGCGATCGCCCGCAGTTCCTCGACCGCCAGGCCCTCCTCGATGACGAACGCCGCCGACAGCCAGCGGGGGACGGCGCCGGATACGGCGAGGTCGTTCACGGTGCCGTTCACCGCGAGATCGCCGATCGAGCCGCCGCGAAAGCGGATCGGGTGGACGACGTAGGAGTCGGTCGAGAAAGCGCACCGCCCAGCCGGGATGTCGAGCAGCGCGCCGTCGGTGAGCTCGCCGGTCCCCGGCGCGCCGAACGCCTCGATGAACACCGCGTCGACGAGCGCGGCGGACGCCTTGCCCCCGGCGCCGTGGGCTAGCGTCACGGTGGCGTCGGTCAGGCGCGGACGCCGACGGCGGTAGGCCTCGATCCGGGCCAGGGCAACGTCCTCGCCGCCGCTCACGCCCACTCCCCCGTCGTCTCGGGGAGACGCGTGATCGCCGTGCCCGCGTGGATCAGCACGGTGTCACCCGGCCGCACCGGGCCGACCAGCGTGACATCGACGTCCTCGATCCCCGCGGCGGTGCGCACGCGAGCGGGCAGGAAGGGAGCGCCCGGAGCATCCAGGACTGTGCCGGGACGGCCCTCGTCGGAGCACGTCACACACACCTCGCCGGTGCACACGACCTGGTCAGCCATTAGTTCCACCGCCTGCCTCCCTCGTCACCCAGGCGACCCCGGCGAGCGCCTGCCCCAGCGCGAGCCCGCCGTCGTTCGCCGGCACCGCGTCGTGGGTGACCAGCATAAGGGACGCGTCCGCGATCCGGTGGCGCAGGTCCGCCGCGACCAGCCGGTTCTGCGCGCTGCCGCCGCTGAGCCCGATCACGTCGTGGCCGTGGGCCCGGGCGACGTCGAGCGCGGCCGTCGCCAGCACCCGGGCGAACCCGGCGTGGAACGCGCGGGCCAGGCACGGCACCGGCGTCCCCGCCCGGAGGCGCGCCACCAACCAGGTCACCAGCTCGGGCAGGCTCTCCTCCGGCACGCCGTCGTGATCCGCGTGCGGGCACGTTCGGGCGAGGGCCTCGAGCTCCATCGCCGCCTGCGCCTCGTACGTGACGTCGTGCCGCACGCCGAGCAGGGAGGCGACCGCGTCGAACCAGCGACCCGCGCTCGTGGTCGGCACCGTCGCGACACCGTGCTCGAGTTGGCTCGCCACCAGCCGCCGCTCGGCCGCCGGGACGACCTGGGTCAGCGCCAGGCCGCCGACGTCGATGCCGCAGACATCGGCGACCGCCAGCGCCGCCCGCCACGGGTGGCGCACCGCGGCATCGCCCCCCGGCAGCGGGAACGCCGACAGGTGCCCGGCGCGCTCGTAGTCCAGTGGGTCCGCCCCGACCGAGAGGATCTCCCCGCCCCAGATCGTGCCGTCCACCCCATACCCGGTGCCGTCGATCACGATGCACGTCAGCGGCGTACCGGTGAGGTGATGCTCCGCGACAAGACTCAGCGCGTGCGCGTGGTGATGCTGTACGCCCAGCAGGGGGATGCCGGTGTCGGCGGCGTAGCGCTCGGCCCAGGCCCGCGTGGCGTATTGCGGGTGCAGGTCGGCGACGACCACCTGCGGCGTGCGCCGGTGCATCGTCATGAGCTGGGCGACCGAACGCTCGAACGCCTGCTGACACGACCAGGTGCCCATGTCGCCGATGTGGGCCGACAGGAACGCCATCCCGTCGCGGGTCAGCGCGAAGGTGTTCTTCAACTCCCCGCCGACGGCGAGCACGCTCACATCCGTGTCCCCCAGCCGCACCGGCAGTGGTGCGTACCCGCGCGACCGGCGGACCGGCCACACGTCCTCGTCCACCGCCATGAGCACCGAGTCCTCCACCGGCACATGGATGCCGCGGTCGTGCAGCAGGAGGGCGTCCACGATCCCCGCGAGCTCGCTGATGGCGTCCTCGTTGCGGTAGACGATGGGGTCGCCCGAGGAGTTCGCGGACGTCGCGACGTACACCTCCCCGGGGGCGACGAGCAGCGTGTGAAGCGGCGCGGACGGCAGCATCACGCCGACGTCGTCCAGGCCGGGAGCGACCCCCGGGGCGAGGTCGTACGCCTCCCCGAGCGGGCACAGCACGATCGGGCGCTGCGGGCTGACGAGTTCCCGCCGCTGGGCCGGGCTCAGCCGGGCGAAGCCGGCGGCCGTGGCCACGTCGGCGGCCATCACCGCGAACGGCTTGTGCGGGCGACGCTTGCGCTCCCGCAGCCGCGCAACCGCCGCGGCGTCGCGCGCGTCGCAGAACAGCGTGAACCCGCCGATGCCCTTCACCGCGAGGATCGCCCCCTGCCTGAGCATCACCCGGGCTTGGCGGATCGCGTCGTCCCACTCCGCGAGTCGGCGCCCGTCGCCGTGCGCCGTCGAGGCTTCGAGCCACAACCGGGGCCCACAGTCGAAGCAGCTGATCGGCTGAGCGTGATAGCGCCGGTCGGCCGGATCGGCGTACTCGGCAGCGCAGGCGGGGCACATCGGGAAGCCGGCCATCGTCGTCGCCGGACGGTCGTAGGGCACGTCGCGGATGATCGACAGGCGCGGGCCGCAGTTGGTGCAGGTGATGAACGGGTAGCGGTACCGCCGGTCGGCGGGGTCGGCGAGCTCCCGCAGGCAGTCGGGGCACGGCGCCACGTCCGGCGGGATGAGGGTCACGACCCCGGAGGCGCGCCGGCTCGCGACGATCCGGAAGCCCGGCTCGGCGGGAACGACGGGCGCCGGCGTGTCGTCGCGGTCGAGCACCCGAGCGAGCGCCGGGGCGCGGGCGACGATGGCGTCGAGGAAGGCCGTCACGGTCTCAGGCGGCCCTTGGGCTTCGACGAACACCGACTCGTCGTCATTGCCGCAGAATCCGCTCACGCCGTACTCGAGGGCCAGCCGGGCGACGTGTGGCCGGAAGCCCACGCCCTGGACGATGCCGCGCAGCACGCAGCGAACCCGGCGGACCGCGTCGTCGGCCTGTTCCATGGGATGGGAGTATAGGGGGCAGACACGGGCGCACCGAGACGCGGGCGGGGCGCGGAGAGGACCGGGCATGCACGAGGTGGCGCTGTCGACGGCGATCGCCGGTATCGTCGAGCGCGCCCGGGCGGGCCGCGCCGTGACGGGCGTGGGCGTGGACATCGGCGAACTGCGCCAGGTCGTGCCCGACACCCTCACCCGCTGCTGGGACCTGGTCACCCGGAGCACGGCGCTCGCCGGGGCGCGTCTGGAGAGCACCAGCATCCCGGCGGTGCTGGAGTGCCGGGACTGCGGGCACCGCACGCGCCTGGAGGCGCCGCCCGTGATGGTGTGCGCGGCCTGCGCGGGTGTTGGTACCGTGGTCGTCTCGGGTGAGGAGTTCGTCGTCCGCTGGATCGAGGTGAAGGAGGAGCGCGATGGGCCGGTTCCATCGGCACGATGACGGCACGGTGCATGCCCACGACCACGGGGACGCGCCCCACGATCACGACGCGCCCCACACCCACGACCACGACGAGTTGGTCGGTGACAACTCCGCGTACCAGACCCACGTCGAGCGCGTCGAGGTGCTGGAGCGCATCTTCGACGAGAACGACGCTGCGGCCGCGGCGAACCGGGCGCGGTTCGACGCCGCCGGCGTGATCGCCCTGAACCTCATGTCCTCTCCCGGTGCGGGCAAGACCGCGCTGCTGGAGCGGACGCTCCGGGCACTCGGCTCCCGCCGGTGCGGTGTGATCGAGGGTGACATCGAGACCTCCCTCGACGCCGACCGACTCGCGGGGCTGGCGGACCAGGTCAGCCTGCTCAACACGGGACTCGGCTTCGGTGGCGAGTGCCATCTGGACGCGCCGATGGTGGCGCACGCCCTGGACGGCCTCGACCTGAACTCCCTCGATCTGGTGTTCATCGAGAACGTCGGGAACCTCGTCTGCCCCGCCGAGTTCGACGTCGGCGCGCACCACCGCGCGATGATCGCGTCGGTCACCGAGGGCGAGGACAAGCCGCTGAAGTACCCCGTGATGTTCCGCAGCGTCGACGCCGTTGTGATCAACAAGATGGACCTGCTACCCCACCTCGACCTCGACCTGGCGGCGCTGGAGGCCAACATCCGCGCCGTGAATCCGCACGCGCGCGTGTTCCACACCAGCGCGCGCACCGGCGACGGCGTCGAGGGGTGGGTGGCGTGGCTGGACTCGCTCGCGGCGCGGCCATGAGTCGTCGCACCGAGCGCGCCCGCCTGGCCGCCATGGCCGCCCTGATCGCCGGGCTGCTGGTGCTCGGGTGGGGCGGGCTCGCCCTCGTCGTCGCCACCGGCCGCGTGCCGACCGGCGCCGGGCTCGGCCTCGGGCTGGGGGCGACCGTGTTCGCGCTCGGCGCGCGCCACGCCTTCGACGCCGACCATATCGCCGCGATCGACAACGCGACCCGCGCGCTCGTCCGCCGCGGACACCGTCCCACCTCGACCGGCTTCTGGTTCTCGCTCGGCCACTCGACGGTCGTGTTCCTCGCCTGTGCCGCCCTCGCAGCCGGGGTGCGGGCGGTCGCGCGCACGATGGCGGAGGGCCGGCTCCAGGGCACGCTCGGCGCGGTCGGACAGGGCGTCTCGGCGGTGTTCCTGCTCGTCATAGCCGTGATCAACCTCGGCGCACTCGTGGGTCTGGTCGCGCTGGCCCGTCGGCGCTCCCGCCCGACCGCCGATGACTTGGACGCCTGCCTCGACCAGCGCGGCCTGCTGTCCCGGCTGTTGGGCACCCGGTTCGCCCGGATCGCCGAGCCCTGGCAGCTGTATCCGGTCGGCCTGCTGTTCGGCATCGGCTTCGACACCGCGACCGAGGTCGGCCTGTTCGCGATCTCGGGGACGACCGCGACGCTCGCGCTGCCCTGGTACGCCGTGCTGACCCTCCCGCTGATCTTCGCCGGGGGCATGGCGCTGCTCGACACGGCCGATGGGTGGCTGATGAGCCACACCTACTCGTGGGCCGGCGAGACGGCCACGCGCCGCCGTCTCCGCTTCAACCTCGCGGTCACCGGCGCCTCGGTGGTGTTGGCCCTCGTGGTCGGCACGATCCAGGCTGCCGCGCTGATGCACGACCGGCTCGGCCTGGGGGGACGCGTGCTCGGGGCGCTCGGCGCGGCCGACCTGCGCTTCGTCGGCGTCGTCGTGGTCGCGGTGTTCGCGGTCGTGTTCGCGCTGGCCCGCGCGCGGGACCGGTCCCGCAGCCCGGCGCCGGCTCAGGCCCGGACGGGGAACCCGGCGGCCGACAGCGCCGCCTTGACCGCGGCGATGGTCACCGTTCCGTAGTGGAACACGCTCGCGGCGAGCACCGCGTCCGCACCGGTGCGCGCCGCCGCGACGAAGTCGTCCACCGTGCCCGCGCCGCCGGAGGCGATCAGCGGCACGTCGACTGCCGCCCGCACCGCCTCCAGCATCGGCAGGTCGAAGCCGTGCGTGGTGCCGTCGGCGTCCATCGAGTTGAGCAGGATCTCGCCCACGCCCCGGCCGGCGGCCTGCCGCACCCACTCCAGCGCGTCGAGGCCGGCGGAGCGGGCGCCGCCATGCGTCGTGACGCCGAAGCCGGACGGCTGCCCCGCCTCGCGGCGCGCATCGACGCTCAGCACCAGCACCTGCGCGCCGAAGCGGCCCGCGATCTCGTCGATCACCTCCGGCCGTGCGATCGCGGCGGTGTTGATGCCCACCTTGTCGGCCCCGGATCGCAGCAATCGGTCCGCGTCGTCCACGCCACGTACGCCCCCGCCTACCGTCAGCGGGATCGACACCGTCTCGGCGCACCGGCGCACCAGACCCACGGTCGTGGCGCGACCCTCGGCGCTCGCCGAGATGTCGAGAAAAGTCAGTTCGTCGGCCCCCTGTGCGTCGTAGGCCGCAGCCAGTTCGACCGGGTCGCCGGCGTCGCGCAGGTGAAGGAAGTTGACGCCCTTGACGACGCGTCCGTCGGCGACGTCCAGACAGGGGATGACACGGATGGCGACGCTCATGGCGTCACCCTACCGGACCGAGATCAGGCCTTCGCGGCGACCTCGTAGAAGCACGCCTTGGGCGAGACGATCGCGCCCTGTTTCTTCAGCTCCTTGAAGGCCTTGTCGACGTCGGCCCGGGCGAGTCCGGTGATCTCGACGACCTGCGCGGCCTTCAGCGGGGTCTTCGACGCGGCCAGCGCGGCCAGAACCTGTTCGGTGGACATGGGCGGTCTCCCTCGTGACGAGGCCCCCACGCGGGTCGTGACGGGCCACAGCGAGACAACGCGGATCGGGCGCCAGGTGTTCCCGGGCGGTCAGTACACGCCCTGGGCCAGCATCGCCCCGGCCACCCGCTGGAAGCCCGCGATGTTCGCCCCATGGAGCAGGTCCTTGCCGAACCCGTGGTCTTGGGCAGCGGCCAGGCTCTGCGCGACGATCCCGGTCATGATCGTCCGGAGCCGCGCGTCGACCTGCTCGAACGTCCAGGCGAGGTGCATGGAATCCTGGGCCATCTCCAGCCCGGACACCGCCACGCCCCCGGCGTTGGCCGCCTTGGCCGGCCCGAACAGCACCGATGCCTCGCGGAACGCGTCGATCGCCTCCAGGGTCGAGGGCATGTTCGCGCCCTCGGCGACGAGCTCGACCCCGTTGTCGATCAGCGCCCGGGCGTCGTCGAGCGTGATCTCGTTCTGCGTGGCGCACGGCAGCGCGATGTCGCACGGGATCTCCCAGATGTGGCCCCGGTCGA
>JGI20166J26741_12253361_pt1 | contig 17874 bp, 11 predicted proteins | sample TergutCu122P5_FD_26741 | JGI IMG/M metagenome (IMG submission 26741)
CTGGCTTTACTAGGAGCTCCATATATATACAAAATTAGTAGCCTAAGGGTTAATATTATTAAATGGCAAGTGAAATTTAATCTGGTAGCCTAAGGGTTAAGCATAAAGCAAAACCTAAGAGTTAACTGAAAAGCTAGAAATTGGTGCATCACACTTTACAGCATTGGAAAAGTAGCTAGATATGAGCAGTAACTATGAAAATCATGCAGTGTACACTTTACATGTTACAGATTTGTATTCCATGACTGTTAATATATTAATATATTCACTACCTGTAACTCTTTCTTATAAGCCACACAACCGTAATTGATTCTGACTGTTGATGTGACAGCAGCCTGCTTGCTTTAAATTGCAGGAGTCAGTGAATCAGTGAGTTTTCCATCTGATGAGCTGTGATGTATAAATACAGGTGGATGTTTTTCAGTGCCTCTGAAGTTAGAATTGTGAGTTTAAATTATATGTACTTATATTTTGCACTTAATGACAAGTTGAACATGATAACTTATATTTCAAATAAAATATGTTTGAAATTAGAAGTGTTTCATTTATTTTATATCTGGTCTATGTGCTGCTCATGGTGAATCATTACAGAAAATTATGTTGATTTATGTTATGGTGTTGTACAAACTGTTTGGTTATATGCTGTTGAATTATACATGACAGAACGAGCAAGAATGATGGATTTGGATGGACATAGGAGTGTATGGTCATGGTGTGTATGTTCTGGCCGATGCTAAGAGTTTGGTTTTTTATTGTATGTAGTGCAGATATATATAAGAGATTGCTCCATCATGTAAGATAGGTGATATTCTACTTTCTGCTTCACATCTCGAATGCAAAGGTCACGTGTGATATTAAATTGTTTAGTTGACTTTGAGAAAACAGTTGAATATTTTTATGTATCTAGTCATATGAAATGTGGCCAAACTGGACCAGTTTTGTCGAAATCTGGTATGGTAAAGGGCCTACAAGCACACATTTAAGATTCTGCATGAACTTTGTGTGCTTTGTGAGTGTTCCATGCTTTTAAGGGCTGCTCGGTGTAATGTCCCAAATTGTTATGTTTATTGTTCGAGTGTTGAGAGATTTTGTAAAACTATATATGCATGCATAATTTTTTTGGGGGGGGGGGGATAGGTGGTACTTGCACAGCAAACTAGAGTACTTTAAACCAATTTTTACCCTACTTTTCTTCCTTAAAGAAAAGGGTGCCAACACCAAAAAGTAAGCAGTGCATGGTTAAGTCCTTATTTTCAGGTTCACTTAGAAGTTCTAAATGAGTTTCTAAAATTTATCTGTATAGTGTTTGGCAGATTTTGATAAAACTGTAAACACTACTACTTGACATAGACATGTACTACCATATATGAAATTTATTCATTTTATAATTAATTTCAAGGGCAGAATTTAACAGTTACATGTGTTTATCAAGAGTTTTAATTTTTGGCAGATTCTGACTCTGTGACATTTAAGTATGACTGTCACATTCATTTTATGTTAAGGTCCATTTCATCAAGTCTTAATGTGTGCAAAATATGGGGATTCAGGATGCTGCAAATGTGCTTTTTAAAAACAGTCAGCATAGACTACTTCAGCAATTACACAGTATGTAAGGAAAAGTCTGTATCCACAACACAGCTTATGGGATTCTGTAAGACATATGTTACGTATCATGAAAAGTTATATCACCTTGCTGTTTACATAATGCACACTTAATCTGCAAGCAGTGCATTGACATCTACTAAGACATGCATGCATAGGCACATAGTGCTGCTGGAAGGGTACATTTGCATTTTGACCCAGCCTGATTGAGTTCAAACTGTTACACTTGCTTCCGCTGTGGATAAGGTATGCAGTTTTTTTTCCTATTATATGGTCTTTATTTCAGTGCTGCAAATATGCATATATTTGACATTGTTTGGAATGTGGGTGTGGAAGAGTCTGCATATTGAATATGAATGTGTAACAACTTTACTGCAAAAAACTCTAAATTCTATAGTCTTTAGGAAGAATAAAAGGAAGACATAAACGAACATAGTTTTATCCAGTTGAGGGCATTCTACACACCACAGACATTTGCAGTATTTAGTAGCCACCTTGAATGGTGAATATCTCGGTGGTGTGAAGTGACAATCCAAACTAAAATACCCAGATGCTAATATCTATATGCACAGAAACGAATGAATTCACTATTTATTGCAGGCCAAAAACACTCAACAAAATTCTGCAGGGAAGCTAGATTCCATGAGCCCAGCGATGAATGTAGGTGTAAACTGTGCTCGGCCCCGTGTGGACGATACCATATAACAGAGTGCACTGCTAGAACGTGCTCCATGACCGAACTAGCTACCGAATAACTGCAAGCTTCGTGAACAATATGCGCAATTCCAATATATAAAAACACTCAACAACCCATCAACATTAGACTAGACGTGCTTGCTTCCGAACACAGACGACGCATGCGTTGTAGACAATTATCCACGAACAATATGGCAAATATATCACCCAGCCATGGATTAGCGCTCCGCTCACTGCTGCTTGGATCGTATGCAAATATCAAACGTCATATATTAGTATTCCTAGGGTCCTTGGACCAGGTGAATCAATCTTTCAGGTGGCAAGAACTTTCGTTTTTGTAATTTTAAAAATAGGAGGACATTTGAAGTTAGTGCAGCTAGAGCAAGCAGCGTACACTACGTAATAGGAACGTTAACATATAACTGATTATATAAAATAAGATTTAGGTCAAAGTACAGGCAGGAGTAGCAAAGATGGCTGCAAATTTGGATGAAGAGCAGAGCTTGCGTGAGTGTGAAGCCTATGTTCAGAGACACAATATTCAACAAGTTTTGAAAGATTGTATCGTGCAACTGTGTGTGAGCAGACCTGAGAATCCTATTTCATTCCTGAGGGAGTACTTCCAGAAGTTAGAAAGGGTGAGTATCCACAAATACAGTTTTAGTAGGCCTTTATTCTGAAACGTTCTTCAGTTGTAATTCATTAAAAACATCTAAGAACTGAAGAATGTTCAGAAAGGATTCTCGATTAAAGATAATTAACAGTCGATCGGGTCAGTGTTACGGTTTATATTATTCAACAGATATTCACTGCAGACTGTGGTTAAACCGCTGCTGGATACAACGGTTAGGAAGTGCACTTTTGTGTGTCTGCGGTATTTTTGTATGTTTTCTGCAAGGCTGTAGTATTCTGTAAAAGAAGTATGTCGCTGCATGCATCTCTCTCTCTTGTTATCAGCAAATGTGGTGTTAAGACATGTCTTCATGTTGAAGCATTGAATGTTTATAGACGTACTGACTACAGCATGATGTGATGAGTTATTACAATCATAATAATCATAGTCTATTAATAATTTATGTCATCATAGTTGTTGTAGGACCTGGCGTAGGAATGGGATTTGTTCTGCAGCCTTAGCTATTATGTTGTGCATTACATAATAATAAAGTGTCCCCAAATTAGGTTTTTTTTTTAAAAAAAAAAGAACAGTTGCAGAATTGTTCATGTTATGAGTTTGCTGTAATCAGTACACAGAATTACTGCATTTGAGTGTTTGAGGGACATAGTAAATGTCTTTAACAGATGTTAAGCAATTTAGATTCTTTACAACATGGATGTTTTCTTGGCATCTTCTGCTGGATTTTTATTCATTATTAGGGATTATATATAACTTGACTAACACAACTTTTATTCATTCATTCATTCTGCACGTAAGCCTCACATCATAAATGAATCTGGCCCTCACCGTGTGTGTCAAAAAGGATGGGTAATGTTTGGAAAGTACGCATTATTCTAGGTAAAAGACTAATAGCCAGGCACTTGCAGGCATTATTTTTGTATAATTTATAGTGAACTTCACAGTCTTCTCGCTCTGTATGTGGGATGCAAGTTTCTTGTCTTCAGTACCTTGGGAGTCTTTATATGTTTATGCAATTTTGTGAAGGAATATGCACAATAATATATATTAGGCTTGTGATTAATCTTCTGAGACTTGTTACTAATTTTCATTCCTTAACACCTTGAAATAATATTATAGCAGTATATTTGAGCCAGAATAGTAATGTAAGTATAATATGGTGCTTCATGGCTGTCATCTGTATTTCTCATTGTTAACAGTGTCATATGAACTGAGATCATAATACCCATGATACACAACAACCTGTCATTTACCTGTGGTTGGCTTTGTGGTTTCGTTTTATTGACAGAAACTCAACTTACTGTTGTAAACATACAATTAAAACACAGACCATGCAGGTGCAAGAATTGAAGTTTCATTTTTGGACAGAAACTTTAGTCAAAGAAATATTAATTACTCAGCAGTTGGACTTTTTTGAGGTTTCATTTTTATCACAGATACTTAATGTACATGATAAAACACAAACATTTAATTCACCAAGGTTAGGCTTTGAGGTTTATTTTAGTGATAGGAACTTAATTTATGATTCACAACATGCGTATTAACAAAGGAACTCTATTCCAACTAGGAAGGCCTTTCCCTCTATGCCCATATTTTGCTTTGAGGTTTAATTGCAATGATACAAATTCATATAAAAAAATATTTATTTGACAAGGATCAGGCTGTTTGGTTTTATATTAGTGGCAGATGTAAGAAATGGAATGCTTATGCCTCATGGAAATGTTGTTTGCTTAACTTGTAAAAATCACGTATATTATAGCAGGGTTGCACCAGCCCCAGGTGCCAGGTCACCCAGACAGCTAAATTTTGTGTGCTGACATTTAATACTTATGGGTCCTGAGTGTGTAACTCACTTTGTGTCACCTGTCTGGCACCTAGAAATTTGATGTTGCTAACAGATTTTGGAAAATTTGTGGACCTTTGTGCTACCATCTCTGTGTTGGTAACCTCAGTTCAGTACAGTTATCCATACATCCACCATGAATTCCACACCATTATGTAAGGTGCATATATTATGATTATGTGAATGTGTTCAATTATAAATGTTACTTCTCTTACACAAATAACAGTCTTTAAGAATATAGGTGCCAGTAGAATTGTAAACATAATCATATTACCAGGGAATTTACTGGCACTCTAATATTGTATTCTGAAGATTTAAAATTATACCATGTGCCTGTCTTCTCCCTGATAACTTTTCAACCAACTGATAGATTTCCTTTAAAATTGGTTTAAACATTGTGTTGCTTGGGGGCATCACATCTTTGTAGATTACTTCATGATTTGCATCCACTGATATGAATGGATTGAGGATTGTGGCACAAGGGTTAAAATGTTTGACGTCTGTTCTGGAGGTGACTAGTTGGAATCGCAGTGAGGCCACTGGCTCCTGAAGATTTTTGTAGTTTTTGTCAGCCACTGCAGTGAAATTTCTGATATATTAGGCCATTACTACTTCCTTCCTTATCCTTTCCAGTCTATGATTTACTAATAATTGAACTACTCATCTCGGAGTACCTGACCTTGATGATGGAGAAATTATGCTGTTCAAAAATGTCAGTAACTACCAGTGGACACAGTGTAACATGCCAGAAGTCTTGAATCTCAGTTCTTTTATTCAGTGCTGTATTATCTGAATTTACTGACAGTGGTGTGAATGATACATAGATAAATAAATATCACAGTAGTGGTTGTGCACATAGTTGAGATGGAGTGATGGTAGTGAGAGTGTATGGGTGGAGCTGACATAATGTGGTAATAGATCTGACAGGAATATACATTTCTGTCATGATCATAATTTTGTGAAATGTGAAGTAATTTGGTGGACATGTGAAATTTGTATGTGGCTTTTGGTTTCATAGCAGTAACTTATGAACCACAGTATCTAGGCATGTCAGGTTGTGTATGTAAGTAGATTAACATGCCAGTAGACTTTTCCAGGAGAATTTCTTTCATGCTGTAAAAATTACAAATGTTATAACAACAAAACTTTTGAGGTTATTTAATGTGGGCAAGCGGCTATCTGTATCAGTGAAAGCTATGTACGGAAATATATGACACATTAGTGTATTTAATACCAGTGTATAATTCCTGGTAGCATTCATATGTGTGTTGAAGCACTGGATAAGAGTAACAAAATCCTCATGTGCAGCCAACTTGCAGCTGAGGGCAGAAGTGCAATATTTCAGAGACCCTCTCATTCTTGATTGTCAAGGAAAGATGTGATGGGCAGCCACCATATGGACCGATCATGTGAAAATGAAGAAGTATTATATAAAGTCAAGGAAGAAAGGAGCATCCAACATGCAGTAAAATGAAGGAAGGCTAACTGGATTGGTCACATCTTGCATACATACTGCCTTCTAAAACATATTTTTGGAGGAAAGATAGAAGGGATGAGAAGATGAGGAGGCAGAGGAGGAAGAAGAAGAAGAAGAAGAAGACAAGCAGCTACTGGATAACATTGTGGAAAAGAGAAGATACTAGAATTTGACTTACACCCTTTGGAAGAGACTGTGGACCTGTTGCAAGGCAGACCTTGCAGTGAATAACTCTATACTGTCATTGGATGCTGTATTGTCTGACTTGGGGACAGCATCAATAAATAGCTTATAAATAAATTAATGTAAACAACATAGAGGTATTTGTGTGTTGTTAGGCTTGTAGGTTATACAGCTGTAGTTTTCATTATGACAGTCAAATCATCTTGGTATAATAATAATATATTGGAATTGCGCACATTGTGCATGAGGCTTGCAGTTATTCTGTAGCTAGTTCGATCATGGAGCACGTTCTAGCAGTGCACTCTGTTATATGGTATCTCTCACACTGGGCCGAGCACAGTTTACACCTGCATTTGTTACTGGGTTCATGGAATCTAGCTTCACTGCAGAATTTGAAGTGAAAACCATGTACTGCTATTCTATTTATGACATGCCGTAGTCGGTAGTTGGTTTCCGTCCATTCACAATTGTTCATCGTTTCCGTCATGTAGAAATCCTCCCAGATGTCCTTCTTCTCATCATTCAGTTCTCGGAGTGCATCTTTGTAAGCCGTTGTCGTTGGCAGCACTAGAAAGGTTTTTAGGTCCTCGACGAAGAAAGTTTCTTTTGCCAGTTCATACACCACTCTTGACCGGGTGTGTTGAGACATCCTTAGCACTCTTTTCAAGTATCTGGCCTTCATTTTTAATAATTCTAGAAGTTGCTTGCGCATGAGTTATTCCCAAATCAATTCCATACCATATGTTAGCATTGGCACTACCTTTAGTCTGAAAAGCTGCATTGCTGTTCCCAGAGCAATAAGTTTCATGTCTTTAATGTCATTCATGGCTCTTACTGCAGCTACCATTCAGGATCTGAGGTATATTCGAAAACATTTCCCCATTGTTTGGATCGTAAGTCCTAAATACTTAAAGTGGTTCACTCTTTGAAAATGTTTCCCGTTGCACTTAATTCTCTCTGATTCTGCTAATTTTCCCCCTTTTCTGAATGTCACTAGTTCTGTTTTCTCTGCGTTTATTTTGATTTCATTTGTCTGGGCCCAAATGCAAAGTAAATCTACTGCCTTTTGTAGATCAGGAATGGTCTCTGAGACTAGTGCCATATCTTCAGCGTACATGTATGTCACAGTGTCAGTTTCTTCCTTAATTTTTGCTCCCATGTCGTGTGTCAGGGCGTTGAATAGGATGGGGCTTAGTGGGTTCCCTTGTAGTACTCCATTTGTTTGTATAAGCCAGTGTGACTTTCCAATTCCATCATCAATTTGAATCTGGTTATCTGCTAAAATGTTGGATATCAGCGTCATCAATTCTGTCCTACCAATCAGTCCTTCAGGTTTGTTTATAGTAAGCTCTCTGTTGACCAGGTCAAAAGCCTTTGAATAATCCACGGCGTAGAGTTTTCCCCCTGGTTTTTCGAGTTCTGCCCTGGTGTGTTGCAGAAGGCTTCCTGCTGCTAGCAATGCGGATCTTCCTGGTCTGTAACCGAACTGCTGCTCAGGTAATACCAGGTCTAGCATGTTCGCCACTCCCTTGGCTAATATTCAAGTCAGAAGTTTCAGAGCATTTGATTCGAGGGCTATTCCTCTGTAGGCATTGGGGTTGCATGTGTCCCCTCTTCCCTTGGCGCATGTGATCCGACTTATATGCGCCTCCCAGGTGTGCATGGATATGCTTGGTTGAAACCTTTGTTGACGGGGGCGTATCGCTTTGTAGGGGTCTGTCTCTGCCTCCTCAATGATTGCTTCTTGGATTCTTTCCTTGCACGCTATCTTGGTATAATGGTCAGGGGATGAAGGCATATCAAATTTAGTAGGTAGAGAGGTCTTGGAAACAAGCAACATAGAAGACCGTGAAGCAGGTGGTGCAGGGGTGCACAAATCCTGGGCGTCAGGTCGCCATGGCGACTAAATTTTGTTACGACTGCGCCTAATATTTGTGAATTCTCAGTATGGAACGTGCTTTAGGTCAACCTTCTGGCGCCTAGAATTTTGAGTTGGCTTGTAGACTTTTTGGAAAATTTGTGCGCTTCTATGTTAAGGTGCAGTGAACGAGGTAGGCAGATAATGAGACGGATGTAAATTAGTTATCCTGTTGGTGTCAACGGTGCTGAATCTTTGGCTTCTGTTTTATAATATATAGGACCGTGTTTATATCGCGTCCCATTTTTGCAGTTTTGATTACGTGCCGTGGGGAAGTGGATATTGATGACTAGTCCTTTTTTTCCTGGGAAGGCACAGTAAACTGAAGCGATGAAGTAGGTATTCTGGCCGCACTAGATGTGAAGGTGTGCCACCGTGCCGCCGGTCTGGAATTTGGTGGAGTCAAGATTGATTGTACTGCCTTAACTGTGACGCCAGGACGTCGTTCTACCACGCGTCTCGTGACGTGGAGGTCGGCTTAGAAGTAGTATTGCTGCCCGAGACGTATTTCATACATTACCGCAATTAAGACGGTGCATACAGGCGTCACCGGATGCCGCTGGAAATGCGGTTTTGTTTGAGAACGGAGGGTATCGATATGTAGGTCGATAATGGGTGACCCAGCTGGAGTCTATGTCTCTCGCGCTCTCCCTCTGTCTGTCTGTCTTTCGCCTAGTATGTCCTCCTCGATTTGAAAATTCGGTGCAGTCTGACGTCAGCAAGAGAGGAATCCCCTTATTCCCCGTTGCTAGGCGACCGTGCATTTCGTCAATTGCTGTACAGGAGCAGACTCCGTGTATCAAAACGCGGGGGAGGGGGATTATCCCCCTTTTCAAGTGAATATTTATTCAGTTGTGAAATTTCTGAAATCCAGAACAGGCGGTTGGGGTGCGCGTGCGTGCTGCATATGAAGATGTTTTGATGTAATAAAAGTGTTCAGGTGGTCACGCGTCCGAATATCTTTTATATTTACCAAGGTGCAGTTAGGTCAAGGTTGACCTGGGCTACTCTTGGGGGAGTTTCAAGATGATGCTAATGTTGGTGGTAAGTAAAACTTCCACCTGACATTTTCATTTCCAGTAGTCTTTGGTTAAGTGGTGCTGTATGCACAGAGTTCATGTGAGTGTTGAAATATGTCATATGATGGGCAAGGTATTTTCTGTTATATGGCCATTGAAATCAGTGGCCTGTTCTCTCAACCATAATTTCCTTGCTCCTTTCCCAGTTGTTATCAGTTTTGCCCTCCCAGATATTGCTGATCTGTCATAGAGCCAAAGTATCATGATGACTGAAAGCAAGGAATATTGGCTGAAAGAACACGATACTGACTGATGGACAGAGCAGCTCATTGTACAGTATAGTGTTTCAGTTTTCACAGGACATAACAAATGAATGAACAGACTAACTCCATGGAGCAGGGTCCCTCTTGAGAAGCTAATAATTCCTTATATAGTCAAGAAACACAGGCACTTTGTAGAAAGATGGTTAAGTTATACACCCAGCCCTTGTTTCATGCCCAGTTGTTTTAGGCCTTTCTGCTGTAATGCCCTGTGCCAATTTACACTACATTGTAGTTTGTGCTTTTTCATTTTTGGTTTAACACCTTTTGGCTGGTTGTGTTCTAGTATGCTAACCCCTTTATTTCTGATGGGAATACAATTTTTGATGCGCACCTTTTTGACTTATGCCCACCTTTTCAGGAACAGAACTGTGACATAAAACAAGAGCTGGATGTACGGTGATGTGAAACTTCACTGCTTCAGTCCACTTCAGTGTCAGACATCTGGCAGCTAATTAACTGACTAGTCCACCCCACCCTGCAGGGTGCGTCAGAAGCTAGTAGTAATTTGGCTATAATAAAATTCCCAGTTGTAATGTAATCTGAGGCTTAGCATTAACGTTGTTGTGAGCCAGCTCAGTTGTTTGTATCTTTATGCCCTAATTGTCTGTGAACAAATGAATCTCAATTCATCCAAACCCAACAAAATTCTAATTATTTTTCACTTGGACAATACCTAAAGGTAAACCACAGTAGTTTTCTTCTCCATTTGCATGTAATGATACAAAATGATTTAGCGCTATGAAGTTAGGAACCGGCCTGTTCATTAGAAGCTATGTGTTGTGATTTTTCCCTCAATTTTTGTTGTGAAGCATGACTGTACCATAGAACTGTATGTGTTATTTAAACAGCAATATAGTACAGACTTTTAAAGAGATTTGTCATTTGTTCTGTTGGTTTAAATCTGTTATATCATATTAAATCACAACCTGTAAGAAGGTTAGGAGATCAACACTGCATTGCCTGCCTTGGTGCACTGAATGGACCTTTTAATTCTGCACCAGCCTTGGTGCATCATATGATTTTGAATACATTTGAGGGTACAGTAAATCTAAAACCAATTTGTCCTGGGCAGTAGTTGAAATTTAAAACCCATTATTGTTGAGGGGTTCAACATGCAGCTGGACAGATAAACATCATCTCTGTTTCATGCAGTGAGCAGTCACATATTCACAAATGGGAGCAAATTTTGAACAATCTGGCAGTTGTGTGCTTTTTGAGGTACTGCTATTTTTCTTATTAGTTGTATTAATTCTGTTGTTTCAGTTGGGTTATATGCACCTGTCTTTATATGTGCATGTATGACCTGCATAGTTGTCATGAAAGATTTTGATGCCTGAAATTGAAGTATGATTCCTGCCCAAGGCAAGGATTTTTTTCACCACCATCACAACATGGGCTTGGGCTTAGTTCAAATGCAGTGGATAAAAGGGTCTCTTCCCCAGGGGTAGATGATCAGTGTGAATGACAAGGTACACTTTCGTTGTTTGGTGTTAAGTACAACAGACACCTTTGTGTACTCAGTACATACAGAGATTGTATTTATCACTAGGCTGCTCACTGTAGGGTGTATGACATAACTGCTGCATAGTAACCAGTGATGCTGCCCCCTCTCTGGTTCTCAGTCTGGCACTAAAATATGCTATATATTTTAAGCTGTTCTAATTAATTTTTGAGGGAAAATTATCTGCTGTCTTCCTGTACATAAGTTCCTTTCAGTATTTATAACACATTGTTACCATGTACACCTGCATCATGAATTGGTATAACCAAAAAGGTACACTTTTCATAAGGTGTTTGAGATATGTTTTGCTGTAAGAGACATCACTGGGGATTATAGTTGGAAGACATCAAGACTGCTATTACATGTTGAAAGATAAAACATGGATATAATTACAATCAGTGAAACTGATGACAAGTTAATTTGTAATATATTATGTTACCCATTGGTTTTATTGTTTGTAATGAAACTTATATTTTATTTGATGTTTTTCTGACCGTGCATCATAGTATAGACTTTTTCAAATTACCACCTTAATGTACAATTCCTTTATTCTTCAACAATATGTATGTTACACTACGATCATCAACATGTTTCGAGCAGCATGCTGCTCATCCTCAGGAGGGCAAATTATATCAATATGCAGGTTGAGAGCGGACTGAGTCCGCTCTCCACCTGCATACTGTATGGCTGTTTACAGAGGGTGAGGATACCAGATGCTGTAATAATACAATTTTGTCCTCCTGAAGATGTTGAGGATCGTAGTGTAACATACATATTGTTGAAGAATAAAGGAATTGTGCATTAAGTTGGTAATTTGAAAAAGTTCATATTTTATCTTTTACCAATCTGTCACAATGTAACAGCAGTGTTGAAATATTCATTCATTCAGTATTACTGTGATCCTTGAGGATGGTCATTAAGCCAAAACACATCAGCTCAAATGTAAACACCATACAAAATCTTGTTGGTTTTCCTGTCTCCTTTTCAATATTTATTAACAGAGAAATGCTGTTCGCACTTTTTAACTGTACAGAAGTCTTGTGGTTTTTCACTGGCATTTTTTATATGCACAGTACAGGAGTCTTGTATTTTTTCACTCTTTAAAAATTAGACTGAAAGCCATCTCCTAACTTAAACAATTTCATTCCTGTTAAAAAATCCAGACCTACTTGTGGGCTACATTTCATGGCATTTCTTGCTGTCCTTGATACATTCATTGTTTGACCCATTCATGTCTGCAGTCTGCGGTGTTTTCATCCAGTAAATATACATTTAGTGGCTATGATAGCTTCAGCTTTCATTTTATGAAGCACTTTACTGCCTTAAGCATTTACTGATGACAGATTTTGACTTGAAATGATTTATTGTTTCATACGTGCAGTAACAAAGGTCCAGGATGGATAGTAATAGTGGTCTACCCACATGCTGTTCTTAGTTACATGACAGTGCTTTTTCCAGGGGTGCACAGACTTTCTAAAGGTCTAAGAGACACATCAAATTTCAGGCAGCAGAATGATGACATGAATGATGTTCCATACTGAGGATTCTCAAATATTAGGTACCACCATCCAAAATTTAGCCAACATGGTGACCTGGTGCCCAGGATTTCTGCACCACTTTTTCAGTTGCATAGGTCATGTATTGGGGATACTGTGTGAACAGTGAATAGGAAGAAATATAGAAGGAAGCAGTAGTCAACTATTGTAAGGTCTGCCCCAAATTTTTCCACGACTGAGGACAACCTCAGTCCTGTCAGAGTGACTGTTCCCAAGGACAAGGTCTGACTGCAGGACCTTCACAATACCAAGCACGTTGAAAACTACTCATTCATGATTTTTGCTTGGACTGTATAATGTCAGAATAGTAGTGAATACTGAATTGAGGAAGGATATGGAAGCAGTTGTGGACTAATTTGAGGTACTGTTTTGGTATTTACGTAGAGCAATGCAGGAAATCCATGAAAGTCAGTTACTCCGTTGTCCATGGCCAAGCTTCGAATTGGACACCTCTTGAATAAGGGACAGAAGTATTATTGCTTGAGCATGTTATCTTTTATGTGTCTGAGAAGCACAGTAAAAAAATTGGGATATGTTTGTGATGTTATTCACTTCCAGAATTGCTATTATGTTGGTTCTCATACTTTGTACATGTACTGCCGGGTTCATGTTAAACTGTAGGTCCTCTGTTATTCAGCTACATCACCACCGGCCACCACTGTCATACCGTTGGGATTAAACAGATCCTGTCCTAGGGATGTAAAGCAGTTCACTGGATTTCACATATCAAAAAATTGTGTACAGTTAAGAGTACTGCAGGATTATTGATCGAATTCCATTATAGTGAGAATCTAAATATACATTCTATGGGAGATAATAAGAGTTTAAACATATAAAAAGTATGTAACAAAACTAATCACTTAATAATTTATTTGTTTCTATAAATACCAGTACATATAACTATAGAAAATAAGTTATTCTTACTCTGTTTATGAAAATGAAAAAGGCCCGCTGAGTGACATGGTCATACAATATCAAAGGATCAAGTAAAAACCAGAACATTGTTGCACTTCATCAACTCTGTTGCTGCCTTTGGTATTGACTTTGGGATTTCTTATTACAAAATTAAATTAGTACTGTGTCCCGTATTGATAAAATAAATAAATGGCAAAAAATGCAATAATATAAAATTGAGGCATCACCACAAAATATTCTTTTAAAACCTATCATTCTAAAACCTTTTTCTAATGGAAGTCTTCAAAGTATACCATCCCCCAGAACAAAATTCATCTGCGCAACATGAATATTTCAGTGTTCATTAGCTTTCCACAATGAGCGGATCACTGAATTAAGTAGCTGTGCCGATGTACTCCGGTTTCCACAGTTGGTTTAGGAAGAAGTTGTGAACGAGAGCAATGTCTTTGTCAGGCGCTTTTATTAAGATGGGGATCATTGGTGGGGGATCTCGCTTCCGTCTCAAGTCAATTGGTTCGTTGACAGGCTCCTGACCTTGTGTGCGGCTGGCTGTGTCTGTCGGGCATGTTGGTTGTGTTGGAAGAGTTATGCCATATTGACATATAAGCTTCTCACGCTGTAGACGAACCCTTTTCTCAGTGATAGCATATACATGCATAAATGCTTTCTGGCATACTTCCACAGTCTGAACTCCTCGTGGATTTGCAACTAAAAAAGTCAGAGAACATTTTTTAGAAATTTTTTCTTTGACATTTTGAGGTGAAATGTTGAAAACGCTATTTAAAAGTACAAAATGGTAATGTCTAGAATGAGGTGTAAGATGAGTCTTATTAAAATAAAGTTGACCCAAACTATTTTATGTCAGATTTACAAAGTAATTATTGTTGTTCCTTCTATCATAAAATCTTTTATAATCATTACTGTTAGTTACATTACTGTAATGGAGACTTGGCTCTTGTAACATTACATGAAAATTACCACAAACCAACTAAAAAGAATTATGCTTAAATGTAAATTGGCTGAAACACACAACAGTGTCGTTTTTAGAGAAACAAAGTTATTTTTTTAATAATATGACACTGAAATTTCCCTCCATGCATTACTTACATGCCTGATATTTTAATATAGTTTGAGGTATACCTCCCCTGAATCTCTTATGTATTGTGCTGATAACTTCAGTTATTTGTCTGGAACTGTTATAATTTTGTTATTTATTCATCAGTGTTCTTAATATGAATCATAATGTGGTTACCTGATCCTGTTGGTGGTCCTGCATCATTTAAAAGTGGGATGTGATATTTACAGCTAACTCTTCTCTGGTTCCTTCCTGGTACCTTATGGTCAGAAGATCTCCTTTGTACAGCCCTTGTTTCAATGTGTGCCATAAGGAACTCATTCTGTAGTGCATGGTCACCTAATCTGTAAAACTCTGTGAAGAGCTTTTGACGAACTTCTTGGGGTACTTTATCGCCACATCGTTGGGGGCACTGACACAGCACCTCTGAATCGGAAAATGAAGACAATGACTTTGTCACATTTCTTTCACACACGTTGTTGTAACCTATTTTTGGGACGTAACAATATAACTAAATTTTGCACTGCTGTCTATAAAGTGACCATATATATGCCATACATCGTTGAAGAAAACCTTAATAACGGGTAAAGTTGTATACAGGATATTGACAAGGATGGGTGATCTTGCGGTATATTCCTTTTGGGTCATAATTAGGACCACCGTGAAAATTACAATTTCTGTAAGATTTTAGTTACGCTCACCTGGTTGTTTCTTGGCAGGAATTATTTTCCCAGATCTTGAAACGTACTCCTGCCCAGTATTTCGTAACCTCTTCTGTAATTTTCTTTCAGATCTTGGCCAAAAGTTCGTTGTTTTGCTTTGTGTCATATTTTCTGAAGTCTCCATTTCGGACGCCATCTTAATAACATCCGCTACGATTTCTGTAAAAAGTAGTGTCCTCAATGTGTTGCAGCCATCTATCGGGCATAATCTGAACTAGGTCGTGAAGTTACAAGCGTCATCGTGTGATGCCGCGACAAGCACAGTTAATAAGGACACCGTGTACATCCAGTTACTTGTCGCAGTTGACCCGCTTTAAGATACCGTTTCAAGGCGTTCCGAAAAGCTTTACTGTTCGATAGCAAAAAAGATGCGTGCAGCATATTTAGTTATATTGTCAGTGGATTCTGTTGTTTATGGTAACCTGTGTGTCTGCATGCCCATAAAAATTTGAACGTATTTACTGTCATGAAATCTTGAGGTGCGTCTTCCCCGTTGTGTTGTCGAATAACAAAAACAAGTTAATGGTACATATGTGAATAGTCAAATACACAACTATATATAGTTGTGTTTTTGACTATACACATATGTACCATTAACTTTTTCTTGTTACTGTCATGAAACTTGAATTCGGTGTTTGTGTGTCATGTCCGCCTGTGTCCGTCATAACTTTTGAAGGTAAATGACTTTACGAAACTTGGCATGTATATGACATCAAGGGCCACATTACCTTCCTACGTCGTAAGAGGCATACATGAATTGAGGGTACACTCCCTGAAGGACAGGGGTGGTGACCTGTTTTCACGTATTGTGACCAACCGCACAAACTCCATGGTGCAGAGCCCTTCTTGAGAATCTAATACTTCCTCAGCAAGTCAGGAAATTTAGTTCATATATTTGGGAACAACCTTAACGTATCAACATTTTATTCAGGAAGAAATAAGGAGCAGACTGAAGTCAGGGAATGCTTGCTGTCATTCGGTGCAGAATGTTTTGTCTTCCAGTTTGCTATCCAAAAATGTAAAGAATAAGGTATACAGAAGTATCATTTTGCTTGTTGTTTTGTGTGAGTGTGAAACTTGGTCGCTCACATTGAGGGAGGAACGTAGGCTGCGGGTGTTGGAGAATAGGGTGCTAAAGAGAATATTTGGGCCTAAGAGGGACGAGGCAACAGGGGAGTGGAGAAAACAACATAATGAGGAACTTAATGATCTGTACTCCTCACCCATTATTGTCCGGGTGATAAAATCGAGAAGAATGAGATGGGTGGGGCCTGTAGCGCATATGGGGGAGAGGAGAGGTGTTTATAGGGTTTTGGTGGGGAAACGTGAGGGAAGGAGGCAACTTGGGTGGCCTAGGCGTAGATGGGAGGATAATATTAAGATGGATCTTCAGGATTTGGGATGTGGGGTTATGGACTGGATCGATTTGGGATGTGGGGGTATGGACTGGATCGATTTGGGATGTGGGGGTATGGACTGGATCGATTTGGCTCAGGATAGGGACAGGTGGCGGGTATTTGTAAACGCGGTAAGAGACCTTCAGTTTCCATACAATGCGGAGAATTACTTGACGAGCTGAGTAGCGGTTAGTTTCTTAAGAAGGTCTCTGCTCCATGGAGTAAGTATGTAAGTCAGAAAATTTTCGAGTCTTAAGCAGCCCCAAGGTTCATTACCGTGTTCACAAGAGCCCGCCATTTGTCCCTCTCCTGAGCCAGTTTTGTCCTACATTCTGTTCAAATGACATGAACATAATCCTATTTTTCTCTGCATTTATCTGTAGACCAACCTCCTTACTAGCGACTAATGCAATTTTCATTTTTCTGTTTATAGTCTACAGTTTTCATCCAGACACTGTGCTTTCCTGTACCGTTTGTATGTTTTCACCCATTTTATTAACATGAGCGTAGACCACAAGCTGATGTCTCCCATTCAGTTTCAGTCCATCCTGGGTTGTTCGTACCTGCATAATGCCATATTCTAAAGCAAAGTTAAAATCGCTTGTGATAAATGGTCTTCTAGTTTAAGACTATTCTGCATAGGGAATGCATCAGACAAATATCGGCCTATACGGACTCTGCTCGAAGTTTTATTTGAATATTTTGATTACCATAACTACTTTGATTTGTGTTTGACCGTGCATCATCAATATAGGTAAAGTAATATAGAAGAACCAACTAGATGCAACAATAACAATTTATTGATTACAAGATCAGCTCAACATGTTTCGGGCAATCTTTTGCCCATCTTCAGGAGCGTAAGACTGAGATTTTTACAGCATATGGTATCCTTTTGTTGTGGTAGGCAGGGGTTCCTACCACAACAACAGGATACCATATGCTGTAAAATCTCAGTCTTACGCTCCTGAAGATGGGCAAAAGATTGCCCGAAACATGTTGAGCTGATCTTGTAG
>JGI20166J26741_12254472_pt1 | contig 17874 bp, 12 predicted proteins | sample TergutCu122P5_FD_26741 | JGI IMG/M metagenome (IMG submission 26741)
ACCAAGTGTGTAATTTTTAGCTAAGTACTGACTGTAGCTCCCTGAAGATGGTTTCCCTGTAAACCGAAACATGTTGGAGCAGTTTTACTTATTTTAGAATATTCTAGTAACTCTACGTTTTTTAACGTTGTGTGCGTCAGTTGGTAATTAAAGTGCTGAGAATTATATTAATCTAGTTAGTCTGTTCAAATGGAAATGGACTGCATGAATGAAATAGAACTCACATAAGCATAAACTGAAGAACCGTTTGGAATGTGCAAATACTTGGAAGTACTCCAAAATAACAGCAGAGTTACCGCCTTTCGAAGTGCAGAAGCAGTGCAATTTTGAATGTTTTGTGCTGGAGTAAAAGTTGATGTCTTGCTTGAAGAGGAGAACACAGGTTGAAGGTAATTCACTTCTGTAGGGTTCTAACGTTGGTATATCACGTATAAAACCACCCACATTTTTTTTTTGTCCAACGTCCGTTGTTGGACATACAAACCAGCACGCCTTATGACTTGCTAACCTCCTCACTGAACAGCAGAATTCAAACGCAAGAAATCTAGTTGGCTGATTCATTTTCTCTAACATGACGTGTGCACTCATTCTTTGCGTTTTCTTTACCTATTGTTAGTTTCAATGTGCAAAATCTTGGCTAAATTCCAACCTAGCCATTTAAGTTCTTCATAGGTCTGTTAAACCAGTTTAAATTTTCCACCAAGGCCCTCTTTTAAGATTACGTCAATGTCCCTGGACGCGCATGGCTAGTGGTCTGCCTGTTTAAAATTAGTAATTTGTGAGCTGGTTATTTTGGTTTCGCGAGATGGCACTAACTTCGGCATGGTAGTGCGTCTGGGTTTTAAGTCTCCATAAACGTGCACAGATTTTAGTAAAAAAATAAAAACCTATTCAAGGTGTATGTATTGTGAAAGTCCATCTGATGTATGTTGCTGACTGCACCTAACGGACCCATCTGCACCGATGCTTGGATAGCAGAAGTGGAACCAGTTCCCGCAACATTCCCTTACATTTCTGTATATTTAAACAGTGAATGATACAGCCACAAAACTACGCTGCGTTCTGTTGAGTTTTGTTGAAGGGAATATTTGAACCTCAGAGGGAACAGGTAACAGGAGGTTGGAAAAACTGTGTATGTAATGAGAAGATTAATAAATTGTTCTCTTCCCCATATATATATTGTGAGGGTAGGCAAATCAAGGAGGATGTGTTTGACAGAGTATGTATCATGCATAGATGGGATAAAAAATAATTACAAAAATCAAGTTTGAAAGTCTGAAGGGAAGAGGTCATTTGGGAGACCTACATACAGATGGGAGAATAATATTAAAACTGATCTGTATATTTGTTTGAGACAGCATTGATTTTTCATAACAAAGTACATTAAAATGTTCTTCATACCAGCAGGTCAAGAAAGGTTTACATGGATGACCAGAGTGTACTATAAAGATGCTCATGGATGTGTTATTATGTTTGACATAACAAACAGGAACTCTTTTATAAACGCTCTCAAATGGAAGAGAGATGTTGATTCAAAATGCAGTCTCGCAGATGGCAGTCCTATACCATGTATGCTTCTGGCAAATAAGGTAGGCCAGCTAATATTTGCATTAATTGACTGAGTAGCATTAAGAGCAGTGGTATCATTATGGGTAAAGGGTGTTTTCATCCCTGAAGTTACAAAAAATTTTGGTTTTTGAGACCCATAGTAAAGCAATAAAACTATGGGCAAGGTCAACCAATAAGAATTACTCATTATGACAAAATTAACTGAGCTGAATGAGTAAAATATGTTATGCATCTTCATACATTTGATACTGTAAGATAGTTGAAAAAATTCAGCTCTTGTCTGCATTTATATGAGTGTGTGTGCATTCCTATCATTAATTAATGTAACAAGAAACAATTTAAGAAAATTTGCACAGTTTTATAGTGGAATGGGGTAGACCATTACAATCCCTCTACATGGGTAGGGACAGATCGTTATTAGTCTTACTGCAACTTAATTCGTTTTATTCTCCTCCTACTTCGAACAGTGTGACACGCAACACAGACAAGTTGACCAAACTGAAATACATGAGTTTTATAAGGACTACAATTTCGTTGGCTGGACTGAAACATCAGCAAAGGAAGGAACCATGGTGAATGATTCCATGATGTAAGTGACATAGTGGTAGAGCAGCAGGTTTACTAACTAAATGCCGATTGAATCCTTTGTTTTTTAGATTGATTTTATAAGAAGGACAGGAATCAAAAATACTTTAAATGTCTCTATTCATTATTGTGCTGTAATTAGCATTACCTTCCATTTACAGACCATAACATGCGAGAGGCATCTGTATTGTTCTATTTTCTCACAATTTCTACTTAACTTGCAATTAGACAGTCAGAATTAGCATGGCCATGTTAATTCTGACTGTCTAATTGGTACTGTAGTTTTTTTCAACATGTGCGAAAAAACTACATGTCATTTTAATTTCTGTAGCACCACAAATACTACAAATACTGTAAGATTTTGATGTCAGACATCTTGTTGTGATAATTATGATGATAATTGGTAGTTTTCACTGTCAACATAACTTTATTAATGTTAATATTAATTCACATTATTACATGATGAATTAACACTGACATTAATAAAGTTGTGGCAACGGTGAGAAGCACCATTTATTTATATACGTTAAGACTTCCTGAACATCTTTCCAGAATTCTATGTCAGCTGCTCATGCATGTGTTAAAAAATTTCCCCTCTTTATTTTTCCAGCTAAAATAATGGTCAAGATGACAGGTTTCTGTATTTTATCTACTGTCTAATAACACAGTATTTCAAGAAAAGGATCTGTTCCATGCCTCATATGAAATGACATGGAATTACCCACAGAGTTCAGGTCTTCATTCTTCTGGTTTGTTATGCAGCATAAGCTGGTAGCTGTTTACTGACGTTTCAGTACAGCCTATAGGTCACATTTTCAGGGTTCAAGGAGTCCATAACTTTTGTTGTATAACAAGACAGAAGACCTCATCTACTCTCTGACAGATGCCTGAAATTTACCTCCAAAGTTGTGTTTGACAGAAAGAGTTATTCTGTCACTTTACCCAGTGGCAGTAATACCAAGAGTACTTTAACTTTTTCAGAAACCACTAGAATTAAAACGGTCATAATTGTTATTTATATTTACACAAACACACACACACACACACACACACACACACAAAATCGTAGAACATTTGACATCACTTACAATTCACAGTTGCATAGCTGTAACAGTTTTGTCAATGCAGTCTGAGTTTTATAAGGTTTATAATAGGCTACGTTCATTTCATACATTGTAAAAGCAATGTTTATCCTGTTTCGGGGATTTTGAACCTTGTACAAGTGGGCAGAGATGTCGATGTTTCGCAGGAATATACTGCCGTGTCCTTCCAGACTCATGGGAGAGGAAGAGAACAGTGTTTGTTCTAAGCCAGTACAGTCAGTGCATGTGAATGAATGGAAAACATTAGTTTTCATAGTTCAGGATCAACATGAACAGTGGGGCTTAAAATCTTTGAGGATGCAATAATTTGTTGCAGGTTTCTTGTGGACATTATGATGCAACAGGATGTTAAAGAAGCAGCTGCATTCTTATCAGACAGTTTGAAACTTGCTGGACCAAGACCATACACCCGATCTCATAGCAATTGTTCATGTTAGTGGCACAAAATCAACCTGTGTGTTGTGAAAATCCACCATCTTACATAAAACCAATCGCCTGAGTGCAAAGTGCCACGGGAAGAAACGCACTGTTAGCATCAGTGAAGTGAGAGAAATTGTAAAAAATTTCATGAATGACAGTGATAAAAGCTATGTGACTTTTGGTTGTTTTGTGGAGACAAAGTGATCGCTAATGATACAATTATCAAGCACAGACAGGTGAAAATCAGTAATATTTCAGTACAAAGGTTTTTACATACATGCATACTTGCTTCAAATATCCACCCATTTCAGTTACCGTAATTCGTGCATGAGTAATGAATTGACCCACTAAAATAAACATCTAAATATGCTGTAATATTGCCCACATAGTACAGTCCAAGATATAAAACAGCCCTGAATACATACTACCTCGATAAATAATTCTTGCACTGGACTTCTCTGTAACTCTGCAGCAGTATGTATTAATTAAACTGAACTGGTAATTTAATCACTTAAATTTATTTCATTAAACTGAATTCTGTACTCACCCTAGAAATGACCTTCACTACAGTGCTTTGGCTCAGATGGAATGGAAACTTGAACAACTGGGAATTAGAGAATCAAGACTCCACTGCACTTACAATACCACTTGTAAGAATACATGGTGTCAAAACACAGAAGTGCATAACAACATTTCCATCTATGATACTACACAGTGTTGCAACCCAGAAGTAGGTATTGACACATCCACCTATAGCACTACATACTGTCACATCTGCCATCTATCAAGACTGCATGGTGTTACAAGTCAGTCTAAATACAGATTTTGTTTTTACCACAAGGAACAGATAACATTTTCTGTTCTAATAGGGTATGCATTCATATCCAGCCCTCTTTTGGTTGTCGTTTAATTGTTTTCACATCTTCAGTTCTCTTCCCTGGTCTTAATGGTGCTGGAGAAATGCTATCACATACAAGTTGTTCCGTGCTTGAACTCTCAACCATTTCGGTCCCCATGCTGGCATTGTCACTGAGCATAGCCTTAAACTGATGTAGTGAAGTTGATTCTTGATGTGCAGAGTGACTCATTGTTTTCTCAGGTTTGATGTCACTGTCTGTAGTTGTTTCTGGCATGGTGATTACTGTGTGAGGTTCTGGTGATTTAGTTTTGGCTTCATCTTCACCAGTGTTCTGTTCTGGAGTAACTAGCACTGTGGGATATGCTATTGAATGGTGATGTGATAGTGGTTTCTTGAAGTCAACAGTTTGGTCATCCAAAGGTGCCAGAGCTTTAGGTTTGACAGCTTTGAGAGACTGGCTGTCTGTCTTCACATAATGAACAGAAGCTGCAGTCTGAGGTAATGAAATAGTACTGGCTGTTGGGACTTCATGAGACTGTCCAGTTTCCATTGCAACATCAGAACAAGTTGGCTTACTGACTGATTTTGTTAGCTGTTCTGTCTCTGCAGTGTTCTGGCTGTACTTCTCCTTCTCTACTTCTGAGGTTGATGTTGTGGATTTGGAATCTTCACTGCTTTGCACAGCTAGAAACAGAATGCATCAGCTGATAAAACAGAACAAGAAACAATAAATTTCAATAACAAAGTTTGCTGATGATAAATGTTTCGAACAAGAAAAAATCCAAAATTATGAAAATGTTGCAATACAAGATTTTGAATTTGATCCATAACCTATTTGCAGGTTGACAGGCCTGGTCTAAAGGGACCACAGTATGAGTATTTAGGTGCTTCCTTTTACAACATTGTACTTCAGAAACATGGTGGATTGCTGCAGTGTCTGGTGATGCCATGCCATATCAATTGGTACATAGTTTCCAGGGCTGGAGAAGCATAGTGCCTCAATCTTTGGGGACAGGCAGTCCAAGAAGAGTGCAATATTCACATTATTGTCATAATGTGATCCTTGATAATGATATTTCAGGTTAAAACATTTTAGGCTTAAGTAAAATGTGCTTGTGTGATGGTTATACTATACTGTATTTTGATTACCATTGTTTTAATAATTCAGTAAAGAATAATGTAAGACAACAACTTGATAACATGAACACTCAGACGTGTCATGTTGAAAATTCTCCATGTTTGTAGTATGCTACATAATACTTGAGATACAAGGTTCTCATGGCACAGAATATTAAAGTTATGGTCTCCTGTGATGTAGTGTTTTGTAATCCATCAGGCACATACCAAGGATTCAGGGGAACCTATTGCCTCCTGCAGAAGGCATCAGGTTTCTCTGATGTCAGTACCTATCCGTCAAGCTTCATGTTGTATCAACCCAGAAGACTGTCAATTGAATACATGTTATATTTTACTTGATGGCAAAGATGTATAAAATATTTTATTAAACTAGAATTTTATTTTCGATAGGTAGGGGAGAAATCAGACAGCCATTTAAAAAGAGGTGAATAATTAAAATTGTGCTGTGGTAGTAATAACAGAGAAGAGTGAGCCCTGTAGTTCACCTTCTGTCACAGGATTCTTGCGGGGTTGATCACTGCTTTGTTCAGTCTCTTCTGAAATATCTTTGAGCAGTTTCATAAGGGATGAAGCTGTTCTTTCAGGAACCGAGAGTGATGAGGTCCCTTTATTTATACCAACAGTGGGAGTCTTGTTCACCAATTTGCGAGCCTGCTGGATGGCCTTTTGAAGGTTTGCCTGACGCTTGAAAGATTCACGACTTTTGCAACGTCCAACCTGAGACCTGCGCAGAATGATAAAAAATAATAAACCAAATATATAAATAAAAAATATAAACAAAGAAAGCTAATGAATTTTAGTTTACACAAAGTTAAAAGTACAAGATTTTTTTTTATGGATTTTTAATATGTGTATTTTTAATGTACTTTTAATACTGTAACACATATGTAGTTACAATAACACAACTATATACAAAACTACTCATCAGTACATTATAAAATTAAGGTGTGGTAGGTAGATTTTTATATAACAGCATAATTGCAGCAGATGAAGCTGTAAGAAAGAAATCTATTTCATAAATATGACAGTTACAGATGTTTGACTGTCTTGCATCATACCTGATGATAACCCTTAGGTGTTGAAACATGTAGCATTTCATAAAGACAGATACTGTTTTTATAATAAGAAACAGTTGCATTGACTAAAATTGTCTTTGCTATTTACTTTGTAAAAGTCACTATAGCTTCATATTTTGATGCTCATTTGAATGGTATTGTGAATTTCACTATAATCTGGTATTTTATTTTGGTAATATAGGTAGACTTACGCAACACCTACTCCCTCCAAAACCTCACCCCACATGCGGGATGCTGAACTTTTGACTGCAAGTTTTGCAATACGTCTGAACCGAGCTAGTGAATTCTCATTCGCTGGGGGTGCTTCATGTGTTTTATCCACTTCTTCTCCTGTAGTCACAGGTGTCACATGAAAATCTGTCATAAGCTGACGTTCCCACATTCTCATCTTCTTGCCAAGAACAGCTGAAATCAAGTTACTTCTTTAATATGTTTTTTTTGTCTATGGTTACTTTATTATGCTAATAATCATATGGAAAAAAACACAGTAATCCAAAGACCAAAGACTGCTCTCAGTATGAGGCATTTATAATTTGCTGTGAACATAGAAAGTCCACAGCTCTTAATTATCAAAACCATAAGTTTTAACACAAGGAATTCAAGGATAAGGGTACATTGGTTAATGAAGCTGACAGTACTGTAATTCTAGAAAGTGTGTAAGTAAACTGTGAGTATCGCAGTATTTAGTAAATGAATTATTCTGAAATTTTCTTTGACCCTGACCCCACTTATGAATTGTAAAACATCTTGTGAACATGTAATAAGTTACTGCTTAACTTGCAAGTGTTGGAAATTTCTGCAGCAGTTTCCAAACTTCTGAGAAGAATTTTCTTAGGAATTTCAACCCTTAAAGATGAGGACACTACACTACTTTGAAATGTCAGGATCTGATTACCCAAGGCATAGCATCATATCACAGAAAAACAGAATCCTAATACTTAAAATTTTAGCCCAAAAATCCATACTTAAATTTTATGATAAGTACATGAGTTGATACACACCACGTATGTAGCATGCAAGACCCATTTACAACAAATCCTTGCAGTTCATGAGCATTACATTCCTGAAAAATCCCACAAACTGTGGAACCACAATGCATGAATTTAAAACCTTAGAGAAAAAATGGAGTTCAGGGAAACAAAGACAAATGAAACATTATAATATGTAAATAATTGATCAATAAACATTAAAAATATTTCATTCATGTTTATCAGAAAGAAGTCAGTGATTCTGGCTAATTGTCATCAGGAAGCTCAAACAATGTAGAGATGATCACAAAATGGGAGACAGAAGACGTGATGAAGAAGGGGTGATCAATTACTTTGTCTCTTGCATTTCCTTATACACCTCCTCACACGGTGTCATAACAACCTCAACCTCCATCTTCCAGCCATATACAAAGGTCATGCCCTTCTTTTCAAGGAAGGGTTCAAACCAGCACAGACAACAAATCTGCAGCCTCAGTAGATGACTGAAATGAATGTTTTCTCTGATCTATTCTTCACTCTTCTTGATGCAGAGAATTTCAATTCCTTTACAACATATGGAAGTCCAACTGCAGCAATGTTCAATCCCCAGTCTGTCAACACATACATCACACTTTTCCAGACATAATTAAAACATGATGGCACCAATTACTTTTGAAAATTGTTAGTAGTACAGCTGAAGTAAATTCCATATTGCATGATACCTGGGTAGCCACTGAGTGAGACAGGTGAGCAAATACAGCATTTTGTTTATTACCGTACGCACTTACGCAAGTGTGATCATGAATGGGTGAGGGTCCTACAAAGTGCCACATGAGGATTGCTATAATATCATATTTACCCAAATGCAAGATGACTCTAAACACAGACAACCCCCCCTAAGAACACGTCTGCCAAGAGAAAGTGTATTTATCCAAATCTAAGTTGATCCCACAAAAATAAAATGTCTGCTAAGAAAAATATGTTTTACTATTAAATTCATACACTTAAAACGCAAAGCATGTAAAATTCTACCTGCCTTCACCAATCAGTGTCATTGTCTCCATCTTCAGAAGTCAGTGCATTCATCTTCCTCACACTCACTCCTAACATCCCCATCTTCTTCACTGTCATTCCACAACATATCATCATCAGTCCCATCCACTGCATTCGACCCTTCACAGTCACTTCTGGTCAGATGTGCTGCCATGTCGCTATGATCCACACTGACTGAACACTACATATATATTTCTTGGTTCATAGACATAATTGAACCCATGAAGATTCACAATTTTCCCCATAGTTGGTGCTGGTGGAGTTAAAAATTTAAATACATGTGTTCTGGATTTTTGTGTTGTGTATGTGGCCTGATCAGTCTGAGTTCATGGCTCTTTTGAAGGTTTTTAATTTGTGGATTGGTCCAGGTTTTATTTTTGAGTCTTATATATAATTTTTAATTTTTCAATAGCCATTTTCCTGTTACTACCCATGGACTAGATATGTTCTCAGGTACACATCTTAGCAAATTACTGTTTCTATGGTGCCCAGTGATTGACAATAATTCAGTCTAAGTTGTCCACCAGCTTAGGTGCTTCTTTGCCTGACGACAGAAAAAGACCTGCCTCCCGAAACATCTTGCATCTAAAAGTAATTAGGTGATGGACAAAGTCCATAAGAGAGAAGATTTTGTCAGTTAACTTCAGTCATGCTGTGTTCTCTCTTTGGGATTTATTGAAACTTGAGGCTGGGCCAATAGGTTGTACCAAAATGTAGGTATGGAATTACTTCTCTGTGCTGCGTAATATCCAGCAGATCTCACAACAATTTGGCAATGCAGGCCGTGGTTTGGCTCGACATTATCAGGCTTAGACTGCTGGTTTGATATGGTCCAGTTCGGCACTTCATACGTGAATTTAAGATTATCTCACATATTTAAGCACCAAATTTACAGAAAAACCCTCCTTTTGCATTAGAGCAAATATGGTATATCTTCCATGAACAAGTAAAGCTTCAATGCACTAATCCATGAATAAGGAGGGTCTGCTATATTAAACCAACATCTATTTTTACAGAAGAGAAGTATTCCATGAAAATCAGTTATTAGGGTTAAAATTTGTTAATATGGAGGCAATAATTGGAGACACAGAGAAATAAGATAAAACACATGCCAGACTACCCCTAGCCATATTTTGAATAAAATAATTTACAAAGTTTATCTGATTTTAATAATAAGTAAAGTAAACAAAGGAAGGGCAGAGACACTTCTCTGTTCCTCATCTGGAAAAAAATAAAGGAACTGCTGTAGAACCTGAAATGTTAGGTGGCTATTTTCAAAATATCCAGCCCTAGACATAAAGGTGATACCATGCAGTGAAATGACAAACTATAACAAATTGTTTACCTTTCTCCTTCAGTTGTGCTTTAGAAATATCCATCCCATTGGATCGCAGAACTTCCAGCAGTTCACATTTTGCCGCTGAAATTTCTCCCTTAACTTCACTTATATCATCCTCTGTGACTGGATTGTCTTCTGCTTGGCGATGCATGACTGAGACATAGCGCCACACTAAAGCCCTCATTACAGATGCGTAGCGGTAGTCACGTTGTTTCTCTTGTAATTCCTTATTATATGCCAAAGCAGATCAAGATGATTAAATATGAATATACCCAAACTGCATGATTCTCTGCCCCTTTGTAACCATAACCTGAATGTGTCTGTTTGATGTCAGAAAAATACTTAATGCTAATTAGAATCCATCTAATTCAAATAATGAGTAAGAAATGCTCTCAAAAGTTCATGTTCAGGAGTAGTGTAAAATTTAGTGGTTTATTTTTTAAACACATTTTTTGTTAGTTTAAGGTTCTTACAACAAACCGCAGAACTTTGAAAGCAGCAAAATTCACAAATGATCTGTAGTTTTGACTGTGGCAAAGATTCATATTTACATCTCATGGCTTACGACACTCTTTTGTCCTAGAGACTGTTACCAGTGTGTCAGAGGAACCTGCTACCACCATCTTCAGAGGGTAATCTATATGCCATTTACCATAATGATTCCTCTGGAACATTCATGAGTAACTACTGGTCTAGACAGTGCTGTAAGCTACAAGACCATAATCTAAATAGAAATTCATGCTGTCACATTGATCTAATTCCTTCAAATAAAACTAAATTTGGTATATATGTATATACCAATAAATGCTGGTGGACTGGCAAATGTAAAACTATGTTGTCTTTGTAAAACTATGATGTCTACATAAAACCAATTAAGAATGAATAAATTTAAAATTAAGAATAAAATAACTCACTATACATTGACAGCGCTTCACATGGTCTACACAGGTGGAAGCACACTGTCACTGTCTGAAATAAATCTGGGGTGCACACGTTGTTACTTTAGGTTAAATGTGTGTATTCTATAACAAGTTTCAAAATACACTGGACAGAAACCTAGAGCATTTGACAAATTCCAGAACTCAAGGTAGGTCAGGGAAAAAGAAAATTCTGATTCTTCACTACTAATCCGCTATTCATTTTTCTTCCCTCTTCATGCATGTTCCAGTCTCACAAATTGCCACTTGTATTATGGCTTGTTCCTTTATGAGTAAATCACTTTATTTTATTTCATTACAATAAACTAACTGCAGTGAATACACAATATATTATACTGTATGAAAATCAATAAATTCAATGAAAGCAATGATTACAGTAATGAATAATGTTTCAGAAAACAGCTGCCTCCTCATATGGAAGGGAGGTGAGCATGAGCTTTTGGTGCAGGGAAGATCTACATTGTAGGAAAGGCACCCTAACTGGTGGTCAACATAAAACCCCACCACTTGCTGATTCTTTCCCAAACTCAAATATAGTAAATTATATTCCAGCATATAAAACCATATTTTGAAAGGACATAAAACCAGAATTCTACTTCTTGGAGTTTAATACCAAAATGAGTGGTGAATATTTAAGTCAGCATAATTTCCTATTACTCTTTTGCTTGTAGGTGTGTGGACAATAACTGATAAGTGTGGAGTTCTGTGTGAAAGTGGACTAGCACACTTAAATATGTGCCACATGTGTATCAAATGGTGGGTATTATTTTCAATGTCACTCCAGTATATCAGAGGTACTGTGAAAAAGTGAACAGAGCCAGACAATTCTAGATCATTTTCTTAGATGATGAAAAAATGTATTTATAGAGCAAAACAAATTTGACTGAAATTGAATGTGTCAATAAGTTCAGTACAAAAATGTTTTGATATCAAAGTTCTTAATATTTTTCTGAATACCTCTGACAATTGTGCATAGCAGAGTTTTTTGGATTCATATTATGACACCATATAGTATGGTAGATGGTTATAAACGTTTCAGAGGAACATGTCACCTTAATTTTTAGGATCAAGGGTGGCACTGCTCTCCTCTTAAATGTTGGTATCCACCTACCAGACTGCATGCCTTCCTAAGCTGGAATCAGTGTGAAAATTCAAGTCCCATTAATTATTCTGACATTCAGTAGTAGAAAATAAAGTAGATGTAGTTAGTGGTTCACAATATGGAAAGAGAAGTTACTTGGTGCTGGCTGCTAGCAGAACTTACACAATCATAATTATTTTAATTATTTTATTAAAAAGCCTGTACCTTTGAAGATATCCTTAGCAGTTCATCCTTCTTACAAAGGCCTAGCAATTTAAATAACAGTTTGGGTGTTGGGAAGATATTGAATGGTGGTGGAAGGGTGGGACTGCCTTCAAAGTAGCTCATCCAAAGTCGTGTTCGTGCAAATTTCCATTCAGTGTCAGAATGTTCCTGTTAAAGAGATAATATAAAATTGTTAAAAAGAAAGAAAGAAAGAAAGAAAGGCAATGAAATGTTTCTTCATATTATTGGAGTAGAAAGAATGACATTTACCAGTATCAGAATTTGCACTGCTGATTGTCAAGTTTCTCTGTGGAAGAAATTTGCATCCTCATTTATTCTTTGAACCAGGGGTCAACAAATTTTTGAGAAACCTAGCAGCCACCTAAAAGTATCAGGCACCAGAAGAGTGACATGAAGCAAACTTCGTTATCCTTGTTCTTTTAAAAAAAGGCAAGGAAATATTTTCTTGTATTATTAGAGTAGGAAGTACAACATATACTAGTAGAAGAAGTCAGACGGCTGGTTGCTGTGTTTATCTTTGAAAGAAATTCATATCATCACTCATTCTTTAAACCAGGAGTCAACATTTTTCCAAAAACCTATGAGCCACTTAAAAATGCTAGGCATCAGAAAAGTGACATGAAGCAAGCTACATACTGAACACCCACCAGGGCCAACGTAAGGGGATTTCAGGGCATGAAGCTGAATGTGGACCCATGCCACAAATGGAAGGAGATGTATCTGTGCTGTGATGGGCAATTTCAATCCTAGCAAATAACATATTACCTACAGTTTGGTGGCATCGGGCACTCAGAAATCCCATTAAAGAAAGTTCCATATCAATGCACCTGCAGATAGCCACTACCCGCTCTAATGTGACAAGTCATTTCTGTTCACACACTGATCTGTGCAGATTATTTAAAGGCATGTATTATCAGAAGATGTTTACTGGTTCTTCCTGTGACACGGCAATAATGTAACTTGCAGTCAACCTTAGTTATCAGTTTCCATACAGATAACAACAGAAGTCACAGGAATATAGTTCCTGTAGCATTGTTCCAAACAATTTAGAAGCCATGTATTCTTGGCTTCAAGCTGAATGAAACCTGAAAATTGGAAATGCAATATCCTTTTAACACAAAAATATTTAAATTTAAAGAATGTTGGAAAAATGTTTTGATCGTACAGTCACAGCAATTTTTTATTTAGCTGAAAATAATTTGGTTTTCAGGTGAATGTCTAATACCTCATATAAAGCAGGTAGTGGTAACTTCCTTGGTTTAATCAAACTTGTTCCAAATTTGATCCAGTTTTTAAGACTGTGTTAACCACTATTTGTTGCATTCAATTCAAGATAATTTAATAAGTGTCATGGGAAATAAACATAAAAAAATTAATGATATGAGAAATTGTTAAATACTTGTATTATTTAATTTTATGTAAAATTAATCCTAACTAAAGCAATCTGGAGCTACCATCTGTTGTTCTATGCGTTGTCCATACAACCAATTTGAAAGATGAAATTAGGGTACATTTCATAATATTTGAAGTATTTGACAACACTACAGGAAATGGTTTGTCTGAAAAGATAAAGGATACTTTAGCTGCTTGAAGGGCTTTAACTGTTTGACTGTAGTGGCCAAGGATATGACAGAGGGACATCAACACGTGAGGGCAAATATTTCACGTGATAACCACAGAAAATTTTTATGATACTTGTGGAAACCACAATTTAAATTTCGTCTTGGAGATGTTGCAAAGTCTTCAGTTAGAGCAGGTAGCGTTTTTGGAACTTTACACAAGTAGCATCAAAACTTCATTGCAACATTTAAACAAGACAGGCAATATATATGTAACATAACACTGAGGAACATTCGTGTAACCATTGTTGCAGTGGAAAAGCAATTAGTATTACATATTCTGAGTGTGTGTTTATAGTCTTAGGTATCCAGTATACAAAGCACATGCACCATATTATATTGTCATCTGTGGCCTGTCCAGCTAACTGCTAACAGTCCCAGTTGCAGTGGCTTTGGCAGAGCAGTTGTTCTCAGAACTTCATAAACTAACTACCTTCAATTGATGACTAGTCAGAAGTACTTCCCTTAATTACCATTATTATCAATCGAAAAAAAATTTAATAACAATGATATAATCTGTGAATATGCTTCCAAAAGAAACAGGAAAATTCTACAAAATCACACTTAAATATGTTTCCCTAAACTCTTTATTTTATTATATTATTATTTTTATTTTATTTTATTTTTTGTCATGTACTACAGCATTACTTCTGTATCTGATGTGTATAAATCTTATGTTTTCACCTTATTCTTCTTTGTTCTTGTATCTCTATCCTGGTCCCACATACCATTTTACACCAGGTCCCTTAAATATTAAACCTGCCACTGGGTACCATCACACAAAATTTAGTTTCCTGGGATTTGTGTCTCCTGCTTTGAACATTCTAAAAGCAGCATTCAACAGTATAATGGTATACACTTAAAGTGAACGTTACAAAGTAATTAGGGAAAATTCTGACTCTTGATACTTTAAAAACTTTATCGTCAGTAACATAAAGTACCTATTCTGGGCAAAAATTTGATATGTTACACAGTTAATAAATATTAACTATGTTTAACAAGAGAAGCTTCATAATTTTTATGCCTCATGAAGTATCATTAGGGTGATTAAATCAAAGAGGATGATACAGGCATGCATGCAAGAGAGGAGAAATGCATACAAAATTCTGACAGGGCAATGTGAATGCAGAAGACCACTTGGCAGAATTGGGAATAATATCAAGTATAATATTAGGATGGATTGTAGGGACATACCTAGTGAGGATATGAACTGGGTTCATATGCCTTAGGACAGGGTCAATTAGTATGCTCTTCAAATGAAAGTTTCAGAAAAAAGGGAGAATTTCTTGACCACCGCAATGATTATTAACTTCTCAAGAAAGGCTTACTCCATGGAGTGAGTTTTGATGTACTTGGAAAAGCAGAACTCTCAGTACATCTGGAAGAGTAAATCCCTCATTACACTTGTGTTCATCATCTTACTTCCTACCGCAGACCCAAAAAAGTACACATGACAAAAATAATTACTTACGTGGGTACTTATTTATTAATTCCTTACTTTACTCTGTGTGACCAGACACAAATTGTGGCTGCATTACCAAAACCAGTTGGTTAAAATGTTTAGGGAAATAATTGATCTTTAATATGAGCATTATAAAAAATAAATAATTATACTGTGGCCAAAAACAGAGATTTCCATTCTGCTACCAAGGTTTAAGACAATGTGTTAATACTATTGTAAGGTTTCTGGATGTTTCTGGAGTTTCTGTGTTCCAGTTTTTTAATTATATGAATATATGGTGTGTGTATATATCGTAATGTAGGAGACTGTTGTCCCCATCTCAGAGAAGGCCTACTTCAAGTTAGGTGACTACCATGAGGATCTACTCTGAAGATGGATGCAACAAGCACCTTTAGAATGCTGGTACCTCTATATGAATACATGGTGGCATATCAAAAAATACTGGAATTTTTATGTTAATATGATTTCATTTCTTCTCATTCATACATTATACCCTGATATCTATTTTAACCTGAAGTTTCAGGCTTTTATAGCAGTGCTCATGTCTCATCTTTATTTTTGAAATAACATGAATAAACTTTAATTCAGTTCCAGTGCCACAATTAAGCATCTGTTTGTTTGTTTTGTTTTTCTGCTTGTAAAATTACCTCAATACTGAGAAGGAAAGAAGTCACACTACAGGCAAAGAATGGGCACCTCTGTCAATATTTCATGTCTTTCATTGCGTCAGGATATAACTGGAATGTAAATGCATGCTGCTATTTTAAGGTCCTCACAGCATCAGTACTTACTTCGATTATGGCATAGGAGTTGGACATCATAGCAATAAGCAGGTTCAGCAAAACAATGACATTGATCACTGAGTATGACCCAAACATGAGGAGACCCCAGAAACGAGTGTAGCTCTTTATTCCTGTCAGCTCAAAATTCTCAATGCCAACTGCACCAAAACTGGCCCAGAAGAGTGACTGTGATGATTCAAACAAACTGCAGAAGAAACATAAATAATAAGAAATTTTAATAACCTGTATTAAATTTTTATAACTATGTGTAAACCACAATATGCTACTTCTGATTTGTGTAATTCTTACAATGCAGCATTAATATTGCATACACAGTGTCACAATTCAAGAATTAATAAAGTAGTTCTGTGCAAAGTAACATACTTGCCAAATCGCCTCCACTTCATACATGCATCACTATTGTTTTCCCAGTCAGGCAATCCACCAGGTAAGTGGTAACATTTTTGCTGCTCCAAATCCGCGAAGTACCATAGCAACTGGTTCAAACCTGCAGATATATTCCATGAACTGTGTTACATTAGTCATTAAAAACCTTTCACAATATTAAAGATCATCCAATCGCCAAATGAACGAACAGCAGAAAAACTGATGTTCATTATTAGCAGTAGAACTTGTGCACTTATATTTTTTTGGGTAAGTTGAATCTTTTTTCACACTAGCAAGTGTATAGAAGTATCTTAGCCAAACTCCCTAACATCAGATTATTTTTTTAGCTTCACTGTTTTTAATTCTCATATTATTTTCATAGAAACTTCAGGGTTGTACCTTTTCAAAAACACCTATTTTTCATTCATATAAACTTCCAATATTTCATCAATTGATTGATCACTTATCCACCTGTTCCAACCTTCAGTCATGCAATAATAGAACCATACATATCAGTCTCTGTTATTGATGTATACAGGACACTCTGATAAAGAACCAAGAAATACAGAGAGGAAGCAGCCTTAACTTTCCATAAAAATGTTACTAAGTGCCATCTTCACAACTTTATTTCCATTTAAAAGTTAAAAATGTTATATTAAATGTGGCTATGTGTATTTTGATTGAGATCTCGGTCAAATGACACAAGCCAGTGTACCAGTTACTCTTTTACATTTTTGTACTAAAAATTTGATGTAGTGAGGATGATCGCTAAGGTTGAAACATGTGGCCACATTTAATGCCATAGTTTTAACTTTTAAATGCAAATAAAGTTGAAAAGATGGCAAGTAGTAATATTTATATTGTCAGGTACTCACAATGGGATGCTTAACATAAAATCTAAAAACAGCCTTAATTTGGTATAACTTCAATGTTTGGCATCCCATCATTCTATCTGTAGTAATAAATATTACTTACACACTGTCAAACACAAATTTTTAATAAAAAACTTCCATATTACTCAAGCTAGAGTAATGTGACAAGTTGTTTATTAATAAAAGTTGTGTTTCACAAGGTGTAAATACTATTTAATTTTGTTTGTTTGGTTCCATTCCTCAGAATCTGATACTTCCAGCAAATAGTGTTACTGTGGGTGGCCGCACGGTCTAAGGCGTAGGTCTTTGGCCGCTCGCCTGCTGAGATTGTGGGTTCGAATCCCACCCGGGGCATGGATGTTTGTCTGTTGTGAGTGT
>JGI20166J26741_12255583_pt1 | contig 17873 bp, 16 predicted proteins | sample TergutCu122P5_FD_26741 | JGI IMG/M metagenome (IMG submission 26741)
GGATCAGCCTGACCGAATACACCGTTTTCAGCAAAATGGGCCGGTTCGCGGAGCGCATCCTGGCCTGCGGCGGAGGCGGGCTAGGCAACGAGATCGTCCGTAAGCGCCGCTCCTTCGGCGGCTTCACGGCCAACACGGGCAACGCGGCGGCCAGGCTGGGCGTGGACACGGTCATGCTGGCCCTTTACGGAAAGGAACGGCTTGACCCCGTCTTCGAGTGCTTCGGCAAAATGTGCAAAGTGATCTCCATCGGCGAACCGGCGCTGAGCCATATCTACGAGTTCGACGACGGAAAACTCATGCTCCCGTATATCGCGGACATAATGAACTTCGACTGGGAAACGCTGACCGGCGCTTTAAGCGTTGAGGAACTGAAAGCAATTTTCAACGATTCAGATGTGATCGCCATTGGCTATTGGTCGGGAATGCCGGCGTTCGACGAGATAGTGACGAACCTCTGCGAACAGGTGATCGCGGACGGTCAGAATAAGCGCATGTTTTTCGATTTCGCGGACACGAAAAAGCGGGACAAAAAATCGCTGCGGGACACTTTGACCGTGCTGGCCAGGCTGAATGGGATTATCCCGATGACCCTCAGCATGAACGAGCACGAATCCGCGGACGTCTTCCGCTTTTTCGGCGAGGACTTCTCGTATGAGGATCCGGGGAATATATGTGATATTATCGAGCGCGTCAGGCTCAAAACGGGCCTGGACGAGCTGGTCGTGCACACCCCGCGCTACGCCGCGGCCGCGTCTGCCAGGGAAGGCGCCGCGGCCGTGCCGCAGGAATACTGCGTGAACCCGGTCAGGACCACCGGCGCGGGCGACACGTTCAACGGCGGCTATATGTCCGCCTGCCTGAAAGACCTATCCGCCGCGGAAAGGCTGGCCGCGGCCAACTGCGCCACAGGATTCTTCATCCGAAACGGGTACGCGCCGGACAGACACGAGATCGCGGCGGAGGTCAGGAGGGTGTATGGATAAAAGGCGGAGGCTGGAGACCGTGTTCGCGGGAGGTCTTCCCGACCGTCCGCCCGTATTGGGCGGATGGATCGCCAGCCCGGGGCTCCTGCTTAAAATCACGGGCAGAACGGAAAAGGATTACCTGGACGATCCGAAACGGGTGGCGGTTGAGGCCTATCAAAAGCTGGAGATGGACGGGCTGATCGACATTTTCATTACCGGCAGCCCCGATAAATACCGCAACGTCGACCGTGAGAGCTACTTCAAGGCCGACAACGGCATGACCTTCGAGGAGGCGGAACGAGCGGCGGAGGAACTGCCCTCGCCCGAGGAATACGAAAAAAACTTTGATTTTGCGGGAAAATACGCAGCTTTTCGCGATATGATGGTAAGCGGGCAGGAAAAATGCGGCGATATGGTGTACATGCAGGCGCAGTTCGGCGCGGGAGCGTTCGCGAGCTGGTATGCCGTCTACGGATACGAGAACTTTTTCCTGCTCATAGGTCTCAGGCCGGACCTGGGAGCGAAGCTGATGAAGGTCGGCGGCGCGATGGGCCGCTGCCGCTCCCGCCTGGTCGCGGAGGCCGTCGGGGAAGGGCTCTACCCTAAGGCGGCGCTGTTGGGCGAGGATATTTGCACTCAGCGCGGCCCGATGATCTCCGTGAAATTCCTCGAGGAGCATTACGCGCCGGCCCTGGCATACGGCCTGGAGCCGCTGCTGGAGGCCGGTTGCAGGCCGGTCTGGCACTCCGACGGGGACGTGCGGGAGCTGATCCCCATGCTGCTGTCCGCCGGAATCGAGGGATTCCAGGGCTTCCAGCCGGAGTGCGGGATGCGTATCGAGGAGATCGCCAGGCTGCGCACACGGAACGGCGGAAAGCCGCTTATATTCGGGCCGCTGGCCGTCACTACGGAGCTTCCGGTTTTCACCCCGGAACAGGTGCGCGCGAGGGTGAGGCAGGCCGTTGAAATCTGCAAAGACGAGGCGGATTTGGTCTTTTTCACTTCCAACACAATAAACCCGGACGTCCCGCTGGAAAATTTATTGGCCATGTATGACGAGATAAGAAATATCCGATATTAGGGGGATGCCATGACAAGCAGGGAAAATGTAAGAAGGACGCTGCATTTCCAGACGCCGGAACGTTACGCCCACGATTTTCCGGAGCCGTATGGGACGGATTTTTACAACACCGGCGTCAACCCGTGCCCGGATTGCCGCCCAGCCCGCGGGCTGGACGAGTGGGGCTGTCTGTGGGACTGCCTGCCGAACACGTCTATCGGCGAGGTCAAGGAGTTTCCGTTGAAGGACTGGGCTGATTTTGACAAGCTGACCATTCCGAAATTACAAAAAGATCGCGCGTATAACCATATAAAGCAGGCAAGGGCCGCGGCCGGAGATAAGTACGTCCTCTGCAACGGCGTTTCAATTTTTGAGCGCGTCCACTTTATCCGCGGGCTGGAAAACATGTGGTGCGACACCATCGAGGAAGCGGATAACCTGAAAAGACTCGTCGGGATTCTGGCGGACATGAACATCGAGATCATTCACGATATCGCCGGATGCGGCGTGGACGGCTTTATCTGGTGCGACGACTGGGGGCTGCAGGATCGCCTGATGATCAGCCCCGAGGCCTGGCGGGAGATATGGAAGCCGGAGTACAAGCGGGTCTACGACGAGGCGCACAACGCCGGGATGGACGTATTTTTGCACAGTTGCGGGTACATCGTGGATATCCTGGGGGATTTGATCGAAATCGGGCTGAACGCGATACATATGGATCAGCAGCAAAACATGGGCCTGGAGCGGTTGGGGAGCCTTTTCCGGGGCAAGCTGACCTTCTTCTCCCCGGTGGATATCCAGAAGACTATGCCGAGCGGGACGCCGGACGAGATACGCGCCTACTGCCGGAAAATGGCCGAATGCCTTGGCGTGAAAGAGGGCGGCCTCATCCCGAGATGGTACGGCGACCCGGTCAGCGCCGGGCACAGCCGGGAGAACATCGAGGTCATGTGCGAGGAATTCCTGCAAATCAGCAGAGAAATATACGGGAAATAAGCGGACAGACGGAGGAAAAAATGAAAGACTTAAAGATCGTCTTCATCGGCGCGGGGAGCATGTGTTTCGGTACTGCGATGTTCAAGGACATCTTCAGGAACGAGAAGATGCGAGGCGCGACCCTGGGCCTCGTGGACATCAACGGGACGAACCTGGACCGGATGTACAGGCTGGCTGTCAGGATGAACGAAGTCACAGGGATGGATCTGAGACTCGAACGCTCGGCGGAACGCAGGGACCTCCTGCCGGGCGCGGGATTCGTCATCAACAGCCTGGCCATCGACCGCTTGAAATACTGGCGGCAGGATTTCGAGGTGCCGAGGAAATACGGCGTCCGCCACTGCCTGGGCGAGAACGGCGGCCCCGGCGCGCTTTATTTCACCATGCGGACGCTGCCCGTCGTGCTGGACATCGCCAGAGACATGGAAGAACTGTGCCCCGACGCGTATTTCCTCAATTTTTCCAATCCGGAGACCAGACTGATTCTGGGCCTGAGCATGTACTCAAAGGTGAAGTGCGTCGGCCTCTGCCACGGCATCGACGATATCCGGCGGTACCTGGGGATCATTTTGGGCATGGACGCGGACGACATAGTTGTGACCGGCGCGGGAATGAACCATTTCCAGTGGCTGCAGAGCATCAGGCGCGCCAAAACCGGCGAGGATCTGTACCCTCTTCTGCGGGAGCGGGACAAGACCTTCGATCCTGCGGTCGAGCCGTATCTGCGCAAGCTGTTTCGCATTTTTGGGCTGTTTCCGACCTGCTCTGACACGCACACGGGCGAGTACCAGGCCTACGGCTGGGAAGCCGGGGAGGAGGGTTGCGACTTCGACCTGGCCGCCGCGTCCATGCTGGAATATGAGAAAAATATCGAGGACATGATCGGCGGAAAGGACGACGTGCGGAAATTGTTGGTCCCTTCCGGGGAGCGGGCCATCGACCTGGTCTGCGCTATACATTACGATGAGAAAAAATATTTTCCCGCGGCCATCGTGTACAACGGCGGCGCGATGCGGCAGCTTCCCGACGACGTCGCGGTGGAGATACCGATAATGGCGGACGGCGGCGGCGTCCACAAGATCGTGCCGCCGGACCTGCCCGACGGGATCATCGGACTGCTGAACAACCAGGTATCCGCCCAGCGCATGTCCGTCCGGGCGGCGGCGATGGGCTCCAAGGAGCTGGCCTATCAGGCGCTGCTCTGCGACCCGGTGATAAACAGTACGGAAGCGGCGAAGAAAATCAACGACGAGTTGTTTGAAATCAACCGGCAGTATATACGGAATTGTATAGGGAGAAATACATGACGCCGAGGGAACGGGTAATTCTGGCGCTGGAGCACAGAGCGCCGGACATCGCGCCGTACCAGTTGGACATGACCGGCGCGGTGTACAAAAAGCTGACGGATCATTACGGCCGTGAGGATGGCGGATTCCATCGTTCCGTTACCCTTTTTCCCGAACGGGTTCCGGCAAATGGCCGAGACATTGCCATTTGCCGCTATGCATATTAACTTCCCTGACCTGGCCGACGCCCGGACCGGATAAAATCTGGATATACTTCAAATTATACTGTAGATAGCTTGTTAAATCCTTTCCGGTAACGAGGGTGGATGAGGTCGCCGAAACGGGATAAGAATCAAGCGTCGGGGTCATATCCTGCATACAGAAGCCTTCGCCGCAGTTATCGCACTGTCCGCCGAAAATACCGTACAAAAAACCAAATACAGCCGCCGCCAAAGCCGTCGATACACGATATGCACGAAATAGACTATTATTTTAGCGGAAGCGGGCAATATTCCATTGAGGGAAATACATACCAGTTATCGGACGGATGCGCGATTGCCATACGCGCCGGGGAAGTGCATTATCCGCAGATAGATTATAACGATTATGAATGCGTCGCGATCCATTTCAACCCTTCGTTATTTTCCGGCATTGATCCCGAAGGTATGTTAAACGCCATTTTTTTAGACCGCTCTCTTGGTCAGCGAAATTTTTATCCCTCTCCCCAAAAAGAGGATGTTCACGACTTCTTATTTGAATACGCCGCGGCTATTTGCGGCAGGAACTCTCCGGAAACGGAGGCGGATTCCCATACGAAATTACGGGTTTTGTGCCATTTACCTCCGTTGCTGTTTGAGCTGCGGCGGCGGTTTTACGGCGCGGAAGCTGAGCATAACGAAGAAAAACCGGATTTGGTAAGCCAAACCGTGGCGTTTATAAACGGGCACTTAACGGAATCCTTCAGCTTAAAAACCATCGCCGATATTTTTTTCATCAGCGAAGGTCATTTGAACACCAAATTCAAAAAGACGATAGGGGTTCCCATTTGGCGTTACACGCTTTCAAAAAGGCTTTATTTGACGAGGCAGAGGATTTTGGAAGGCGTTTCCCCAACGAAAGCGGCGGAGCAAAGCGGATGGAACGACTATTCCTCTTTTTACCGGCAGTACAAGGCGCAGTTCGGCGTTTCTCCCAAAGACATCTCGCCTAAAAGTGCTGCGAGTACAATTTGAGTATGATAAAAGATTAAACCAAAAAACCAATGGGGGGCGATTGCAATGGAGGAATTGATTTTTCCCAAGAGGGCGATTCATCTTGATTTTCACACCGGGCCGATGATTCCCGACGTCGGCGGGAAGTTCGACGCCAAGGAGTTTGCCGATACGTTCAGAGAAGCCCATGTGGACTCCGTTACTGTTTTCGCCATGTGCCACCATGGGCATTTATACTATGACACAGAACACCCCGCCCGGCATCCCAATCTGCGCAAGGGGCTGAACCTCCTGGAACTCCAGGTCGGGGCGCTGCATGAGGCGGGAATCAGGGCGCCGATATATATTTCCGTTCAGTGCAACGAATTCGCCGCGAACGAGCACCCGGAATGGATCGCCCTGTCGCCGGAGCTAAAGCAGGCGAAGGGCGGCGGCGGCGCGTTCGTGGCGGGATGGCAGATAATGGACATGTCAAGCCCGTATCAGGATTACCTCGCGGAAATCCTCGACGAAGTGCTTCGGAAGTTTGCCCCGGTGGACGGTATTTTCATGGATATGTGCTGGGACGAGCCAAGCTGCTCGAAATGGGCCGTAGACGGCATGAAAAAAAGAGGTTATGACCCGGCGGACAAAGGCGACCGGCAGCGCTACGCCAGGGAAGTCGCTTACAGTTACATGAAAAGGTACCGCGGCATGGTGGAACAGGCGCAAAAAGGCGGCCGTCCGGCCGGTATTTGGTTCAACAGCCGGTCAAAGACAAGCCTTTACGAAGAAAAGCGGTTCCTTCGCCATGTGGAAATAGAGGCCCTGCCCACGGGCGGCTGGGGCTATTCCTATTTCCCGTATGTTTCCCGGTTTGTGCGCCCCCTTGGCTTGCCCGCGCTGAGCCACACGGGGAGATTCTTCAAAAGCTGGGGGGACACGGCCTCGCTGAAGCCCTTTTACGCGCTGAAATACGAATGCTGCCAGATACTGAGCCAGGGAATGGCCTGCGGCGTCGGGGATCTGCTCCACCCGTCCGGGATACCCAATAAAGCCGTTTACAGCCTGATAGGGAAGGTTTACGGATATATCGAAAGCTGTGAGCCGTACATATCCGGCGCGGAAATTGCCGCCCAAATCGCGCTGATCGTCGATCCGGCCCTGGGCGACAACCCAGGCCCGTCCGGGCTAGGCGCCGTCCGCGCGCTGCAGCAGCTGCGGCATCAGTTTGACATCCTCCCGCCGTTTTCGGACATCTCCTCATATGAGCTGGTCATCGTTCCCGAGAGCACCGCTGTGGACAGCGGGCTCAAGAACAGGCTGGAGGCGTATCTGGAAAGCGGCGGCGCTTTGATAATATGCGGACGGGCGGCCGTTGCCGCGGACGGACGCCCAATTATGGAAGCCCTCGGCTTTGACGCTCACGGCGAAATCCCGTACAGCCACACCTTTTTACATGCGGCCGCCGAAATATCAAAAGGGCTTGGTGATTACGGCTATGTCATGTACGAGCGGGGCTTCCGCATGACGGCGCGGCCAGGCGCGCAGACCCTGGCGCTGGTCGGCGAGCCGTATTTTGAGCGCGCGTATGACCATTTTTCCGGGCATGAGTACACGCCCGAGGGAAATATATCCGAATATGCCGCAATCGTTAAAAACGGCGGAGCGATAACCTTCTCCGCGCCTATCCTGGAAGCCTACGGCAAACACGCCGCGCCTGATTACAGGATCTTGCTGGGCAACTGCATAGACCTGCTGCTGCCGGAACCCCTCGTTAAATGCGAAGGTTCCAGCAGACTTGAAACCACCGTTATGCGAGGTCAAGGCCGTACAATCGTACATTTGCTCAGCTTTTGCCCGGAGAGACGGGCGGAGGGGCTGGACATCGTTGAGGATCCGTTTCCCGTCGTGGACACGCCGATCAGCGTCAAATCGGAAAGCCCGCCGCATCGGGTATATCTGGCGCCTGACGAGGAAGAATTGGCCTTTAGCTATGAAAACGGCTATGTTCACACGCGGGTGACGGTGCTGGACGGCCACGGTATGCTTGTTATTGAGCAGCAGGGGGCAAGTTTGTTTTTGCGCGATAATTATACTCATGATTAATAATCACATGTATAATAACCGCATCCCTGAAATGAGAAAGAAAACAGAGCCTAAGGAGTGATACCGATCAAAGCGGATTATATTTTCACCGACAGCCAGATCGAGCAGATCCGCGAAGGCGCGCTGTCCATTCTGGATGAGATCGGGGTCGGGGTCGGCAAGCCGGAACTGGTTGAGGAACTGGCCCGGATGGGTTTTCGGACCGACGGGAAATATGTAAAAATAGACAGGGCAGCCGCCCGGGCCAAGATGGAAGCTCAAAAAGCCGACCGGCCGGAGCGGCCGAAGACGCGGCGCGTTATGGTCACCTGGACCAGTCCGTATTCCCATACGTATGAAACAATCGACGGCGCTTTTGAGCCTATCACGACCGAAAGCAACCTTAAGATGGGCGAATTTGCGGCAAACGCTGCGCGGCTCTGGCCGGGCCTTATTTTGTCGTGCCCCGGGCACCCGACGGACGTGCCCCCTGAGGCGCAGTTCCTGAGACATACGGTCAACAGCTTTTTGCGCGCCGATAACTTTTCGCCCATGGAGCCGGTCAGCCTGAAAACGGCGGATTACCACTTCGCCGTCTGCGAAGCAATGGGGCGGCCGGTCAAAGAACTGCCGGTCTATGTGGCGTCCCCGCTGAATATCGCGGGCGAGAGCTTTGAAATCGCGCTGCGGTATCATCGGCGGATGGAGCGGATCGCTTTCAACTCGATGCCGTCTCTGGGCGCGAACACGCCCCTGAACCTGATCGCCGCCTATTCCCAGACAATAGCCGAAACACTGGGCGGAGCGCTTATTTTCGAGGCGCTGACCGGGACGGGGACATGTTACGGCGCAAGTATTTTCGCGTTTGACTTCCGGGACATGGCGATGCCTTTCGGGACGCCCGAAAAACTGCTGTTGGAATGGCTCAACATGGAGGTGCAGGCGCGCGTTCCCGGCGGCGAATACTATGGGCCGGACTATACGGATATCCACACCAACGCGGTGCGGTGCGGCATACAGGCCTGCGCGGAAAAAGCCTCCTTGGCGACGGCGGGCGCGGTAAAAGGCGCGCATATATTCGCCTGTTCGGGCACCCTGGGAATGGACGAACTGTTTTCGCCGGTTCAACTGCTGCTGGACCTGGAAATGCTCGAACATATCGGGAAAATCACGGACGGAATGCCTGTGGATGAGTTTGAAAGCGACCTGATTGCGGAGGTTCGGGCGGGTTTGAAATCCGGCTATATCATGGCCGACCGTACTCTCGACAACATGGATAAGTATGTCTGGCAATCCCGGTTTTTTAACCGGAAAACCTTTGGATCGTACCTGTACAAACCGTTTCCGGCCGAAATCGACAGGGCAAGGGAAATGGCATACGTTTTGATAAGGAAACCGGCGGTGTGGCGGCTGAATGATTCCAAAGCGGATGAAATTGAGGCTATTTACGCTGCGGCGCTGAAACAATTGCGTGAAATCGGGTGAAGTTTATGACAAGCAGGGAAAACGTAAGGCGGACGCTTAATTAAACACATGAGTTAATGATACAAATTGCTAAGAATATTTCTCCGCCGCTTCTTTAGCCAACGCTGTCCATACATACAAACGCTCCGATTTGCCGTTCAGCGTTTGTATCTCGCGGAGAACAATTTGGTAATATGAACCGCGAAGCCGTTCGCAGCCGTCCCTCAAATGCGCGTTTATTGCTTCCGTGTCTTCCGCAAAGCAAACGTCCGAAGCCTTTTGCCTCCACATAATTGCGTATTTTCCGCCAGTTTTTTCAATAACCCTGTCCAGATTTGGTATGCCTCTATATAGCCACCGCCCTGCAATCGCGCTTTCTGCCCGCCAAACAATAACCGTTCATGCGTTTTCGTGCGCCGGGGCCTGTCCCCGGCTTCGAATATATGCGCCGGTTGTCACCAACGCCGCGCGAATGAATATATTATAGCATAGACAAGTAGACGGCGCACGGAATCCAAACGCCTAAAACGCCCGGGAAGAACGGCGCGTCGTGCCCTGAAAAGAGAACGGCGCGTCGCGCCCTCGGCGCAATCGCGCCGGTGGGAGCGCGCCGCGTCCGGTTGTCTATGATTATAAACAGGACGGTATAATAAGGAGACCTCATCATGACAGACAACGAAATACTCGACGCCAACGAAAACATGGACACGATCGTGGACGACGCCATAACTGACGGAGAAGAACTGCCCGGCGGCGCGCCGGACATTGAGGAACCTATCGCGGCGGAAACGGACGGCGGAGCCGGGGAAGGAACCAACGCCGGGGAGCCGGACGGCGAAACCGCCGGCGAAACCGACGCCGGAAACACAGACGAGCCCGACGCCGGGGAACCGGACGGAGCCGGGACGGAAGACGCGGCGGACGGACAGGACGCCGAGGAGCCGGACGGCGAAACCGACGCCGGTAACTCAGACGAACCCGACGCCGGGGAACCGGACGGAGCCGGGACGGAAGACGCGGCGGACGGACAGGACGCCGGAGAAACTGACGGCGGGGAACAGGACGGCGGGATCGGCGACGAAGCCGACGCCGGGAAACCGGACGAAGCCGGAACAGAAGACGCGGAGAATGCAACAGACGGACAGGGCGCCGGGGAGCCGGACGGCGAAACCGCCGACGAAACCGACGCCGGAAACTCAGACGAGTCCGACGCCGGGGAACCGGACGGAGCCGGGACGGAAGACGCGGCGGACGGACAGGATGCCGGAGAAACTGACGGCGGGGCCGCCGGCGAAGCCGACGCCGGAGAACCGGACGAAGCCGGAACGGAAGACGCGGAGACCGAAGCCGGTGGGCAGGACGCCGTAGAACCGGACGGCGGGGACGCCGGGACGTCTGAAGTCATAACAGAGGAAAAGGCCTATCTGGTCAACAAGGTTTCCGACAGGCTGGTCAGCACCGTTGTCAAGGCGAGCGTGCCGGTATCCGTAAAGCCGTACGCCGCCGTCGGCAAGCCGGAGGCGAAGAGTTTCGGCGGCGTCAGTATCAACACGGGCGGCGGCGCGGACCCCAATACCTTCAGCTACACGATTTCTCAGAAAATGATCGTATGGATACCGGTGGAATACGGCGTCGTGACGAGCTGCGGCAGCGCGAGCGCGGACCTGATCGACACGGGTTCGGATTCCGCCACGGTAAACATCTTATAATATTATATAATATTAACCCCCGATAAAATCCGGGAGGCCGCCCGAACGCCGGACGGCCTCTTTTCGGTTCCCGCCGATCCCGTGGGATCGCTCAGAACTCCTGGCTGAATATGATGTTCGCCTTTTTAATGATCTTGTACAGCAAAAAATTCACATGGTTATTAAACTCGCACATTCGGAATTTGACGTAGCCCTCGATATCTATGCTGGCGTTTTCCCGCAGATAGCTCTCGAACATCCTCTCCTGGCGGGAAACGACGCTCATCGGCATCGCCGCCTGCACGAGCTTCCGAAGTTTAGGGGAGTTTCTTATGACCGCGTTGCTGTCGAGAGCGACGTCCTGCAGTATGTCAAAAAAAATCGCCTTGTCTATCTCGGCGCTCCTGACGGTCGCGGAGTGCCGCCCGTCCAGCTCGGACCGTTCGCAGGCGCGAGCGGTGGACAGTAGGTCCTCGAGTTTGTCACCGGCCGTGGTGGTGTGGATCGTAAGGAACTCCATAGAAAACCTCGCTGTCCGCCGGGGAATAATCCCCCGGGCAAAGCCTATATTTAACTATATGCGGTAGGATTGTATGATTTTCGCGGGTACATCCAGTGAAATTTCAGTAATAGAAGTCCGCCGCGTCCGCGGTGTCCATTCCGCAGTTACGCGTCGAAAAATAGGCGCATTCCCGGCAGTTTGCGGAATGCACGTTCTTGTATGCGCCGGCCAGGCCCTTTTCCCTGGACATGTAGTTCGCGCAGCTCCTGGTTTTAGCCGTTGCGTTCAAATCGGATCTCTCCCGTTTGTTCCCGAATATATTCTATTATTGACCGGGCGCGGCGTTTTGATACTTGGAATGAATAGAATCCTATAGATTATTTGGGAATAAGCTATACATAGCCTAATAGTAGCGCCTGTAGCCTATCTGTTCAAGCCGTTTTTACTAAACTGGAAGAAAAGAGCGGGAGATGATTTTATCGACACGATAACCGCAATCCGGGGCCGCATCCTGCGCCTCTGCGGCGAACAGGGAATAACGATCAACAAACTCGCGAATCTGTCGGCGATTCCGCCGTCGTCAGTGAAAAACATCCTTTACGGCAAGAGCCGGAATCCGAAAATTCTGACGCTCAAAATGCTCTGCGACGGATTTGGCATAACCCTGCGGGAATTTTTCGGCAGCGACGAATTCGAGGGCCTCGAACAGGAAATAAGGTAAGACGGCGGGGCGCGCGGATTGAAATGCTGACAAAAAATCCGGGATTTGGCACAGCTGCGGCTTGCAATATCATTATAGTCGTTTCGTAGAAATTGTGAACGGATGAATCCAAAACAGGAGATTGAAAAGATGCGTAGAATATGCCTGAACAAAGGCTGGTCGCTGCGGGAAGCGCCGCTCAGTTACGGAAAGGACATGGCGGGATGGGTGGCCGGGCAGCCGGACGGCTGGTTTGAGAATCTGTCCGTGCCGCTGGACGTGCATATGCCGCTGATCGACGCCGGAATAATACGCGACCCGGTGCTGTCGGATTATTGCTTTGACAGTGAATGGACGGAACGCCGTTCCTGGTGGTTCAAAAATACCTTTCGGGCTGAAAAATCCCGGGTTATGGAACTCGTAATCGAATCATTGGACGTTCACGCCGATTTGTTCCTGAACGGCGCGTACCTGGGGCATCACGCAAGCGCCCATTTCCCGTTCAGGCGCGAAGTGTCCGAATATATCGAACAGGGAGAAAACACCCTCATCATACGCCTAACCTCCGGGCTGGAATATGTGACCGACAATGACCTGGCCGACATCGATTTTGCCGTATGCCACGAAGAGACTAACGGCTGCCCCGAGCGCGGCGACAGGCGGCGCGCGATGATCCGCAAGCCGACCTATGTTTTCGGCTGGGACTGGTGTCCCCGTATCGGCACCGCGGCCATAGGAAAAAACGCTTACATCGAATGCCATGATGAAACCGCGGTCATCCGCAATATCGCCCTGGAGCCCGTTGCGCTAGGCCCAACCGCCAGGCTCCGGGCCGAGCTGGAAATAGAACTGCTGGATATCATTGCCACGGCCGACGCGGATATCGAAATAAAACTCTCGTTAGGCGGCGCGGAGGCCGCCGCGGCGTCTGTGACCGATGTGCTGCTGCGGTCGGGCGTGAATTACGCGCCGGTTGAGATCATTGTCAAAGATCCGCGGCTGTGGTGGCCTAACGGCATGGGGGCCCAGCCGCTCTACGATGTCGCCGCGGCGATCCGCTGCCGGGGATATGAGAGCGAATACCCGGTATTTAAGTACGGTCTGCGGACCATAACCCTGGACACTTCCAGGGTCGATGAGGATAACCGGAATTTTGTCATCTCAGTTAACGGCATACCTGTTTTTTGCAAAGGCGCCAACTGGATTCCGGCCGATTCCATCTACGCCCGGGTCAGCGCGGAAAAATACGGCGCTCTTGTCAACGAGGCTGCCGACGCCAATTTTAATATGCTGCGCGTGTGGGGCGGCGGGATATACGAACGGGACGAGTTTTATGACGCCTGCGACCGGCGCGGCATTTTGGTCTGGCAGGACATGATGTTCGGCTGCGCCGCCGTTCCCGACCATATAGAGGCGTTTTACGAGCTTTGCGGCCGCGAATTGGATTATCAGACAAAGAGGCTGAGAAACCGGGCGTGTCTGGCGTTATTCTGCGGGAACAACGAAAATCACGTGATTTTTGGCGGCCTAAACGGGTTAAAACCGGAAAAGCAGTATGGGCTTAAAATCTCCAATGTGCAGATGCCCGAAATTGTGCGCAAAAACTGCGCCTGGATACCCTACTGGAACTCGTCGCCCTACGGCGGCGCGGAGGCAAACGCGGCTAACGTGGGGGATGTTCACCATTGGGGCTGCATGATGAACCCGGACATGGCCCCGCGTATCGAGCCGAGGGAGTATGATAAGGTGCGGGCGCGCTTTGTGAGCGAGTACGGTTATCCCGGCCCCTGCCCCATGAAGACCATCGAAACATATTTTGACGGGAAGCCTGTGGAGCGGGGAAGCCGGGTATGGAATCTGCACAACAACACTTTTGAAAAGCTAACCGTATCCGCCGGAATCAAAAAGCATTATACGGACCGGGAACTGTCATTGGAGGAGTACCTTCTCTACGGGGGCATGAACCAGTCGCTGATGCTGGGTTATTCGCTGGAGAGCCTGCGGTTTAAGGAATTCTGCGGCGGAAGTTTGTTCTGGATGTACAACGACTGTTGGGGCGAGGTAGGCTGGACAATTATAGATTATTACTTACGGAGGAAGATTTCATTTTATGGGGTTAAACGGGCTTTTGAGCCGATAAAGCTCATTTTACGGGAAAGCGGGGCCGACGCGGTGCTGGCGGGTTGCAACGACACGCCGGAGGATTTGGAATTTGACATAAAATACGGGTATGTAACGTTTGACGGAAAAAACGAAGACGCCAAAACGAGCCGGGTGAGCCTTAAATCCTTCACAAGGAAGGCTTTGCTGAGCTTTAATAAGGGCGGACATGACCCGCTGAAGGGGGTATGGTTTGCCGACCCAGCCCATACCGGGATAAGACCCGCTTTATTGCGGGCGGCTGACACAAAAAATTTTGAATTGCCCCCGGCAAAACCCTCCGTGTCGTTATGTGAAGAGGGCGGCGATTTGCTGGCAACGGTCAAAGCCGAGACTTTTTGTCACGGCGTTTACCTGGATGTTCCGGCGGAAGCGCGTCCGAGTGATAATTATTTTGACCTTCTGCCCGGCGAGACTCGGATCGTTACGGTCAAGGGCGGCGCCGGCCGGGAAGTGAAGATTGGGACGGTTATCGCGTAAAAGTTTAACATAAATAAATCAGGGCGGGTTATACCGGAGTGCGAAAATATTAACCTCCTCTGTCGACGTCGTCGGCAAATGTTTTCGCACTCCGGTATAGCAGAACGCCGTTGAAACGTTCGGCGTTTCGGCTCCGCCTGTGAAGTTTTAATCTGAGATTCGTATTATTCCTTCGGCCCCTCGCCGGCCTCCGGCTTCGCTTCGGCTTCCGCCTCGGGCTTGCAGCCGCACTCGCACTCCTCGTCGTACTCGTCCCAGTCCTCGAACTCGTCGTCGAATTCGTCCCCGTTTTCGTCGCCGCAGCAACAGCCGCCGCGCTTTTTGACGACGAGCCTGTAGATCAGAACCGCGATCCCGGCCGCAGCCAGGATCCCCGCGGCTATGGCGACAACCGTCCAGAGAAAGCCCTTCGGATAGTCTTTCCTATTCATCATCATTGGCAGTACCTCCCGGGCCTTAAGCGGCCCTTTAGATTTTTTTATCGGGGCAGTTCCCGCGCGCCCTCCTGGCCTCGCCGAAGTCCGCGTAGGCCTTGCGCATGATTTGCTTCTCGTCGTTGTACTTCAGGAGATGATAAGCCTCGTGGGGCTTGTAAAACCCGGCGTCGGCGAAGTATTCCTCGGCCTGGGGCCGGCAGAAGAACGAGTCCGTCGTCATGAGGTACCAATGCACCGTCTTGGAGACCATGTCCTCCCCGCCGCGGAAGTTGTATTGCGTCCGGCCCAGGTATTGCAGGACGCGGCCGGTCACGCCGGTTTCTTCCTTCACCTCGCGCAGCGCCGCCTGTTTGAACGTCTCGTTGTCCTCCAGCGCGCCCTTGGGCAGGACCCACCCCATATATTTCCCGTTCTGGTTTTTGTAGAGCAGCAGCACTTTTCCCTTATATATCACCACGCCTCCGCAGCTTATCGCATCGTACGCCACGCATAAATACCTCCATATCGTATGTTATATACAATAGCAGGCTTCCGTGATTTTTTCAAGCGGTTTTTTGGCGCCGGGGCGCGGCAAATTTTCGCCAAATTTTCGAGTAAATTTTCGTGGGGAAGAATGGATTTGCATTGTGTAGGGGCGGTTATTAACCGCCCGGTATTAACCGTCCGTTATAGCTGTTCAACTTAAATATAACCACGTAGTCATTCTGAGCGAAGCGAAGAATCTTTAGACCCTTCGCTTCGCTCAGGGTGACAGATGAAAAGGTCATTTTTAAGTTGAACAGCTATATCAACCGCCCGTTATTAACCGCCCGTTATTTGCCGCATCCTTTGTCGCCGCCCACGAGAATGTCCGGTGAACTTTTTTATCCGTTTATCCGTTTGTCGCGCGGCTTCGCTTGAACGGCGACTTCGCCAGGTGCGTCCTGATTTTCCGGAACCCCGAGATCCAGAGGTACGCCACGAACGCGACGAACACGACCATCAGATACGGCATGTTGGAGAGCAATATGAAGTCGTACGTCCCGTGCAGCAGAAACGGCATGAAAAACGACATGAAGAGCCAAAGGCCGCGCTTGTGCGGCTCGTACCGGGCAAGCGCGAGGTAGTAGCCCATCGCCACGCCGAAAAGCGCGTGTCCCGGCACGGAGAAAACAGCCCTGGACAGCGCCGTCTCGATCCCGCCCATCGTCGGGTTGAACACGTAGAGGATGTTCTCAGTCCCGGCGAAGCCGAGCGACACGAACACGGCGTACACGATGCCGTCCACCCGCTCGTTGAACTCCGGGCTCATCCAGACCAAAAAGAACAGGACCAGCCACTTCATAAGCTCCTCCGCGAACGACGCCACGGCGTAGGAGTTGTAGAACGCCTCCATCAGCACGCCGCCGTTGGGGATGAAAATGGTGACAAAGTTCTCGAAGTGGATGATCGGCGCGGTTATCAGAAGCCCGTAGAGTAGGCCCAGGACGAGCAGCCTTATCGGCTCCTTCTCGTATTTATCGCGGATGTACATATAGAACACGCATATCAGCGTCGGCGCGAGGCCGATCGCGAAGAGTTTTGCCATATATTATAAACCTCCGGATCAGGCATAAATTCCGCCGGAAACCGTACCGGAACGCGAAAACATCGGCCTCCGCTGCCACGCCGCCGGCAAATGTTTTCAGCATCCGGTACAGAAAGGGCGGTATAGCCATTCAACATCCAAATAACCACATCGTCGTCCCGAGCGGAGCGAAGGATCTCCCGCCCCCGCGTTATAAACAGGATTCTTCGGCTCCGCCTCAGAATGACAGGGCGGCTTCCTTGGGTATTCGGCATAACATTTTGTCTGTGTTCGGTTATGCTTATGCTTTCTTGCATTCGTTTTTTTTATGCACTATAATGTTTCGGCTTACCAATAAAGCGCAATAAAAAAACGGATACGCCCGTATCCGCTTTTTTATGCAAACCCCGCTTAACTGCCGGCCCTCGGTTTTGGGGCCTTTCCTCTATATCACCCATGCCCGTCCAGCCACAGCCCCGCCGCGAGGCGGCTCGTCTCAATGTCGCGGTAAATCAGTTCATACAGCAGAGCCGTATTCATGCGCCGCATAAAAGCGTCCATCGGCGTGACGAACAGAAAAGCCCGCCGCAGCAGGTTGTCTAGCTTTTCCATCGGCTCCGCCCCGACGGCCGCGCTGATCTTCTCGCGCAGTTTGTCAAAATACACGGTGTCCAGGACCTCGCCGAGAGCGTCGCCAAACAGCGCCCGCACCCTGTCCGCTTGATATTTTACATAATCCCCAAAAAGCGCGATACAATAGAGAGCGCGCCGCGTCGCGCGCTCCTGATAAGCCAGCGGGTGCGCGTCGATATACGCCTTCGCGGCGCCGTAAAACGGGCTTTTGCAAGGCTCGCTGTCCAGCGCGCAGGAGACCGCTTTTTTCAGATCGCCCTCGCAGATGTCCTCGTCCACGTACACCGAATCGAGGGCCGCCACGCTGGTCAGAAACATGGACAGATACGTCTCCAGCAAATAGCCCTTTTTGCCGAGTTTCACGCGCATCTCCGCCGACGCGGCAAAGACTTCGCGGATGACGGCGACCTGGCCGTCGATGTCGGCCTCGCCGAAAAAGTCCTCGTACCCTTCGTCGTAAACCTTTTTGATGCGGAATGGCTCCATGCATTTTCCCTCCGGCCTCTTAGAACCTGTATTCGACCGCCAAGACGGCGTTTCGGCGGGTTGAATAGGTTCTGAATATTGGCCGGGGATTTATACGAATCTCGATTAAAATCTTCACAGTCTGTCGCCGAGAACGCCGTTGAAGCGTTCGGCGTTTCGGCTCCGCCTGTGAAGTTTTAATCTGAGATT
>JGI20166J26741_12256695_pt1 | contig 17871 bp, 15 predicted proteins | sample TergutCu122P5_FD_26741 | JGI IMG/M metagenome (IMG submission 26741)
ATTCTCTACCTATTGATATGCTCCTTTCTGCCGTGTCTTTCTTGGTTGTTGCGCAGTCGAGTTCGGAAGTTCCGGTGGGACTTATGAATAACCCTGTATTTAGTGAGTTATGCCACAGAAGGGCACACAAACACATACATGAATCTTCATGCTAAGTCAAGAAATTCTCTGCATTGAACAGAAGCACACATTTCATTACCATGTGCATAACAGTGCAATACTCATCTCTAACCAAGACAGATGAATACAGTCTTTGCCATCCCATCATACTACATATTTCTTTAAGATCCATGCTGATATTATCCTCCCATCTATGCCTAGGTCTTCCAAGTGGTCTTGTTCCTTCAGGTTACCTCACCAAATCCCTGTACACATTTCTTTTCTCCCCAGCTTAAGCCACAAGCTTTCAGTAACATATTAATGTAAAAGTCAATCAACAAACCTTTACTCTTTCAAAAAGTTCATCAAGGAGTCGAATGCTTTCCAGTTTCCTTTGTGCTATTAGGAGTTTCTTTTCCTCAACTGCAATTTTCATGTTCATTTCCTGAGTTTCTTTTTCTTTCAGTTTCATCAATTGTCTCTTTTTACGTTTCTCTTCTCTTTGCCTCTGTCTCTCTGCTTTGTGGCGCTTTTCTTCCAACTTCTTTAATCTAAAAAGAGGGGGGGAAAATAGAGATACTGCAGAATCATCTAATAATACATTTGTGAATGTGAACATCTTCTAACTTCAATGTTGCCATATAACAGAAGTTTGAAGCTTAATCTATTTTCAGTTTGCTTTCATCCATGTGCATGGGTAAATATCCTCTCATTGGTCAGAAGGAATCTGGTACATTTTGTCTAATGCAAGAGCTTCACTGGTACATCTAATGTGGATTTAATGGACTTCTAACAATCTGACATGCAAGAAGCCTAAAATATATGACGTGTTGAAGAATACTGTCTTATGGGAATGGATAAGTAGGCTGGTTGAAACTTCTTCCAGGCAAAAGAGTAAAGTTGAATGGGAAAGGATGTAAGATACAGGGACAGGAAGAAATAAGATGACCCTGTTTTTTCCTCACATGGCATACTTTTCTATCCTGAAGATGGCAGAAGTAGGCTCTTCCAAAATTTTGGTAAATTGTTACCAGACTTCAGGAAGTCATATTACAGAATACAGCACTCTTCATAATAATTGCCTTAAGAATGTCAATTTTCATACAACATGTCATCTCACAGAGCCCTGTACATTCTATTATAAACATATTTCAGTATGTTATATACTGAATGAATTATCTTTAAAATGTAGCAAGCATAAGCACCATGCTGTTACTCTCAATCAACCTTAGCACTTGATGGAGGTGGAGGCACTGGTCCCCATTAGACAGGTCGCTGGGTAGACCACAGCCAGTATGGATAATAAAGAGTTCCTGACTTTAAGGTGTGTCATCCCCGTTGTGTGTGTAACTCGTTGGGAGGGAGAAGGATCATCAAAACAACACAACTAATTAGAAAAAGGTGTTTATTCTAATATGTATAAACTACATGTTTCGGCCATCAGTGGCCATCATCAGGTTTATTACCGATTTAAGAGGAAGTCATATATCTGGGTGGGGGTATTGATAAAGAGATCTCTTGTATCAATTTTTGTTATCTTCATGTCTGGTGTGGTTACTGTATACAGTACAATAACTATTTTCTTAAGTATAACTATAACTAATGGGGTGTGTCCTCTTGGGGCTGCCCATATTCACTGGCTGTCGTGGATGCCATCACACCTTTTTCTAATTAGTTGTGTTGTTTTGACGATCCTTCTCCCTCCCAAAGAAAGAGTTCCTGCCCTCAAAGGAATAAACCCAAGTCACTCAGCCAATAAGCAGTCACTTTAACGACTGAATAATCTCAGCCCATACCAAACTGAATTGAACCATGTGAGATTTGAGGGTATCATGGTGGTGCCTACAAAAATTCTGTTTTCTAGGATATGACACCATGTTCTTTGGTAGCGATTCCAAAGAAACCCAGAGCTTCTATCTGTATGGTACAGCACTTTAGAATTTCAAAACACTTCAAAAGAGTTTACTCTTGTACCCTCAGCATGGAAGCAGGCAGATTCCTCAAAATTAATGGTAAATTCTGAATACACCATAAGTGCTGCATCCCATTATAAACCATTCTTCTTCATCTTTCAGGGAATATTATATCAATAATGACATAATCAGTCCGGTAAAGCAAAACATAGAAAAATGGTTCCACATTTTACAATTAAATATTTTAATCCCATAAATGGCATTTATTATTTGTGCAAGTTATGGTGATAGTGGCACGCAGGACCAACACTGACCCAAGAATTGACTCTGTACACAGGAAACAATCCACTGAAGTTACAAATACAGACAAATAACTGCAAGTAACTGTAGAGTGAAATATCAATGTACTTTAAAAATTATGGTCCAACAAGACTAAATAAAACAAATCAGAACTTGCAACATACCTTTCCTCTTCTTTCTTCTGTTCCTGACGTTCCTGCTCTTTTCTTTCCTTCTCCTCTTTTTCTCTTTCTTGTGCCATTAACTTTTCTCTTTCATTCTTGCGTCGTCGAATGGCAGGATCACTCAAGTGCTTTGTCTTATCAAAATCCACCTTCAATAAACAAGGAAATTTCACTTCTACCTCAAATACAATACTCCTTAAAGTACTCACATTTAAACAAAGAGTAATATGATTACCTTAATATTTGCAGTATATGCCTTGTCACCCTCCTTATGTAACAACTTCATCCCACGAAGAGCATCCATTGCTTTCACAAAACATATATACTCCTTAAACTGAACATAACCTTCAAAAGAAACATCTTTTTCAAAGGAAAATGTTTTCATCCCAGACAAATGAGTTTTCATTTTGTTTCGATATGGGTCTGCCAACGGAATATCCACACATCTAACTTCTCCAAATACTTCAAACACTTTTCTGAAAAGATACTCGCTGGGAATGTCATTCCCTTTAGTTTTATCTTGCTTCGTAGCAAACCATCTGCAGGGCAAATTGCTTATATGTATTGTATCCGGCCTTTCCCCCGGTTTCATTTCATTCATGTTTCTAGCATCACGAAAATACGAATCCCACGCATGTCTCGTTGGATAAGGTATCTTCGCTTCGGCTGCCCGTACCTTTAATAGTTCAGAAAAACCCGAAAGTTTTATTGTCCTTGTATCTAGACGAGCTATAACGGTAGACAGTTTTGATTTGTTTTCAATTTCTGCTTCAAATCTGATAAATTCCAAGGTACTTTTGGAAACCTTCAACACTATGAATTCTTCTGGTTTCGTCATATTTTTTAGTTTTTCCATCACTTCCCAATTCGAAATTGTTTTCCCTGGAACCTTCATTTGGGGAAGCTGAACAGAAATGTTCAGCCGCGCAATAGGCTTTAAAAACAAAGACTGAGGTGGAAAAAATTCAATAGCATCGCTTGTGTCATTACAAATTTTAAATACGTTCATGTTAACCTGAATCTTGTTCTCTTACGGTAAATAATGTATGACAACACAGTTCTTAAAACTACGAAATATAGATCAAAAATAAAAACGTTATAGTGAACTATATATGATTCATGTAACACTTGTGTTACAAAAAAAATGCACTGTCAAAGTTATATTTTTGCTTACAATTAAAACTACAACTTCTCACAACACCCATGTTGCTTCCACACAGGTTAGCCAATATTAGTATGGAGGATCGAGCTGCCCTTGTCGTGATGAAATTTCCCTTGCTCTGGGATTGAGTCCTGTAATGGCCTTACTGACGTAATAAATAGTCTGTACGGTTGTACAGGGACTGGCAAGAAAATAATTAAAGCGTAACACATCCCAAAACCACACGGGGAGATAGTACCGACTACAAATTAAAGAACCAATTCCATGCAGAACAATCCTGTTTCAGAACCTAAAAGGTCTTCAGTTAACACATTTTCCGAACTTTGATCGGACCCTAAGGTTCATTACTGTGTCACAAGAGCATGAAATTGATTCCTATACTGAGGTAGCTGAATCCAGCCCAAACACTTCTTTCCTACTTCTGTATGATATATGTTAAATTTATCCTTCCTTTCCAAGTGAGCATTATCCAGGGCGTCAATATACGCAGTAACGTTCTGCGCGCGTATGTCATAAAAAATAACGTGGATGAGCGTCCAATCCTTTTATGACAAAGGGCCACACCCGTTATTGTGGGCTGATTGGCGGGCCCACGCGCAAAAATAATAACTGGTATACCGAACCGACTAAATTGTTGAGTAATTTTATAGTAGGCCTTTGTACTTAATTTACAAATGTGGTCGCAGGCCGCATAATACAACTTGGCGGACCGCGGGTTGGAGACCCATTGTTTAGATTGTAACTGCTTTAAAATATCTTTTAACATCAATTAACTAAAATTTAACAGCCAAAAACGTCATATACACTAAGTATTGTGTTTTGTAATTCTCTGTGACACAGATGTAGGAGGATGTTCAATGTTAATTAGTCCTGCCAATGTGGAAAGTCACCAACTCATGACATCTTAGTGTTACTTTGTTGGTCCAAATCATACATGTACTCTAACTTTTCAAACACATTAATTTCTTCATGGAACTTGAGTCCTTGAAGATGACAAGACATTCCTTCAAAATGTTTGTAACCGCTTACCCAGCACCACAGTGTTCATCCCAGGACAGTGGAATCGTAATTACACCATCATAATAATCTGGAAACTCTTTAATTTTCATAGGCATGATCTGTCATCTGTGTTGCCATGTACTTTCAGTATTTGCTGTAACATGTGTATTCATTTAGGATGCTAACAATAGACACAAATATTGTGTTCACACTTGCAGTCTCAGGCTCTGGTCTAAGGTAAACAGATCACAGAAATGTTCTGTATTAAACACTACTGATATTTTAAAACTCATGGGTTCCCTTTTTCGCACAGTATTTCTTAGAGCTGCCCATATTTATTTAACCTGCTTGTATCTAATTTGTTAACACCTCTCTTAGTCTGCACAGACTTTTCACACTCCTGCTTTCCTAATAACATATTCTACTTTTGTCATCAATTCAGCACTTTAAATTTCCTTTAACAGCTTTTTTTTTTTACCCTCTTTCTTTCCATACACTCCTCATTGAACCAAAGCTCCTTCTTTCTGTACTTTTTTCCATGCCCCTCATTTTAATTCTAGCCCTTTTTGCCATAAAATAAAATAGACTGTTGTTTCATGAGTACACCAAACCCAAACAGAAAAATATACAAACCTTCACTCATAATAAATTACAAAATTTTAATACAAAAATATGGGAAGGTAACACTTGAGAGTCTTAGGTGTACACAACAGGACAATGGCATCTGAAAAACATGGGGTGTGAGTGTGGCCTGGGTTCATTCATTTTGGGATATGGTCCAGAAATTGTTCATGTGAAGCAGGTCATTCCCACTCCATTCACTCATACAGGATACACCTACAGTGGGTTCTGATACTCTTTGTTGCAGCATAGCCTTTTTGAAATGCTACTGTTTGTTTCGCTTGAGTTTGTATTACAGTAAAGTTAAAGTTGTCCTTACATATGTCATGAAAGCATATGGAGGAATACAGATGTAGTGCCACTGGCTCTTTAATCTTGACACAAGAGGGAGATGAGCAGTGAGTCTCACACCCAAGATGCTTTACCCAGGGGGAAACAGTGCCAACACCCCATTCAATAGGGAGCAGGATGGGCCTTTTAGAAAACTGAAAATATCTTGCCCATGCCACAAATTGAAACACAATCCCTTGGTTGGTTGCTCATGAGTTTCTGTTGCTAAAATGTAACCTAAAATCTTATTGATCTACCCTGAAACTGCTACACACTTCACTGATATTTATCACCCTCAAAGTGATTCTCTTAAAATTGCATTAATGACGACTTTGCTGAGTCAACCAAATGGCTCAAGCCAATAAATGTTTACAAAACAAAGTTCAAGTAACTTGCTGATAATAAAAGTTGTATCAAGTTAAATGTAAGAGATGATAATAAGGGCAACTAGGAAGGAGTAAATTCCTTGGCAAACAAATTGATACTAACTTCAAAACAATGTACTGAATGTATTACCCACAAACTTGGTTCAGAGCGCTTGGCAGTGGGGGCAGCAACACCACTGAGGAGAACATACACTTTAAAAAAATGAAATTAATTTGCATATTTCCATTCCATTGTTTGGTATGGAGTTACCTGACTGTGACAAAATTTTCACAATCCCAACAAATATAATTACTTCAATGAAGTCTCATGGAGCAAATTATTTAAGAAATTTAATGTCCTGCAACTTGCCTGTGAATTTATATTTTCACTATTGTCCTTTGTTGCATATTATAGAAAAATTTCAAACAAATTGAGGAATACACAATATAAATGTGAGGAATAAGCATGTGCCACATGCTAACCTCATTAGTTACCAGAAATGTGTGCATTATGCAAGGACCACATTATTCATCACCCTTTCATCTAACAAAACCCTAAATAAGGAAACAAAACTTTTGAAAGCAGAATGGAAAGACTGTCTCTGAGCACAATCTTTATGTTCTGTAGGCGATTTTATTTTAACTGAAAGATCGTTAGTAGTGTACAAATTGTAAACAAATTTTTGTAACAAATACCTCGCTGTGTTCTTCTGACATCATTGTGTTTGATCAGCATAACATAATATTCGTACATGATCTCTGTGTACAGCTCACCAATTACATATTTACAATTGCATTATATTTCATTTATACCATGACATGGTCTGTCTTTGGCTTTGTACCTTGAAAGATGCGTCAATGTACAGTAATTCTGTCACAATGTACAGTAATTCTGTCACAATGTACAGTAATTCTGTCACAATGTACAGTAATTCTGTCACATTCTATTTTATAACCAACAAGACCACAATAGGTACCATGGTTTTATGATTGATTCTGTGATCTGAACGTGAGGGGAATATAATAAAAATGTTATTGTCATAACCCAGAGGACCACAGCATGATACATGGATTTGTGGTTATGTGGTTATCAGTTCAGTATGGTTGGGTTGGCAGATATGGTGGCCATCTTCTCAGTGTGTATAGTACTTGGTTTCCTTGTCATATAAGGGCACTGCTTGGTGACTGTCATAATCATTAACTGGCAGCATACATACAGTAATTGCTATGAATAAGAAAAAACAGCTAGAATTAGTGGTGTCTGTTTGAAGGATAGGATATATTTTCATTATGTTGGTGATTTGTTTTTAAATACATGTAATGTTCCAGACAAAAAAGTACAATGCACTCATAGAGTATAAGAAACAAGTGTGATCTGTTTACTTAAACACTAGAAAAAATTGTTTAAAGTGCTATGTTTATGCCAGTTCAGGTTAATAGTTCTACTGTGCATAATGCTTATGTTGAGAGCATTACAAATCATCATGACAAACCAGTTTGGCAAGAAGCGGGACTCACTTAGAAAAAAATATTGTCCAGAAGAAAATGTTAAAAATATATACACCCAGCCCTTATTTTATGCCAATTTATTTTATGTCTTTTTGTTTTAACACTCCTTGCCAATTTACGCCACTTCTTACTTTACGCTCTCTCCTTTTTTCTATTTAACACCCTTTGGCATGCTGCATTCTATAATGTTAACCCATTATTTCTGAAGGGAATATCATTTTTTATTTACGGCATTTTGATTTATATCCACTTTTTCAGGAATGCAGCTAGGGAGTAAAACAAGAGCTGGGTGTATTTGAAACAAACATATATGGAAGTATGATAACATGCAATCAGTGTAACTAGCTTACTTTCATTCTTTTTTTATTGTACTTACTTATTCACATTTTCTAAATTAAAGAAATATTTTTATCTGTCTCTTGCACCATACCCCATAAAAATAATACTTACACATAACTTGTGTTGCAAAATAAAAATCTCTCACTATTTTTGAAATCTTATCTACACAGCATGATGAAATGTTACAAGGGCAGGTTTTGGTACTCACAGTCTTCACTGGCAGAGTTGAGCAGTGTTGTAGTGCATTACTGTTGAACCAAGCTGTCCAGAACAGCTAGAATGGACATAAATTAACAGTGATTCTCCTGCTATGGAAAACATTGTAGTAGGTTTCATGACCAAGTTTCTAGGTGCCATGTTGGTCAGGTGCCCAGGTGTAGTTATTCTCTATGCCAACGTGGTCTGTTATGCTTAGGTATTACAATGTGTGCATATTTTCATTCTCCTTTTTGTTGTTATAAGTCCTGTTCATCTCATCCTTCTTGATATGTTCTTCTTCACCCAACCTTCTCTTCTGCAAGGTAGTGCTAGAACTACCATTACTGCATAAAAATTTAAAATCTTCGGTAATTAAATTTTGATGATATGAACGGGAATGAAGCTGCTCAAAATGTGGTCAAGTGTGAATTGTTCTTGTAACAGTGTTCAAACCCTTAATTTCTAATGCCAGAAAATGGGTTGTGCAGTTTAGTATTAAAATCCATTGTTTTCCAAATTAAAAGCATGCAGAGCCTTCACTGTTATTACAGTGAGTTTATTCACATTGCATATCAGTGTTACGAAGGTATGAGTTACAGGAGTGATGCAGTTAGGACATATCAGTGATTTTTGAGTGGTAAATGGAAACTATGCATAACAAAGCACACAAAAATATTAATACATAGACAGTATCTTTCTCAGTGAAGAGTATCATTTGTACATAACCAGAGATTCATATAGGACTACTTTGTACAGTGAAAATTCCATTTTGACATTTGCATATTATGTAGAGGGAGAAGCAGAAAGACCCAATGGTTTCTGCAATGAAATAACAGTCTAAGGCATAGGTCTCCAACCTATGGCCTGCCAGGTTGTGTTACGTGGCCCACGGGCACATTTGTAAATTTTGCATAAAATACAAACATTTTACAATAATCAAGGCAATTAGGTATACCATTTACTGTTATTTTTCCATGTGTGGTCAGTAAACTGGCTCACAATAATGCGTGTGGCTCTTTGCCGTAAAAAGGTCAGCAACCCATGGTCTAAGGCAAAACAAAAACAATTAGTGACACTGACAGATAGATTCCATGTCCATGACACTTCATTTTAATCATCACTGTTTGAACATGACACTTTGTAGGTGACCACCATGTCGTTCATTACACTACCGCAGTTGAGATGGACAGGACGTCATAACACATTGCAGCATTTCCTAACGGATCCCCTGAACACACTGCCAAATTTGCTGTTTTAAGTAATCAGTATTAGCAGGATGTGTTTCATATATCTTGCTTCTGACATAGCCCCAAAGGAACAGGTACAGAAAGATCAGAGAAGTGGGCATATCAGGTGATACTCATGAAAGGAGAAGGGAGAATGTCTGGAAAATTTGTCTTGAGAACTTGCATGGAAATCTCTGGTGGATGAGCAGTTGATGCAAACATCATCATACATGATGACAAGTCATTATGGAAATGCTGCTTAGTAGGCAAACTGGTTTTCAAATATCACAGACCATCAGGATTTTCTAGTGTTCCTGGCCTGCATGCTCACCTGATCTTGCTTTACTGGATGCCCTCCTTTGGGGATATGTTGAAAGCTAGTTATATGGAACGTGTCCTTCAAATATTGATGACTTAAAACAGTGAACTGTGGAAGGTATTCAATGGATCTCTAAAGAAATGCTATGATGTGTTATGACATATTTTCCATCACAACTGCAGGAGTAAAATGAATGACACTGTGGTCACCTACAAAATATCATATTCAGACAGTAATGAGTAACATGACTTCTCACTGACATAGAATGTACCTACCAGTGTTAATAAAATTTTTCCACTTTGCTTTAAATTGTTATTTCATTTCAAAAGCCATAAAGTGTTTCTGGCTCACACTGTATGTGGAACACAGTTTGTCATGCTTAAAAACAGGTAAAATAGTAACATGACATAGTACTTAAGTTTATTACATGTATACATGTAAACAATTGTATTACATAAGTTTAAACACATGAATTATACTTCCACAATGTAGTTTAGAAACGACATTACAAATTACATATATACTGCATAAAAATCATATTTACATCACTTGAAGCATTTAATAAATAGGTGTTAAATGTTTGTGATTATAAGTTGCTTATAAAGAAATGGCAAGTTTTTAATCTAACGCATATACTTTGAGTCTCTTGTTTAAATTTTTTCCTCAGAATGAAAAATCAGATTATGTGTTATACAATACCATATTTCTTTCCAAGAGATTTTAGTGTTCTGTAACATGAAGTTGCTCACGTATAATCATATTTTTATCAACTTGCTCTAATGTAAATTACATTGCACGTGAATGTCAATGAAATATATCAGAAACTTTGTTCTATTCTTTCATTATGCAAACTGAATTTTTACAATGCAAAATCAAACTACATGGACCTTTCCAAAACACATCTTTTGTGATGCAGAAAGACAACTGTCTCAAAGCCTTTCATGTTACATAATTTCTGAAGAACTGTTTCGGTTGAATTTTAGCATGTATTTTGATATGAATGTTTGAAATGTATTGTAAGTCTGACATTTATATGGAACAATATAGGAAATAAGCCACACATTTATGGGAATTCCTAGACCTCTTAAAATAATACTGCCTAATCCTGATAAAGGAATTCTTGGTTTCCCAATGAGTGGGGGGTGGTGGGGGGGAGGGGGGAGGTTTGGACCTCTCGTCAAATTAGGTATCTTAGTGAACAAAAGGTTTTTTAGTGCTATGCCAAGAACACTGCAGTGTGGAAGGTTAATACATGGCAAGAGTGCCAGTATAATAATTCAGCTTCAATAGAATGTGTTAAAATCACAGTTCTGTAATTCCCCAAAAAAGACAGCGTGGTAATTCTTTGTACAGAGATATGACCCAATGCCACATTTCCCCCCTGATTTTTACAGACATTAATTCTATTGTTAGAGCAATTATGTACATTTTCTTAAAACAACAGTCACCTTATTAACATTCCTTCAATAGAATAGGTTATTCTGTAATCACCATTCTTACAGCAACAAAATTAAAAACAAGATACTACTTAACATCATTGATAAATTTAACCTGCAAAACCTGACACATCAGTTTTAAAAGAGATTATTGATCAATGTTGAAGCTAATTGGCTGTCACTATAGTACCTTCAGTTTAATTACATGCTATTCTCAGTCAGACATGGCTGAAAGATAGATCAAATGAGTGAACAACTGCAAAAGTGCCTTGTATTTTGGCATTTCGGTATTTTCATCTGTCTACATGGTGCAACTCAGTTATGCTGTACAAATTTTGACAAAATTTGGTATGATAGAGCTGCATGAAAACTTGGCAAAAACATCTTGTTTTCTCATCAGTCTATCAGTGATGCCAAAGATAATAATTAAAATACCAGCACTGAATCCTGAAATTCTGAATAATTTTCTAATTTCATTAACATTCATTATACCTGTTACACAATGTTTCAAGCATATTAGATTTTAATCTACCATGGTCCACTGTTTGTATCAAAACTATACAATTACATATGTATTACTGTTATAAATGCCTATTTGAAACCTGCGTCTTTGAAAAATGTTGTAACACTTGGGTGAGTTAGATTATAATGATTTTGTTGACTGAGATTGTGTTAACTTCTGAGATCATTTAGGTCTGAGGTGGAATACTGGTACATAGCATCTTAAAAGTGAAAAGTACTTGTACTAGACATGTTCCATTTGAGCAACACCACAAAGACTGCCAATGTATTTGAAGAATGTATTAGGAGAGTTCCTCAAGATTTTTCAAAGAATCCATTCCATGCTCTAGAATATACACATCTTTAAGACAGGCACCATTGTTGAAGTTAAATTGTAGTCTTGAATGGTTATAACTAGAACATATTTAAGGCTTTACTCTTGATCTCTGTCACCCTAGTTTATTTTTTCACTTTAGAGAAATGAGTTTATTCCCACCTACAAGTGGAGATGTATGAAAAATATGAAGAATACTCTGTTACTCTGCTCAGTATATTTATACTCAGACCCCAGACCAAACGAGGGATCAGGTCTCATTCTTTGCTGTGAGGTTAAGTTGGAATTTTTGAAAGCCACTGAATTAGTAGGCCCATATGTTACACTTCAAAACGACGGTACAGTATTATAGTTAACATATTTACACTAAATGCAGTATTGCACAAAACGATGATTTGAAAATACAGAGGATCATCATGCAGGGTGCAGTATAAAGAACTGAAGTCAATATAGAGGTACTGAGCCCTGCGTTCTACCTAGAGCCAGATATATCCTCCCTGAATTTGACTGTCACTCTTCATGAAAGTACGGATTCTCTCAACACACTGTGCACATACATATTAAAGGGTAGTAACAGATAATTTTAAATTTGAGATTTCACATTTGGAATGAAATTAAATGAATGTTATTCAATATAAATTATGTGTTATATTTTATAATATACGAAGTGTGGGTTAATGTAATAGGCAAGTCATTGTAAACATTCCTGTTTATAAGTCCTAAGTATTTGAGAATAAATGTATTTGTAAGATGGCATTTATATGGCAAGAAGTTAAAATACTCACTGCCGGTTTGATATGCACAAAGAAAATGGTGCGATCAAATAATCTTTGTCAAGTTATTACCAAATAAAATATGAGATTATGTTACGGAAACAAATATTTTGTTGTTGGGAAGGTCAAAACTACAACAATGTTCCAAATAACATAATCATATGACAAACAGCATTATGTTATGATTACAAGGCTTAGTTACGCTTCTGTTACTTAAAGACTCGTACTTATTTATACCTGTAAATATAGTTTCATTTAACCTTCACTTAAAAAGTCTCATTGTCACTTTTGTTATTTTTTCTGCAAAATGTCGTTTGAGTAATTAGCACACTTACTTTGTGAACAAAAATCTTGTGTTCAAATTGTGGCCTGATGGGCAGCTGTACTGACTGGTATTTTTGTTAGTTCTCATTCTTTCCAAGAAAAATTCTGGCTTAATGCTTTAAAACTGCCCTGAGCACTTCCATTACATTGACAGTTCATAATTCACATTGTTCCTTCTCTTTCATGAAATATGGCCTATATAGTTGAAACATCATGGATAAATAAAGTAAGAATCAAACAACATATTGTTCTTTGTAAATATGAAGTACAGGAACAAACATGCAGATCAATGGCAAGGTACTAAACTATGTCCATTATTTAGCACGAACAGGAATTTTCTGTTTGTGGAAATACCTAGATTAATGTCAGGTAGGCTTAGCATGGAATTACAAGAATGAAACTGTAAGACCAAACAGATGAGAAAATGAGGAGAAATAAAACATTAAAGTCCATAAAATACAGAAAGTACAAATAGATTATGATTAAAATGAACCTGGCTGAATAACAAGGGGTGACCAACCATGGGATAATGGTCAAATTCTCAGCAGCAGCAAGCAATTTATCCCCTCTCCAAAGAATATGGAATGGCTCTGGGGTCCACCCAGCCTCCTATTCAGTAGGTACTGGAAGTTTTTTCTTTGGGAGTAGAGTGGCTGGGATGTGAAACTGACTTCTAACTCCCAGCTAACAAAGAGTTCAAGTTGTGAGGCAGAGTGCAAAGTTGGATGTTGGAAGTGTACAACCACTTTTGTAAGGTTGGGTGGTTTCCTCCTCAGGCAAGGGTGTTGTGCATGTAGTGACTGGAAGTGCGGTAGGTCAGGCTCAAGCTACTCCTCAATCAGATCATCTGCTGGTGTCTAAGAGTATCGGAATCGGAAAGGTAATACAGGCAGACAACATGCCACCTCGAAAGCGAAGCCGTAGAGGAGGAAAATCAGTAACTACTGCAGTTTAATCAGCAAGATGACTTCAGGAACTTGCAGGAAGGAACTGCTGATCTGGACAAGTTAATCACCTTGCTTGAGGATTTTGATATGCAGTGTGAAGCTAGATGTGCCTTAATTGATAAATTATTTGAAGCGAAACTGAAGGAACTGGAGCACCATTATGCAGTTGAATGTTTGAAAATTCCCCCTGAAATTCTAAATAGCAAATTTCTGCAAGCTAATGGAAAAGAGAATTCCAACAGTAAGACAATAGTGGAAGGTACATTTCAAGAAGCTGATATACATTACATTCTCGTCATCGTAAGAGATCTCGCTGTGTAAACGTAACATCATCTACATTTTCAACAGATTCCCGTCCGGTTATTCGCAGCAGTTCATTGAACAGCAGAAATAAAAGACCAAAACCTGTGACATCCACGACTAGGGGAATATACCAGAACCCGGCTCTGAAGTCAAAATTTGCATCTGCTCCCAGTCTTATAACTCCCAAGGTGCAAACAGATGTGCCTTTGTCTATGTTGCGACATCCTCACCAAGGGGAACTGGTTTTTTCTACGTCAGGGAGCCCTCTTGAAGTCACTTCATCAGTGTCTGAGCAGAGAGCAAATGTGAATCTTCGCTTGGCTGATGGAAGGGTAGTGTCAATTTTACCAGAACCAACTTTGTGGCCACGTGATATTCTCCAGGATGATGAAGAAACTAGGCAGCAGTTGTTAAATTTGCGAAATCATATGGACAGATTTATCAACCAATCTTAATTTTGAGTGCTATATCTCTGACATGCAGAAGAAAAGAAAGTTTGGAGCAACACACCGTGAAAGAAGTTATTTTTGTGAAAGTAGTTATTTTGTCTGTAGTTTTGATTGATTGACAATCTACTAATTAAAATGCTGCGGTCTAGAACTACTCTGTTTTGAAGACTGGCTATGTCTGCACCCCCAGGTAAAAGGGGCGTGAGGGATGGTAAGAAAAAGCTCTGTTCCACCCATAAGATCCTATGGCCTATTGATGCAGATTATCTTCTGTTTGCCTAATGGGCTTGGGAATAGGTTTGTTTTTTCCCCATGAAACAAAGTGTTTTTAGAATAATGTACTGTAATCAGACAGTGGACAACTTCAGCCAGATTGCCTTGGTAATAATTTTATGCCAGACTGGATGTGACAATTTACATCCCCACTCAATCTGCCTCACAGTGATTTCTTTTAGAAATGAGAAGCACTCTATGTTACAAACTTTTGGTAACACTGTTGGAAGTTTTAAAAAGTATCACCTAGACAGGACTGCTACAATTTTTTTTTTTTTAAATTCGTTACTTTTTTTGATGCTGAAGAGGTAATGTCCTTCTATCTTCATTTTCTCTTCCATATAATCCCCTTTTCTCTCATGATCAAGAAATGATAATGTGCTCTCCTTTCTGCTAGGCTTCTTCAAGCACTGTTCAAATCACCACCAAACTCACTGTGCCCAGTGAATGACAGTGCTCTGTTTCACTGACTGTCTTTGTAGAAGCTTTTGACAAATTGACCATTTTCCATTTGTTCTGTGCTGATAGAAAGTTACTTGTAATTCTTTGCTTCTAATGCAAAACCCTGTTAGCTGTAAGTTTGATGTCTATGAAGGTATTTTGCAACCTTTTACCCGTGTGGAAGGCTATATATTTTAACATGTTTCATTTTCTTATAGACCAAATTCCTTTTTGAAAGTAATGTATGGGGTATTTATTTGTGTATGACGTTCTTATACTGAACAAAATTTTCAGTTTAGATGTTTGCCTTTATGACATTCATGAGAACATCTTTTGCTTTACATATAGTTCTCATCATATTAACAAGTTGTAGTTTTTCAGTCCAGCCTTCTTTCAAAAGAGTCCGATTTAATTTAACCAAAAATGGATTTAAAAAAAATTGTTACTCTCTGTGCACATAAGATGAAGATTCAATTCATCATGAGTGATATGCCATGCTGACTTCCTGGAAAATTTGCATCTTCAGCAAAACTGCTGTGAGTAACTCAGATTGTACATTATATATAAGAAGGTTAATATACCAAAAGCTTGCAACTCCTAAATAATACAAAATGAAAAAATTGCACATTCTTTATCTTATCTCTTTAGAAGTCACTGTGTGGAAGAGGCATGCAGACACATGATCATGGTTTAGTGGTCATGCTCACTTACCCTGTAGAAAAAAGAAAGTATTTTACCTTAACAACAATCACAAAAATGGCATGATTACAGTAACATCACCTCTTAAAATGTGCAAATCATATATACTGCACATGTCAGTTCTACTTATGTACAGACAGATATTACACTGTTTCAATGTACACTACATTCTGAAACTCACATCAAATTGTTTCAGCCACTACCATAAATACAGCAAAACTGTCACATGAGAAAGACTTGATGAGTTATCACATGACATGTTTATGTCAGAGTCCATGCTGCTTTGAAACCGAAGGGTTTTACAGATACTGTTACTTGGATCTCTGAATACCAGTAGCAAAACCAGACACACTAACCCCAAAGTACACGTTCTTCTAGCAATAATTTTTTAAACTTGTGTTTATTGCATCTGTTTCCTCATAACCAAGGTCAATATAGTCTCCAGTTACCTCTTTCTACCCAAAGCAAGCCCCACCTGTTTTCCTATGCCAACTGATGTTTTCGTCCTCTTTCATTTGTTTCTGTCCCAGAACATGATAATGTATTATTGATTATGGATTGCATGAATCAACACACTTCAAATCCCAGGTCTGTTTTGCACAAATATTTGTCCCATTATTTTAACCTTATAATTACCCATATTTAAATATTGTAATATGTCTTTAAAATAACCTAACATATTTCAGCTTCCATTTACAATACTATGGCATCAGTTATTTCCAAGTCACAGTTAATATTGCTCTTCATCCTTCATTGTTTTAGTTGATCTATTACAACATGTTGGACAGGAGTGATCAGGGCTTTTTCTTTGCATAGAATGAAAAAAATATCCGGCAATTCCATTATCTTGTACATATTGCTAATAAAATAAACTGCAAACAAAATTTACATGATTCCTCTCGCTTAGTAAATGCATTATATATCAGATGCGCCAAGAGCAGTTATATTGCTCTCCCAGTCATATATTAAAATGATGTTTCTTTCTTTCTTTCTTTCTTTCTTGTTTAAATGTTGGCATTACTTACAGCTGTTCTTATTTGTCATATTAATTAAAATTAAATATTGCTTATTCCCTCTCGCAATGCCAACAGGAATGTTACATCCCACTACGTCTAACATTCAACTGTGAAATTCGAAACAAAGAATGGAACACATGAATAATATAAAATTGCAATCCGCCTTCTTCAACTTTAAAGTCAGACAGAAGAAACATAAATGATATGTACACAACAAAAATACATTGCAACACATGAAGATGCAGAAGCACAGTACAATGGATTTAAGCTGATGTAATTTATAGTGAATCTTCAATATGCCATGCCTTCAGGAACAGGAAGGTTCTGAAAGCACAGCATGCCAAAAGTGTGTTATACAGCATTCAAATAGAGACTTAGGACGGGCCTAGTGTGATGACACTAAATATTGTTAAAAAGAGACAGAATTGAATTATCAGAACGGATTTTGTTTTGGAAATAAGTGACAGCTATAGAAAGCGAGAAATTTCCAGAACACTCTCTGTACACGAACACAAACATATACAGTAAAGTCTTTTTAATGAAAACCAGAATAACGAAACTTCGGTACACAATATTTTTTTTTGCCCCCAACCAAATGTCTGTTTTGTATTAAAAAAACTGTCGTTTCAACAAATACCACTGAAACTAAAATATCAGTTGAACGCAATGAAAATCCAAAGACTATGATACGTAGCATTTGATGTGATTTGATGTGATTTTGACCGTGTATTGTCATTAATATGTGGAAATAAAATGCCAACTAGATGCAACACAGGTTTTTATTGCAGATCTTATTGCTTGCTCAACATGTTTCGGGCATCACTATGCCCA